>JACCDJ011743501.1_pt1 | contig 11290 bp, 11 predicted proteins | sample 7444481 | NCBI WGS metagenome assembly JACCDJ01 (sample SAMN15323435, study PRJNA562643) | freshwater metagenome | isolation source: river surface water | place: USA:Blue River Watershed | collected 2017-08-15 | reverse complement strand
GGTGATGCGTTTCCAACCCTGCACCTGTTCCTCGCTGTAGATGCCTGGCGTGTCCAGGTAGCCCTGCCCTTCGGGGCTGATCTGCGAAGCTTCGCTGATGATCAAACCGGCGCCGGTGGACGGGTCCGCACGCTGTTCATAGTACTGGCGCATCAGGTCATTGGGCACCGTGCCCTTGGCGCGGCTGCGGGTGAGTGGGGCCATCACCACGCGGGTGGCCAGGTCGATGTCGCCGATGCGGATGGGGTCGAAGAGTGTGGTCATGGCTTCCAAAATGGGTGAGGTCAAAGCGGGGCTGAACCGAATTGCCGGCGCGCTGCACAATCGGTCGATTGTGGCCGCTTGGGCGCGCGTGATGCCTGCGGTGGTTCATTTCCCGATCGGAGGCTTTGATGATCTTCTATTCCAACTGGCGCTCCCTGGCGGCCTACCGCGTGCGCGTGGCGCTGGCCTTGAAGAACATTCCCCATGAGGTGCATGCCATCGACATGCTGGGCGGCGAACACCTGAAGCCGGCGTTTCGCGCCGTGAACCCGCAGGCGGTGCTGCCGGCGCTGAAGCTGGCCGACGGGCGGGTGCTGTTCCAGTCGATGGCCATCGTGGAGTACCTGGACGAGATCGCGCCCACGCCACCCCTGTTGCCCACCGATGCAGCGGGCCGGGCGCGCGTGCGGGGCTTGTCGATGATCCACGCGGCCGACACGCACCCGCTGCTGGTGCCCAAGGTGCGCAACCACCTGACCAAGGACCAGGGCCTGAGCGATGAGGCGTTGCAGAAGTGGCTGGCCCGCGCGCTGCACAGCGGCCTGGAGGCCATCGAGGCGCAGTTGGCAGGCTCGAAGGACACGGGCCTGTACTGCCATGGCAACCAGTTAACCCAAGCCGACATCTGCCTGGCCTCGCACCTGCTGGCCTTCATGTTCTTCAAGCTGGATGCTTCGGCCTATCCCACGGCCGTGGCCATCAACGAGCGCTTGCAGGCGCTGCCGGTCTTCGCGGCGGCCCACCCGCTGAAGCAGCCGGGCGCGCCTGCCTGAGCATCTCGATCCTGACTTGCTTGCGCCAGGCGTCTCCAGCACCGGCGTTCTCCGATGCCCCCAACCCAAGCCCCTTTCATGAAGCCGGTGGCGCTGGAACACGCCAGCCGCCTGGTGAACCACGGCCCCACGGTGCTGGTGTGCACAGCCCATGCGGGTCGTCGCAATGTGATGGCCGCAGCCTGGTCGATGCCGGTGGAATTCACGCCGCCGCGGATCGCGGTGGTGATCGACAAGTCGACCTGGACCGCCGAACTGGCACGCCAAAGCGGCATGCTCGCCCTGTGCGTGCCGGGTGCGGCCATCGCCGACCTCGTGACTACCGTCGGCCAGACCAGCGGCGCCTCGCTGGAGGAAGCCGGCACGGACAAGTTCATCCGCTACGGCATCGCCCATGTCAGCGGCCCCGTACTAGGCCTGCCGCTGGTGGCCGGTTGCAGCGCGTGGATGGAATGCCGCGTGATCCCGGAGCCGCACACACAGCAGGCCTACGACACCTGGTTCGTGGAGGTCGTCTCGACACAGGCCGACGAACGGATCTTTCGCGAAGGGCGCTGGCAGGTGGATGAGGTCAACGCCGACCTTCACACCCTGCACCATCTGGGCGCAGGCACCTACGCGGTGGCCGGGCAGACCAAGGGCAGCCGGCGACTGGGTTGATCAGCCGCGGTGGCCTCGCCATCGCTGCGCACCAGCACGCACACCACCAGCTCGGTGGGGCTGGCGTTGACTTCCTGATGGGCCACGCGCCCTACTCAATACGGCATCACGTACCAGGGCTCGGGGCAGTTGGCCACGAAGGGGTAGTAGGCCCGGTAGGGGGCGCAGAAGTACTGCACGCGTGGAGGCGCCGCTTGGGCCGGTGCGATCACGACCGGCGGTACCGCGGGGGCCGCGACCAGATGCGAGGGCACGGGCGGCACCACGGGCACCACCACCGGTTGCGCCGCGTGGGCGTGTGCCGACGTCGAACCCACGATGGCCGCGCCAATCAAGCCGCCCACGATCAGTGGCCCCCAGATGCCGCTGCGCCCGTGGTGGTGCACATGCCCATGGCGGTACCCGTGGTGGCCATGATGACCATGAGAAGGCCCATACCCCACACGGTAGCCGTGCCCACCCCGATCGGCGTGGGCCGGAACAGCGATGGCCACGGCGGCCACCGATAACAGTGACAGGGCGAGGGTGCGGGCCAGCGGGTACATGTTCGGCTCCTGGGGTCGATTCATGCTCAACGCCTGGCCCATCGGGTCGGTTGACACCCATCTGGGCTACAGTGCCCCATGCTCGCCTACCGACACGCTTTCCACGCCGGCAACCACGGCGATGTGCTCAAGCACCTGGTGCTGTCCGAGGTGCTGCGCCACATGGGCGACAAGGACAAGCCCTACACGCTGGTGGACACCCACGCCGGTGCCGGCGGCTACTCGCTGGAAGGCCGCTACGCGGGCAAGAAAGGCGAGTTCGAAGGTGGCGTGGCCGCGCTTTGGGCGGCCATGGCGGAGGGCACGGCCCTGCCCGAGGCCCTGCAGCGCTACCTGCATCTGGTACGCGACTTCAACGGTGGCCCGGGCGCCAAGCTCAGCCAATACCCCGGCTCACCGGCCATCGCACAGGCACTGATGCGCCCCACCGACCCGCTGCATGTGTATGAGATGCACCCGACGGACGAGCGCATCTTGCGCGCCTTCCTGGCCGATCGGCCGCACACCAAGGTGCACATGGCCGACGGCTTCGCCGGGCTCGTCCGTGAACTGCCACCGCCCTCGCGACGCGGCGTGGTGCTGATCGACCCGAGCTACGAGCTCAAGCCCGACTACGGCAAGGTGGTGGCCGCCGTGCGCGAGATCATGACGCGCTTTGCGCAGGCGGTGGTGATCGTGTGGTACCCCCTGGTGCAGCTGGTGGAGGCGGTGCAGTTGCCCAAGCGGCTGCGCTCGGCTGCGGCCTCAGCGCCCAAGGGCTGGCTGGATGCGCAAATCCAAGTTCAAGCCGCGGACGACCGCGGCTTCGGCATGATGGGCAGCGGCGTGTTCGTCATCAACCCGCCGCACCCGATGAAGCCCATGCTGGATGAGGCGCTGCCGGTGCTGGCGCAGCGGCTGGCGCAGATCGAGCGGCCCCGCTGGCAGGTGGAGGCGGCGCTGAAGTAGCGCCTCGGCGGGTCAACAGCCCTGCGCGCGGTCCCGCGCGAACTGCTGCGCGTAGGCGGCGAACCGCCCCTCGTCCAGGGCCTGCCGCACCTCACCCATCAGGTTCAGGTAGTAATGCAGGTTGTGGATGCTGGCCAGCATGGGGCCCAGCATTTCGCCGCAGCGGTCCAGGTGGTGCAGGTAGGCGCGGCTGAAAGCACCGCTCACGCTGCCATCTTCACGCGTGATGCCCTTGCAGGTGTAGCAGGTGCAGGTGGGGTCCAGCGGCCGCTCATCGGTCTTGTGACGCGCATTGCGGATCTTCAGGTCTCCGAAACGGGTGAAGAGGTGGCCGTTGCGCGCGTTGCGGGTGGGCATGACGCAGTCGAACATGTCCACGCCATGCTGCACACCATACACCAGGTCTTCGGGCGTGCCCACGCCCATCAGGTAGCGGGGCTTGTTGGCCGGCAGACGGTGAGGCGTGTGGGCGGTCAGGCGCAGCATGTCCTCCTTGGGCTCACCCACCGATACACCCCCGACGGCGTAGCCCGGCAGGTTCAGCTCCACCAATTGATCCAAGGATTCCTGGCGCAGGTTTTCGTACATGCCGCCCTGCACGATGCCGAACAGCGCGTTGGGGTTCTCGAGTCGCGCAAATTCCGCCTGGCAACGCTTGGCCCAGCGCAGGCTGAGTTCCATCGAAGCGCGCGCCTGGGCCTGCGTGGTGAGTTGACCGGCCGTCTGGTAGGGCGTGCATTCGTCGAACTGCATGACGATGTCCGAATTGAGCACCGTCTGGATCTGCATGCTCACCTCGGGGGTGAGGAAGAGCTTGTCGCCCGTCACCGGAGAGGCAAAGCGCACGCCCTCCTCGGTGATCTTGCGGCCCTTGCCGTCTTCACCCGACAGGCTCCAAACCTGAAAGCCACCGCTGTCGGTCAGGATGGGCTTGTTCCAGCGCTCAAAGCCATGCAGACCACCAAACGGCTTGAGGATATCCAGGCCCGGACGCAGCCACAGGTGGAAGGTGTTGCCCAGGATGATCTGGGCGCCCATTTCCTCGAGGCTGCGCGGCATCACGCCCTTGACCGTGCCGTAGGTGCCCACCGGCATGAAGATCGGCGTTTGCACCACGCCATGGTTGAGTGTGAGGCGGCCACGGCGGGCATGGCCTTCGGTGCGCAGAAGTTCGAACTGGAGCATGGGGTCAGGGCCGGGCGCGCTGCAGCAGCATGGCGTCGCCGTAGCTGAAGAAGCGGTAGCGCGCCTCAATGGCGTGGCGGTAGAGGGACATGATGTGCCCATGGCCCGCGAAGGCGCTCACGAGCATCATCAAGGTGCTCTTGGGCAGGTGAAAGTTGGTGATGAGGCCATCCACCACGCGGAAGTCGAAGCCCGGCGTGATGAAGATGTCGGTGTCGCGCGATCCCGCTTTCAACTTGCCATCGGGCGTGCGCGCGGCAGACTCCAGCGCGCGCATCGTGGTGGTGCCGGCCGCCCAGATGCGGCCGCCGCGCGTACGGGCTTCCTCGATGGCCGCCACGGTGGCCGCGCTCACCTCGAACCACTCGCTGTGCATCTGGTGTTCGCGCAGGTTCTCGCTTCGCACGGGCTGGAAGGTGCCGGCGCCCACATGCAAGGTGATGGCCGCGCGGCGGATGCCACGCGCGTCCAGGTCCTTCAGCACCGACTCGTCGAAGTGCAGCGACGCCGTGGGCGCGGCCACCGCGCCAGGCTTGGACGCGAACACGGTTTGGTAGCGGCTCTCATCCTCGGCCGAGTCTTCATGGGTGATGTAGGGCGGCAGGGGCACATGGCCGAAGCGCCCCATGAGGGCCAAGGGGTCTGCGGGCAAGCGCAGGTGGAACAGGGCGTTGTCGGGGCCGCAACGCCCCAACACCTGGGCGTCGAACCCTTCGCGCCCGCCGTGTGCAGAGGGGGCGCCGAAACGCACGAGGGCCCCGGCCTTGGGCGACTTGCTCGCGCGCAGATGGGCCCACACCTCGTTGTCGGGAAGCACCCGCTCGACCAGCGCCTCGACCGCACCGCCGGTCTCCTTTTCTCCGAAAAGACGCGCCTTGATGACCTGCGTGTCATTGAACACGAGCAGGTCGTTCGGGTCGAGCAGGCCGGGCAGTTCCCGGAAGATGCGGTCCACGGCACGCTCGCTGCGGCCGTCGAGCAAGCGCGAGGCGCTGCGCTCGGGTGCCGGGTGCTGGGCGATCAGCTCGTGGGGCAGCTTGAAGTCGAAATCGGCCAGCGTGTAGTCGCGGTCGATGCAGGGCCGACCGGCGGCCTCGGGGGCGTTGGGGGTGTCTGGGTTCATGGCAGCAGGCTGTACCGGCCTGAGGGAGAAGTGCCGAATTGTCCACCAGCCCGCATCGCCCTGCCGCGCGTGCAGAATGCCGCGATGGCCGAGCCTGCTGCCACACCCAAGGAAAAGTCTGCGCCGCAAAAGGCGATGGAACGGATGGGCCTGCTTCGTGACATCGACCTGGCCCTGCACCTGCCCCTGCGCTATGAGGACGAAACGCGCCTGACGCCGATCGGGGAACTGAACCACGGTCAGGCGGCCCAGTGCGAGGGCGTGATCGTTGATGCGCGCGTGGAGCTGCGGCCCCGTCGTCAGTTCATTGCCCGGCTGCGCGACGGCTCCGGTGAGTTGGTGCTGCGCTTCCTGCACTTCTACCCCTCGCACCAGAAGGCCTTGGCTGCAGGCTCTCAGGTTCGCGTGCGCGGTGAGGTTCGCGGCGGCTTCTTTGGTCATGAAATGGTGCATCCGGTGTTCAAGTCCGTCGGTGACGACACGCCGCTGGCCACTTCCCTCACGCCGGTTTACCCGACGACGGCCGCATTGCCGCAGGCCTACCTGCGCAAGGCCGTGGCCAGCGCCCTGCAACGCGCGCCGCTGCAGGAAGTGATTCCGCCGCACCTGGTTCGGCCCGGCTTGCCGGCGCTTCGAGAGGCCTTGCACGCGCTTCACCACCCGGCGCCGCATGCCAGCCTGGCTGCGCTGGAGGACCGAAGCAGCCAGGCCTGGCAACGGCTGAAGTGGGAGGAGCTGCTGGCTCAGCAGTTGAGCCAGCTGATGGCGCGCCGCGAACGTGCGCAGCGCCGATCGCCGGTCCTTCGGCCCGCGGTGGGCGGCCTGCCCGAACAACTGCTGGCGGCTTTGCCCTTCGAGCTGACCGGGGCACAGCATCGGGTGGTGGAAGAGATCGCGCAGGACTTGGCACGCGCAGAACCGATGCACCGCCTGCTGCAAGGCGATGTGGGTTCGGGCAAGACCGTGGTGGCGGCCTTGGCCGCTGCGGTGGCCATCGACGCCGGTTGGCAGTGCGCACTGATGGCCCCCACGGAAATCCTGGCCGAGCAGCACTTCCGCAAGCTGGTGGGCTGGCTGCAACCCTTGCTGGAGGCGCGCGGGCAGACCGTGGCCTGGTTGACCGGCAGCGTCAAGGGCAAGGCCCGCAAGGCGATGCTGGAGGCCACGGCCGATGGGCGTGCCGCCTTGGTGGTGGGTACGCAGGCGGTGATCCAGGACCACGTGCAGTTCGCGCGCCTGGGCCTGGCCCTGATCGATGAACAGCACCGCTTCGGTGTGGCGCAACGCCTGGCCTTGCGCAAGAAGCTTGAAGGTGCGCTCAGCGAGGGGCCGTCACTGGAGCCGCACCTGCTGATGATGACGGCCACGCCCATCCCGCGCACCCTGGCCATGACCTACTACGCCGACCTGTCGGTGAGCACCATCGACGAACTGCCGCCGGGCCGTACACCCATCGTCACCAAGGTGTTCGCCGACAACCGGCGTGAGGCGGTGATCGAACACATCCGTGACGAGGTGGCGCGCGGCCGGCAGGTGTACTGGGTATGCCCGCTGATCGAGGAGAGCGAGGCGTTGGACCTGCAGAACGCCACCGAGACCCACGCTCAGCTGAGCCAGGCCCTGGCCGGCTCGATGGTGGGTCTGCTGCACGGGCGCATGCCCGCAACCGAAAAGGCCGCCGTGATGTCGCTGTTCAGTGGCGGGCAGATGCCGCTGCTGGTGGCCACTACCGTGATCGAGGTGGGCGTGGATGTTCCCAATGCCAGCCTGATGGTGATCGAACACGCCGAGCGGTTCGGCCTGGCGCAACTCCACCAGCTGCGCGGCCGCGTGGGGCGGGGTGCGGCGGCCAGCGTGTGTGTGCTGATCTACACGCCGCCGCTGTCCGATACCGGCAAAGCGCGTCTGCGGGCCATGGCCGAGACGAACGATGGTTTTGAGATCTCACGCCGAGACCTGGAGATCCGTGGCCCGGGTGAGTTCATGGGCGCGCGCCAAAGCGGTGACGCCCTGCTTCGGTTTGCCGATCTTCAGGAGGATTCAGCCCTGCTGCAACATGCCCGCGCGGTGGCCCCACGCCTGTTGGACGAGCACCCCACGGCAGCCGTCGCGCATGTTCAGCGCTGGCTGGCCTCGCGGGTGGAGTTTCTCAAGGCCTGACCCGGCTAGATTTCCAGGTTGTCGATCAGGCGCGTGTTGCCCAGCTTGGCGGCGGCCAGCGCCACCAAGGATTCGCCGGATGAAGAGGGCGGCTGTAGGTCAGCGCGCCGGCGGATGGTGAGGTAGTCGGGCTTCCAACCGCGTGCGGCGATCGCGCCCATGGCGTCGGCCTCAATGGCTGGAACGGCGGCCAAGCCCTCGGCCTTCACGCGTTCGCCCATCCGCTTGAGCAGCGCGTGCAGCTGCGGCGCCTCGGCGCGTTCCGCCTCGGTCAGATACCCGTTGCGCGAAGACAGCGCCAGGCCATCGGCCGCGCGGGTGGTGGGCCCGGCGACGATCTCGACGGGCAATGCCATTTGAGACACCAGGTTGCGGATGACCATCAGCTGCTGGTAATCCTTCTGGCCGAACACCGCCAACTGCGGCTGCACGATGTTGAAGAGCTTGTGCACCACGGTGGCCACGCCCACGAAGAAGCCGGGCCGAAAGTGGCCTTCGAGGATGTTGGCCAGCTCGGCGGGCGGGTGCACCTTGTAGCCCTGCGGCACCGGGTACAGCTCGCCTTCATCCGGCGCGAACACGAGGTCGCAGCCCACCGATTCAAGCGCGCGCACGTCGGCCTCCATGGTGCGCGGGTAGCGGTCAAAGTCTTCGTTGGGCCCGAATTGAAGGCGGTTGACGAAGATGCTGGCGACCACTGCCGATGACCGCGGACGCGCCTTCTTCACCAGGTCCAGGTGCCCCTGGTGCAGGTTGCCCATGGTGGGCACAAAGCCCACGGCGGCCTGACCGGCCAGGGCGGAGCGCAATTCGGCGATGGTGTGCAGGACGCGGATACTCATGACCGGCAGAGCCTACACGATGACCGGGACTGCCGCCGGGTCAGAAGCCGTGCACCGCCTCGTTCGGGAACGCGCCGCTCTTCACGTCGGCCACATAACGCACCACTGCATCGTGGATGCTGGGCGCGCCTTCCATGAAGTTGCGCACGAACTTGGGTTTGCGGCCTGGCGTGATGTCCAGCATGTCGTGCAGCACGAGCACTTGCCCACTGCAGCCCGCACCCGCACCGATACCGATGGTGATGATGGGTGTTTCTTCGGTGATCTGTCGGCCCAGCGCCGAGGGGATCAGCTCCAGCACCAGCATGGCCGCGCCGGCTTCGTACAACTCGCGCGCCTGGGCACGCAGCGCCGCGGCACTGGCCTCGTCACGGCCCTGCACGCGCCATCCGCCCAGGGCGTGAACGCTTTGCGGCGTCAAACCCAGGTGCGCGCACACCGGCACACCCCGCTCCACCAGGAACCGCACGGTCTCGGCCGTCCAACCACCGCCTTCGAGCTTGACCATCTGGGCGCCCGCGGCCATCAGGGCCGCAGAAGAGCGCATGGCCTGGTCGGGCCCTTCGTGGTACGAGCCGGCCGGCAGGTCGCCAATCAGCCAGGCGTTGGGCCGCGAGCGCGCCACACAGGCCACGTGGTAAGCGATGTCCTGCAGCGTCACCGCATTGGTCGAGGTTCGCCCCTGCAGCACCATGCCCAGCGAATCACCCACCAGCAGGCAGTCCACCCCCGCATCGTCCAGCAGCGCTGCAAAGGCCGAGTCATAGCAGGTGAGCATGGAGATCTTCTCACCGGCCTTGTGCATTTCGCGCAGCGTGTGCAGCGTCACGGATTTGCGGTCCATTGGGCACCTTTCGGGGATCAGCGGTTGTCGGTCGGGATCGTCGGGGCAGTGCAGCAACGCGCCACCAAGGGGAGAAAGTGTAGCGATCGGGGTGAACCCCTGCCTTGGCGCCGTATCTGAAGGTGCATTCGCAACGCAAAATCCCACCATGACCCTGACCGAACTCCGCTACATCGTTGCCGTGGCCCGCGAGAGGCACTTCGGCCGCGCCGCCGACGCCTGCTTCGTCTCCCAGCCCACGCTCAGCGTGGCCATCAAGAAGCTGGAGGAGGAGTTGGATGTGAAGATTTTCGAGCGCGGCGGCAATGAGGTGGCCGTCACGCCGCTGGGCGCGGCCATCGTGCGTCAGGCCCAGAGCGTGATCGAACAGGCCGCGGCCATCCGGGAGATCGCCGCGCGCGGCAAGGACCCCCTGAGTGGGCCCTTGAAGCTGGGCATCATCTACACGATCGCGCCCTATCTGTTGCCCGAACTCGTGAAGAACACCATCGAGCGCGTGCCGCAGATGCCCCTGGTGCTGCAGGAGAACTTCACGGTGAAGCTGCTGGAGATGCTGCGCACCGGTGAGATCGACTGCGCCATCATGGCCGAGCCGTTTCCGGACACGGGGCTGGCCACCGCGCCGCTGTATGACGAGCCCTTCATGGTGGCCGTGCCCAAGGCCCACCCGCTGGCCAAGCGCAAGACCATCGCCAGCGAGGAGATCAAGCAAGAGACGATGTTGCTGCTGGGCACGGGTCACTGCTTCCGCGACCAGGTGCTGGAGGTGTGCCCTGAGTTCGCGCGCTTTTCACAGGACGCCGAAGGCATCCGAAAAAGCTTCGAGGGCTCGAGCCTGGAGACGATCAAGTACATGGTGGCCTCGGGCATGGGCATCACCGTGGTGCCACGGATGAGCGTGCCCGAGGAAAAGGGCGGACTGATCCGCTACATCCCCTTCGAGGCGCCGGTGCCCACCCGCCGGGTGGTCCTGGCCTGGCGCCGCAGCTTTACCCGCTATGAAGCGGTGGCCGCACTTCGCAACGCCGTGATGGCGTGCACGCTGGCCGGAGTGAAGCGGGTTCATGCATGAAGGTGCCGCCAGCTGAGGTCTTGCGACCTGAAGCTGGTGGCCTTGGGCAGACGATCCGGGGCTTGGGTGGGCGATTGAATTCGCCCCGCCCCGCAGTAGACGTCTTCTATTGAGTCCTAAATTTCATAAGACCTTAGCTATCAAAGGGATTGCCACATTCAAATAGAAATCTATCGCTCCTGACGAAACAATAGCTTTCATCAACCAAGCAAGGAGCCCCAGATGAGCAACCCCTTCCACAAGCCCGAGTCGGTCACCATCCAGAACCTGGAAGCCGCCTTCGCTGGCGAATCGATGGCCCACACCAAGTACCGGTACTTCGCCAAGATCTGCCGCGAGGCCGGCGACATCGCCACCGCCGAGGTATTCGAAGCCACGGCCGAGCAGGAAATCCTTCACGCCTTCGGCCACGCCGACCTGCTCTTCCCCAAGCCCCAGATGACCCCGGCCAAGGCGCTGCAGTTCGCCATTGAAGGTGAAACCCACGAGTACACCGAGATGTACCCCAAGTTCCGCCACGCCGCCGTGCAGGAAGGCAACGACGCTGCCGTGAAGGAAATGGACGAGCAGATCGAAGAGTCGCGCGAGCACGCCCAGATGTTCAAGGCCGTGCTGGAAAGGGCCGCCAAGCGCTTCGCCGCGCTGGTCAAGGTGGAAGAGAAGCACGCCAACCACTACCAGGCCACGCTCGACGCGGTGAATGCACGCTTGCCCAAGGCAGCCTGATCCCCAACACCTTATGGCACGCTCGGCTTGATGCGGGTGCGCCTTACCCTCCAACCGTTATGGAAAGCGAGAACCCCATGAAAACCCATGTCTGCATCGTGTGCGGCTATGTCTACGAAGAAGCCAAGGGCGACCCTGAGCACGGCAT
>JACCDJ010556991.1_pt1 | contig 11295 bp, 8 predicted proteins | sample 7444481 | NCBI WGS metagenome assembly JACCDJ01 (sample SAMN15323435, study PRJNA562643) | freshwater metagenome | isolation source: river surface water | place: USA:Blue River Watershed | collected 2017-08-15 | reverse complement strand
TAATGGAATTCCGCAAGCACCGGCTCTTCGTGTTTGCGTCAAAGTTATACGCAGCGATGCGGTCGGCGATATGAAGACATATGCGCAGCTGCAGATCTCGCCGCCTGTGATCGGCCCATATATTCTTGCGGATGCGCAGCATCGCAAACGCATTGTTGCGCTGTTCACCGACTTGCAAAAGAGAACACTTGCGCCCATTACAAAAGAAATTGTGTATTATATGGACAAATACAACAACGACATCGACATGATGCGCTGTATTGAAAATCGCATTAATGACTTTTACGGTGTCGCATGGGATCCTAGGGCGAGAGCATATGCGTATTACACTTCCGTTGTCGTCTATACATCAGAACACATGCGTTATGCCGACGCGGAACGGCTGCAAAAGATCAAACTAAACGCAATCTTATCTTCGATCGATGCGATTTGCGACATATCCCGCGCGACCGTTTTCAATGCCGCTATGGATCTGCCGCTAGTTGAGAAGAAACAAAATGAAGATCTCATCAACAGTATCATCTTCAAGGCGCCCGAGACCGACCTCATCAAGCAAAAAAAGGCCGTACCAAAAAAGAAAGTAAGTGCTATGCGCTTAAGTGCCCCTACAAAGAGTAAGAAGTGACGCGGAAAAACGCGCTCTTGCGTTGAAAAATGTTTCCTACATTTTTAATAGTACGTTGTGTGAATGTCGCGCGCCATATCGCCGATGTCAATTGCGCGCTGATTGTTGCGTTCGTGAGGGCGCGTGCTCTGTTGTTGCGACCGCGTGTACACGCCAAATTCGAACCGCGCGTTATCTTGGTCGATTTCCGTTGTCTCTGGCGTTTGAATATCATATTGCCGGACACTCGCACTATATGCAGGGGTTTTTTTCGACTCCTCCGCATACCATTCGTAGTCGGTGTTCGCCTTTCGGCGCATGTTCTCGGGCGGCTGCGCGAGTCCGTAATTCTTGACTTCGAATGTTTGTTCAACGTTATGCGCGACGATACCTTTTTTTCTGTTGTGAGTAACGTCGAAATCCGTCATGTCCATGCTAGGCGCGTTGTTGCTTTCGTAGTAAATGCCGTTGTCGGACGCGGAAGTATAAATTGCTTTACGCAAATCTTCCTTTTTTTCGCGCTGCGCTTCTTGCGTTGCGACCGTCATCGACTCCTTAACTTCGTGGTTCATGATGGCGCGATCGGCGACCGGCCGCGTGTTGGTCGGCTTTGTACCAACGCGATTAACAGCGCCGTCGATGGCCTGATTCGCACTCGGCGCATGTGAATTGAGAACGCCCATCATCATGAGCTTGTAGTAATCGTCGGGGTCGATCTTATTTTTACGATGCAAGTTCACAGAGGAATCGCCGTATGTCGGCGTACCTGCAACGGCTTGTTGAGTAACGCGGAGACGCTCGATGTCGACAATAAGATCCGCGAGCATGCGGTTGGCCATCTCGCCGTTGATCGGCAGCGGCGCATAGTGATCGAGCATCGACTGCGTGCGGTTGACGTCCCATTTCTGATCTGCGCGGCCCTGACTCGTGCGAATATTTCCATACCGCGCAATCTTCACACGATGGTCGGGTGTGCTATGACGGAACGCGGTCGTTGGGTCATTGCTGAGTCGGCTGACTGCATCGAGCTTATTGCGATGCGTAGCCTCTGTGATGTCCATAACAGTGCCGTCGAGCTGACATTTCGGCAGATCGCTCATCGTGCGAACCGTCTTGACGGTACCGCCGTTGTGCCATGAGTCCATCGATTCATCGAAGTTCTGAAAGTATTTCTTGAAAATCGGCTGTGTTGCGCGCACGTTCCTCACCATCTCTTCGGGGTTGACACCGATTTCCGGCACTGAGTAATCGTCGTCAGGAGACTTTTTGATGAACGCGGCTCTTGCCATTTGCTGCTCATAGTGCTTGCGCATATCAGGACCGGTCGCAATACCACGCGGATCGCGCTCCATAAACTCCCAATCCGTGAATGAACCATCAGGCAAGTCCGGATATACTTCGCTGCGCGCGCCGGAATGGCGCAAACTCAGCCGTTCAACACTGCCATAACCGCCGCCGCGATCGTCGCCGGAACGAAATTCATCACTCGCTAAGCTGGGCGCATCCGGTCGGAAGTCGCGCATGAGGCCGCGGAGATACTGATTCGTCTCATCGGGATCCTCATAATAGTCGCTGACGGCGATCTTTCGCAAATAGATATCGTCCGGAATAATACCATATTGGCCTGGCTCTGTGTAACTGCGCGACATTCAAGCGATGCTGATTGTAACAGCGATGATTACGCACCTAATTCCCCCTATATTATAAACGCTGTATCAGCTAAAAAACTATTAAAGTATTGTAAACATATACTGACTTAAAAAAAGAATATAAAAACCCAATGTCTTACCGAACATTTATCCAGGACTTCTGCGCGAGCGCAAAGTCGTTTGAGGACTTGCAACAGTTGCTCAAAGCGAATAAGTTTCAGTACCGATATAGCGAAAAAGTTCTTCTTATCTCATCGAAAGGCTATCAAAATGACACAGATTACAGCCCTGCACGGCAGGAAGCAAATGGAATTGTTCTCGAGCGCGGCACATATAAGATTCTTTATTCGCCGCCGTATACACTGAGGACGACGTTCAACGAGAAGGTCGTCAATGCATTTCTGAAAAAGGGCATGTATACCGTCACATATGCACGCGACGGAACCTCGATCGGCCTGTATTTTTACGACGGCAAGTGGAATATCTGCACCACGAACGGCTACTGCATGAACGAAATCAAGTGGGCCGCCAAGACATACACGGAGCTACTCAATGACTGTCTCGCCGGTTTTAACCATACCTTTGAAAGTTTCACTGCGCTGCTCAACAAGAAGTGCTGTTATTCCTTTCTTATTCGACATCCAGACATGCAGGTGTTCAACGAGCGCCGCAAAGACGAGAAGCAAACGCCGATTGTGCCGACGATGTGGTTTGTGCAGCGCACCAATATTACGCCGACAAGCAAATACTACCTCAACAAAACATATGTTTCTGATACGTGTGTACGCGGGCAGCCGATTGTTGAAGAGAAAGATCTCACAATCAGCGAAATGAACAAGCGTGCGGCCGCCGCATATAAGACGTTTGTCGCGACGGGCAAGTGTTTGTACGGATATATTTTGCGGTCCGTCGATGTAAATGCGACTGAATGCAACAGCGACATTATCATTGAGAGCAGCATTGCCGTTGAAATTCGCACGAAATGGTACAATGCAGGCGTCATTTCTTACTGCCGCAAAAACAATCTCGACCGGACGCTGTTCGTATGCATTGCGTCCTACCTCGACAAGTATCACTTTGATGTGTTTGCGGAAATGTTTTCGCAGTATATGCCGATAATTGAAAAAATAAAACTTGTGTGCCAATGCGTCGTCGATAAGATTATGCACGATACGCCTTCGGAATTTGACGGCAATGAAAGCTTCCATCAGCTGGTCGCGGCTGTTTCACAGGGGTTCAAGAAGAATAACTTCGACACAACCGCGCTCGACACAGCGTCTGCCGCCGAACAATATCTATCGATGATGCGCCATCCGTGCTACCGCAACAACATTCTCTACGCAATTATGTCCAAAGGAGCTTCGCCCCTTTAAAACCCCCGATTCTTTAAAACCGCGGCCGTTACTTGTTACGCCGTTGCTCCTCCATATCCTTTATTTTTTGCCATATGATCGAGAGCAGATTCGTCAATCGTTTGTTGTCTTCCTCGAGTTTTTGAATGCGTTGCAATGCTTCGTTCGTGGGCGCAGCCACGACAGCAGCCGATGGCGCGGCCACGGCCTTTACGGGTGCTTTTGCATACTTGATTCGAATCTCCTTTGCGTTGTTATTGTTAATGCGCCAATAATGAGTGCCTCTCGCGAGGTCAAACTCGAAGTTGTCGTCGGCAAGCTGTATTTTTTTGACGGTGCCGCCCTTCAAGTCGCCGTTCTTGCCGATGTATTTGATATAGTCGCCGACAGAAATACTTCCATATTCATACGGCTCTACCTTTGTAAAGTTGTCTTTGCGCTGCTTTTTCTCCGCGGCGCCGGTGGTGCGTGCGTTGTTTCGTTGATAATCCTGTGCATCCTGTGCAGAATGCCGCGTAGCCGCGCCCGTAGGAAACTTGTTCTCATGCGGTGACGAGGCGAATTTTTGCTGCAAGATTTCGTCGAGATTAAACATTGACATTCCCAGTTTAAATCTTTGTCAATATATACTTATCGCATAAAATTTGTAAGAACCGCGCAAAGATACTACATGCATTTAGATGGATAAAAAAGTAGAAAAGGACATCGAAGCATATATCACCGATGCCGATGAGGAAAAGGCCGCGCCGCCTCGCGAGGATATCGCGCACATCACAACGGAAGCGCAGCTAAACGCCCTTATCAACAAAGCAGAGCCGTGGACAGAGGAAGATTTCCGTTCTGTAGTGGCGTCGCGATATGTCAATGACCGCAATAAGCAATTCAGCGAAAAGGGAATCGTAGAGAAAAATATGTTGTGGATGGAGCAGGAATATCGAAAGCGATGGTGTTACGATGAAAAAGTCGAGCCGAAAATCAAAGGCATTCATGGTTCAATTCAACGTTTGAAGAAAATCATCACTTTCAAGCGGCACTGTCTATACGACACAATGGATATGATCATTATTGTGCTGCGAATTGTCGACATCGGCAGAAAAAAGGAAGCGAACTACGGCTCCGTTTTCTGCGAGCTGCTGCAGAACATCACACCGCTGCGAAGCGTTATGCCGCATTCAACGCAACAGGGCATCTACCATGGCGTCTTTATCAACATGTACAACAGTTCGCCCAGCTTCATTTCGTGCGACGGCGAGTACAGATCGCGCCTCTGCAGGTACGAATCATACATCGAAGCACGAAAAAAGTACCCCGACGTCTTCTCCGAGATCGAGGGCTACGTTAATAGTCGCAAAATTCGCCGCCGATGGAACCTTGTCATTCAGTATTTCTACCCGTCACTCGAACAAGAAAGCAAAAGCATTCAAGTCGAGCTCGCTTTGAAGACCGAAAACATTCATTTCAAACTGCTCGCCGTCAGTTGGTTTCATACGATCTACAATGAAATGCTCGGAATGACTGAAGCACACAGCAATGAAAGCTACCGTGAAATCTTCCTCGCGTACAAAGAAGAAGATATGGAATTTATGCGCAGCCTCATCATTAAGATCGGCGCGGTGCGCATCGAAGAAGTGCGAAATGCCCTGACGCAAACACTCGACAAGAGCAGTTCGACACTGTACATGCTCGGATATAAGATGATTCCTCTCAACGTTAAGGAAGTCCAAGATCCGCTGAAGCTGCGATATCGGCCGTGGCGCGAATACTTTGTGTCGAACAAATGCAACGATCTCATCGTGAATTCCATTTGCCCGTCATTCCCGTTCATGAACGACTGGTTCTACATCAAAAATTCTAAAAAGGGACTATTCGACAACCTCTCGCAATACGAGCGCATGAAGAACAGTGAAATCGCCAAAGATGTCATTCATACCCTCATTGAAGCACAGCGCGGCACATATTTCGCGGCCGAAAACCTGCCGTCAATTGTCAAAACAACCGAAGACATTAGCAAATGGATCAACCCAAAATTCCGCAAACTCAGCACGAAGATCGACGAGGCCATCGGCTATTCAATGGAAAACATCATTATGTCGGAAGTTACTCTGGGCATCATCAGCGAGTTCGTCGGCAGAACATTTTCCGACACAATTACGATTCTCAACAGCAGCAATGCGGTCTACAGTCAGCTCCTCGGGCACCCGCTGACAGATGCCGGTCATCAATATTTCGCAAAGTATGTCTTTGAAATTTGCTATGCATTGTATTGCATCAACACGAAACTCGGAATCTTGCACGGCGATTTCCATTTAAACAACGCGACAATCGGCGCCCTATATGTTCCTCACATCAATCCATTGCTGATGCCGCGACGAAACGCCGCAAAAGATGCGACGGTCGGCGCGCATGAAGATGCCGCTGCGCCTGACGGTGCACCCGCGGCAGCCGACGACGACGTTGTGACCGATGACGATGAGGCAGTGATTGATCAGCAGACGCGTCCTACGATCGATGTGCTACCGGATGTCATCAGCGACACGCCAAAGGAGCGCGAATATGTGCTGTACAATATCAGCGGCGCTCAATATCTCTACCCCAACAATGGTTATTTTGGATGCATCATTGACTTCAGTCGCGCCATTATTAACCCCAACAAATACGAAATCTTAACGGATTTGTCGCTGCCGTCTATCTATAAACTTGTAAGCGACGAAGAAAAGTTCCGCGCCGACGAGATCAACACACTTGTGACTCTTTATGTTCAGCTGTTTCCGAGCAAGTTGCGGCAACGCGAAGAGCTCGCCGTACTGTTTAAGAATCATTTTGATGCGGTTTTCAAGATACTTTCGCTGCTCGACATCTACATGTTTACGGTGCGCCTCACAAGAATTCTTAACAAAATGACGGTGCCCATCTGCAAGAAGGCAATCGCACTCGTGGAAAAGATCTTTAAATTGAGCGAAACGTACATCTCGCAAGAAATGAATTCGATGATCGACAATCCCGCAAAGCACGCCGCCAAGGTACTCGCTGATGAATGGCCGATTCTAGGCATCATAAAGAAGTGTTTCTCTGACTTCTCGACTGACACAAGTAAGATACAGTCGCTGAAAGGGTCTGTCACAGATGTGTATTGCTATGAAAACCACATGACAACATCGCTGAATTTGTACGAGAAGTATCCGGAGTTCATGAAGCGCATAGGATTCCTTCAGAAAGACGGCGGTGTTACTTACTTTGAGCTCGTCGAGCGCATCAACAAAGAGATCCGCCTTGAGTACGAAAAACAAAAAACGATCAATCTTGAACTCGTCAGCTACATCTCCGGCAGACACTCCGCGAAGTTTTTCTGAGAAAGCGACTAGTTGTACATTTTCAAATCTATTTTTTGATAGTTCTATATAGGACTTCAAAATGCATTGGGCACTTGTTGTGTTTTTCACGATTGTCGTGCTGTTTCTTATCACGATGAATAACGCGGAAGGTATGTTTTCGCGGCCGATTCACTATCAGAATTGGGACAATTTCAATGTCGCAAACCCATTCGACGACAGAACAAACCCCGACTTTCAGTACCGATACGGCGTCGTCGCGCCGACGATTTACGTCTAAAGGGACTGCGCCCCTTTAAAACCCCTAAAGGGACTGCGTCCCTTTAAAACCCTGCCCGATTTCTCCTTTAAACTTAACGCGGCATTAGTTTTATGTCTCCGAAAAAAAGAATAGATGCGGCCGTTGATTTACACTTGCGAATACAGAAATACACATTTTCGCTGTTCTTGCGCATACATTGTGTCGCGACAAATAGCGCCGTTCAGAATTTCGTGCTTTTTTTGTTCTTCCGCGTCCAAGAATCGAAACCCAAAATGCAGCAACGGATGTTTCACATTGAGCGTCTGCGGGTCGATTGTTTCTTCTTTTATTTTGCCATTGTTGATCGCGGTGTAGACGAACGGCGCGGTCTTTTTGAAGTCGCGTATGTCGCGGAAGAGGTCGTTCGAGAGCAAGATGATGTTGCTAGCGGTGCCGACCTTCTTCGAAATGGTATTTGCAAACTGCGACGCAAGCAACAAACAAAGAATATCATCGGCGGCTTTCTGATAATGGCCGCGCTTTGAAGTTGCGGGGGTGCTAGTTTGCGCCACATGCAGCGACACTTTCTTATCTTTAAGTGCTTTTTGTGCGGCTTCCCAGCGAAACGCAAGGTATGGTTTAATGACAAAATGAATTGAACTCGTGGGAAACGCCTTTCGCAGCAGCTTGACGACGTGAATTATTAGCTGTTCATATGGCATTTTATGCAGCTCGACATGTTTGTGAAGCAGATTATAAAGAACATTTTGACCATCAACGACAAGAATAGAGTTCTTGGCGAGCGACTTTTCTGCGCATGTGCCGATGTTTTCCGGCGAACATCTTGGGCGCTCGGCCGAGCCGATATGTGTGCGGGTAATAATCGGCGCGTCCAGACCGTCGAAGATTGCGTGCCTCTGTGCTTGTGGCCGGCGGTATGATTTGTCAAAACGGCCCAATGCGTTCGGCAACATCGGCGGCGGGACGACGCGGCGGGGCTTTCCCAGAAATATTTTCGCTAGTTTTTCGGTAAGCTCATTCTTTTCTGCATCTGTCACATTGTGATTCGCCGCCGCCGCGCTGCTATTTTCTTCGATAAACTGGCCGAGTTTAGCCGCGCGAGCGCGTAGACCGCTGATATAAACAACGACAAGTATTACAACAATGACAAAAATAACAATATAGATCCCTATGTCTGACATTGTGAGACTATATGAAACGAACAAAAAAAGATACATGTGGATAAGGAATTGTTGGGGTCTTTACAGAATCTTTGCGTAAGTTTACAAGATCTATGAAAATTCTATAGAATCTTTGCGTAAGTTTACAAAATCTTACTTAGTTGTTTGCCGATGTCTGCCGGTGTCAGCTTCTTTCCGACGAGATCCCGCGCTGTGTCCGCCGTGATAAGGCAACGTTCGACAGCGTCAAACGCCACAAACAGCGCGAGATCCGGCACCTTCGCGAACTTCGCAATATAATTCGCGATGCTGTTCTTTAGTTTTTTGCCTGCGGCGTCCCATGAGCTCTGCTTGACTTGCACAATAACGGACTCGCTCGCCTTGACCGGCGGCTGTCGAAGAATTTCTTCAAGGAATCGCACCGCAAAATATGCGTCGGTGCCCTTCGCCTTCAATTCAACACTGCCTTCGTGATTGCAATCCTTATGATCGCCGGGCTTCTGCGCCTTACCGTCGGCTTCTGTCGGGTTGAAATGGTTCGAAAGAACCGCCAGCGCCGCCGTCAAATTTTCTTTCGCCTTGTCTTTCGCTTCGAATTTCATAGCGCCAATCAGCATAATGTCGAGGCTCTTCTTGAGACTTTTTGTAACTTCATTCGCGGCATAGTTGAACGCCTCGCGATTGGGCGCGTGTTTGATGAATTGCATAAGCTTTGTGTAGATCGGATACATCTTGCTAGGGTTCAACACTTTCAACGCGAGGCCGAGCGACTTGCGAATCGTCGAAAGTGCCGGCGCGACTTGCCAGCTGATGAGGAATTGCCCATCCGCATATCCATGGCACACCGAAGTGACCTTGCTATTTTTGATGCGCGCGATATTTCCGCAAAGAGTATTCTTCACGGCGAAGTAGAGACTGCTACATACAACGGCTTCTTCGGCGCCCTGCGGAAAACACGCGCAACCACCGGGGCATTTGATCGAGTTGAGAATGCACGAACTGCATTTTACGTCGAAACTCAGAGAAACAACGGCCTTTTTACCTAGACCATTAAAATCCTTGCTGTAAAGACGCAGCGCGCCCTTTTTGACTTCCATTATTTTTAATGGAAAAATCCTGTGTGCACCGATACCCCGCGGAAGAAATTCCGGTGTACTGGGGCAAATATACTAACACAGCGAAAATTGAAAATTGAAAATAATATTTGTGTTTTAGAGCATAGCAAGGGTATAAGTATAACTGTTTTTGCTGTTCGTCCTTACCAATCGAACCAGAACAAAATGGCCGATGCATCTGCTGCCGCTGCTGCCCCTAAGGTTGAAAAGAAGCGCAAGGCCCCTAGCGAGGCCGCAAAGAAGCGCGAGGAAGACAAACTGGCGCAGATCGCTGAGGCGTGCAGAAAGCATTACAATGCTTCGTTTGCGACGCCGGCTAACTCCGCGCTTCAAAAGGTCTATATCGACAATATGATGAACAGCATTCAGAGTATGGTTTGCGAGCATATTCAAACTATGAAGCTTGAACGCGACTCTAAGGAAGAAGTTTTCCCTGAAAACGAATACAACTTTGAGCCCGGAAGCCACAAGAAGAAGAAGACCGCCGCAAACGAGCCCATTACGAATCTCGATGCTATCGTCAATGATGCTACTATCGAGTCTATGGAATCGCCGGATGCCGATGATCCCGTCGAAGATGATGAAGATAACACTCTCGATGAGGTCGCCGATACGCATACGCCAGCGGCCAACGGCACCAAAGAGGAAACGAAGGAAGAGAAGGATAAGGCCAAGAAGACCGTTAAGAAGCAACTGTGCCAACTTTCTCCTGCGGCTAAGTATGCGCTGCAGAGCTTCATCTTCGACTATATCATTGACACTATCAAGCACTCCCCTAAGGACGGCGCCGATGTCAAGACGACTGTCGCGACGATCCTATCGGCGGTGCGCAGCGACGCATGGGTCAAGGGAACCTATCGCATTACGCACCACGTCTGCGGCACTATTACGCGGCTCGAGGATATCATCAATAGCTTCCCCGAGAAGGCATATGATATGGGCCAGATGCTGCCGACTGGTATCAACGCTTACACTGTTAAGAACAAGATTCTCTGCAGGTACCTGCGAGTGCTCACTCGCTTCCTCGCAGAGCGCATCTGGAACACCGGAATTACGAGCGTCAGCGTCGCGGACATTACGACGACCATCGGCATTCTGGAAATCGGCAACAGAGAATTCCTGCTGGCGAACGGCCTGATTGCAAAGGACAAGGGTCATTATATTGCCATCGGCAGCTACATCGCGAACCGCATGGAAGAGGCCGCGCGTCTGTTCGTGCCGCCGCTGACCGACGACGAAAAGGCCGCGCGCAAGGCTAAGCGCGAAGAAGCCAAGAAGGCGAAGGAAGCCGCTCCTGCTGATCCGGCCGCCGCTCCCGAAGCGACGCCGGCCGCCGCGCCCGCGCCTGCCGCGAAGGCGAAGGCTGCTCCTGCGAAGGCGGCGCCGGCTGCGGCTGCGCAATACATCTCTGAAGATGTGCCCGCGCCTGCTGCGCCCGCCGCTCCCGCGGCCGCGAAGAAGCCCGTCAAGCCCTCTGCGAAGTAAATACGATATGCAATGAACCTCAATAAAAAATATTTTTTGTCACATATGCGAGGACACAAGAAATACTTTTTGATGTTAAACATACGTCGCACTCTATATGATCGTATATCGAGATGTCTATCTCGCTCATCTGGCAAATGAGCAAAGCGCGCTTGCGCCCCTGATGCATTGCGGCTTTTGATAAGCGGTCCACATTTCAGGGTAAGCGGTTGCCGCCCGTGTATTTACCCGTAGGAATGGAGTCCGTCGGTGCGACAGTTTCTGTTGGAAGAACAAAAATTCAGATTGTTCTTTAAGCCGATAGTCTTTGTTCTTATGTTTTTTTTGCAAAAAAAGATG
>JACCDJ011452179.1_pt1 | contig 11299 bp, 12 predicted proteins | sample 7444481 | NCBI WGS metagenome assembly JACCDJ01 (sample SAMN15323435, study PRJNA562643) | freshwater metagenome | isolation source: river surface water | place: USA:Blue River Watershed | collected 2017-08-15 | reverse complement strand
GGCCTTCCGGTCTCCGTACCATCGAGCAAGTACGTCGGGTGCATCCGCCCGTCTTCTCTCAGAAATCTCTCGAACTCTTCTACTTTTTTTCTATCTGTATCTTGCGAAACGTAAGCACTGAACAATTCGATAAACGGGTGATTGAATTGCGCATAGAGCGTCTCCAACGCTTCCGCGTCTACGCTCGGAGCGCCCGTGTCCGTCTTTTTGACCACGGGCAATCCAAGCCCGCCAAGTTCCGTCGGAGTGAAGAGGAACCCGGCAACCTGTTCGTCCGAAGAGAAAGAGACCTTTGCGAACTGCGGGGTTAGGTGGGCTCGCAACTGGGGCTCTAAAGCCGCCTTCGCCGACTTGCTCTCTTGGATGACCGCCCGAATCGCGCCTCGCGACATCGGAGCGCCCCAATACTCCGCCCAGGTGTAGCTGCGGCTTGCCGGTCCTGTGACCTCGTTCCACAGAAGGACCAAGCCAGGATCTGCTTGCAACTTCGGCCACAGCTCCTCGTGGAGTAGTCCCGTGGTGACCTGGTCCCGTGCGTTGTAGAGGGGCAAGACATCTGACGGAACCAGCGCGTAGAGGTAACTCTTCTCGTATTCGTCGAAGATCTTCTTGTCTTCCAAACGGGACAACTCCCACAGGCGCTGTCGAGCCGTCGGGTCGGGACACTCGTCGAACAGCATCCATTGCGCGGGGTTCCACTTCTTCACCTTTTCACGGGCGTTCTTGAGGTGGGCCTCGAAGTCCGCCTTGTAGCCGCCTGTCCCGACCAGCTCCGACAGCGTGTCGAGGTCAGCGGCCTTTACCGCGCAGTCGAGCGCCTTACGGACAAGCCGCACGTCGCGACGCTCCCCGGCAATCGGAGCCCCGAAGTAGCACATCGCTGCCAGCTCGTCGTAGCTCCCCTGCTCAACCCAGCACAGGTCGGGGTCTTTGAGTAGGCGCACCAGCGCGGCACTTGCCGCCGAGCCTTTGGCAAGCGCCTCCCGGTTCCACACGAAGGAGCTGTTCTCTCCGGTGATACCAAGCGCCGCCGAGATGATCCGGAAGTCCGCATCGAACATCTTTCCTCGGGTCTCGACGTCCCAGGTGACGGGTCTACCGAGGCGCTTGGCCTCATTACGGAGGATCTCCTCCGCTTCCAGCGCCGTCGCCTCGTCCGAAACTACCGAGTAGACCGAGGATTCGATGAACTCGCGCCGCTCCCGTAGAAAGTCATCGGAGACGGTGCAGGCCCACTGCATGTCCGACTCAAAAGCCGCCTTCGCAAACCGACCATCGAGTTCCCCGCCTTGGTCCGGGTGATCGGGGTTCATGAGGAGGATCACGGGCACTTTGCGCCCGTCCACCGTCACCCAAGAGAACCCGCACCGAGCACTCCGAGCGTGGACGTAGCGCCCGAGCACTCCGCGAATCGCCGCACCGCCGAGGAGCACAATCCGGGTGGGGGCTATCTCGTCGATGAAGCTGCGCAGGTACGGTCGGCACTTGGCAAGGTGCTTTTCCTCCACCGCCAGCTCGCCCGCGTGGCAAGCGGCGGCGTAGGTGCCAGCGAGCGGACCGGACCAGAACTTCTTGGCCACGCCGACCGCGTAGCGCCCACCCCCGCTACTGAAGCTGATTCCAGTGGCGTTTGATTGCTTGTCCGGCGAACCAGCGACAAGCAGCAGCCCTCCCTTCTCCCCAACCGGCGGCAAACACCGCTTGATCGCCCGTTCACTGAGCGAGCAGCGCCCGCAATGCGGATTTCGGCGCAGCGGTCCTGACTTGTCAATGGCCGCTGGCGGTAGGCCGGTGGGAAAGAGGGGAAGGAATTTCATGGGTGATTACCGAGTGACTGGCGGACGACGAGCTGCGACTTTCACGACCGCTGTCTGGGTACAGAACCCCACATCGCCGATGGCGAAGAAAGCTTCGAGCTGTGGGATCTCCTTGCCCATCTCGGTGGCGCGGTTCTTCACCGCCGCGAGCAAGTGAACGAACGCCGCCACACCCTCGTCGGTGGACACGTCGACAATCCGATCGCCGGGGGGAGGCAACTGCGGGGCGTAGCTTGCGTTGTTCACGTTGGCGTCCTGCTCCGCCACCATGTACCGCTGGAACGCGCAGCGGACGAGGGCGGAGTCAGTCATCCGCTTGTCCTGCGGCGACCGCTTGAGGTCGAGCGGGTGAATATCGCTTGGCATCATGGGCTCGGACAGGAGCTTCACGAGCCGACCGATCTGGTCAAGCGGCTGCTCAACCGGGTGGAACGTGATGGGCGGGCCACCGGCAACAGCGACCGTGTGATTCTGCCGCGCGTCGATGTCTGCCATTTCCGCCTTGAACGGGGACTCCGGCTCAACAGCAGGCGGCGGCTCAGGGGTGACGACCGTAACCGGTGGAGGAGGCGTAGCAGCCTGAAGGGTGACGTTCTCCAGCGCCCGCAACTCGGCGGGGTGGAGACCCTGCTCCTTGATCCCTTCTAAATAGGCCGCAGTCTCGGACTTCTTCGCTTCAGCTTCTGCCTTGCTCGGGCGACCGCGCTTCTTCCCAGCGGCTGGCGCTGGCTCGGCTTCCTTCTCTTTGAACTCCAGCGGCGGCTTGACGGGAACAGCCGGGGGGACGTCGACTCCTTGAGGATGCGGCGCGTTGTTCAGCGTCTCCTTCGCTGCCTGAATCCCTTCCTCGATTCGCTGCCCGTACTGAGTGCAATCGAGCTGCTCGCTCGGTAGCGGAGTGAGCGGGCTCACGAACACGACAGGGTTCGGGGCGGCGAGTCCGCGCAGCAGCCGCGACAGACGGGTTTCGTACGACTCGTTACCCCGGAATGAGACCAGAAACTCGCTGGGCTGTCCGCCGGAAATAATCTGCATTTCTTCCCCGCCAGACCGAAAAGCGAACCCGCCGGGAATGACCTTCACTTCGACTTGATTGGACATAGCTTCTCCTTGTAGGCGTTCATTTACCGACCCTCGGCCACTGCGTTCAAGCCGGTGCGTTTGTTCAGTGCCGCCACGCATCGCGGGCGGCATCAAAGACTTCTTGTGGGGGCAGCTCGTCCGGGTCAAGACCGGCAGGCAGGCGCAACGCGCCAAACCGACCAATCCGCCCTTGGGCAGCGGCAGCAGCTCGGAGTCTCTGCGCGCACGCATACGCCTTCTGCCAGGCGTCTCCGTCGAGGGCGAACACGACCGGGCGCCGGGCCTCGGCCAAGATGTCGAGCTGCTGCTCGCTCGGTAGTCCGAGCACCGCCCCGCTGGCTCCACCATCACTCAGGTACAGCGCATCGAAGAACCCCTCGACAATGACCAGCGGGTCGTCGGTTTCTTTGTGGACGTGCTCGGCGCCGTAGAGCAGCTCCCCCCGGTGCATCCCCTGGGGGTAGAGGTAAGGTCGGTCCGCGTTTTCGTACCAGGCCCTTCCCACGTAGCCGACCAGCTCGCCGTAGGTGCCGCGCAGCGGACAGATGATCCGTCCGTAAAAACGGCCTGGCGGGACGAGGACCGCACCGATGCCGGTCCGTAGGCGCTTCTGCGCAGTGATCCCCCGCTTGTCGAGGTAGTCACGGGCCGTCTGGGCAAAGCGGCTCGACAGAGCGGGTTCCACATCGAGCTGGTAGAAGCCATCGGGGAGCCTCCGGCACTCCTCATCCCCTTGCTCCGCTTTCCTCGCCGAATCGTCCAGCGCCTTTTCCGAAAACCGGCGCTCGGCCCCGTCAACAAACCCCTTGAGCCCGCAGCGGAGACACCGGTAGTAGCCGCTCTTCGCGTTGACGGAAAACGACTGCTTGGTGTCGTTCTTCCCAGCGCGCTCAGGACACACGAGACAGTTCGCGCGCATCCAGCCACCACCTCCACTGGCGCGGGCGGAGGCGATCATTCTTGGGACGAGGGGGTGCATTACCGCCTGCTCACCACACGCTGATGTCGAGGGCACAAGGTTTTCCCTCCTACGTCCTGCCGGTGCGCAGCGCACAGGTGACGGTCGCACGTCGGATCGTCCTCACCGATGCGCTTGACCGGGTGGTCACACTGCGCGACGGACACGCCACCACAGCCAGGTTCATCGCACGTCGCGATCGGCTTCTTCGGCGGTCCTGCTGGCCCCGACGGGCCGAGACAAAGCATTTCCATTACCAGAACTCCCTCTGCTTGCGCTTCCACCGCTGTGGGTCGACGATCCACGGGTACGGGTCTTTTACCGCCACGATCTGACCCATCCCCACGTTACGGGAGAGAGGCGGCGTCGAACCCCATCCGGCGTTGTGCCGCCCCTTGGCGACGTAAAAGACGTTGCCTTGCTCGGCGTGTTTGTAGTTCACCGTCACCGCCCAATCGACGATGCGGATTTTTCTCTTGCTGTCGGCGGCTTCCTCACCGGTCAGGATCTTGAACCGGGCAGGGTTTGGCTCCCCCTTTACTTGGCTGGCCGCGCCGATGACGCGCGCCAAGTCTGGCCTGTCGCTCGGGTCATCCTGCCCACCCTTGGCCTGCCACGAGAGGTAGGCGTACAGCCGCCCATAGCCCTCATAAGTTCCCGGTGGATTCTTCTTGGCCAGCTTTTCGAGTCCGGGGAAATCAACGTTCTCATAATCGACGTGCTCATCGGCGTCGAGAAGGACGAGCGAAGCCCTCCGCCCCGCCTCCTTCTCATACTCCTCGACGATGGCGAACAAGTCCTGAATCTTCGTCACTGTCTGACGGAACGGATGGACGATGGGCGGGCAAATCTGGTTCTTCTCAACGAGCCACTGGTAGCGGACAGCCGCTTCGTTTTCCCAATCCTCCGACCCGGACATCTCGTGCATCTCGACGGACGTCAGGTTCGAGATCATGCGAAGCACCTGAGCCCCTCGGAGCATCTCTCCCGTGAGGTAGATGCACAGGTCACCGGCCCGAGCAGCGGCACAGGCCCAGTGGTTGAGGAACATTGACTTACCGACACCGGAATACGCCGCCACGAAACCAAGCTGTCCGATCTGCGGCCCTCCACCCACAAGCCCATCCAGCTCAGGAATGCCAAACGGAATGCGCCGGAGCCGGGCGATCTTGAGCGCGGGCTGCATGTCGGCGATGTTGAGCGCGCCGTAGCGTTTGGCGGTCTGCCGCTTCCCGACGCTCTCGATCGTAGCAAGCGCCTTCTGCACGTCCGACCGGGCCTTGTCGCGGTCCTCGGCCAGCAGCACTCCCGTGGACAGCGACGACAGCTTCATGTCGAGCTGACGGCGAATCTGCGGCACCACGTCACGCACTGCGTCGTCGATGCCGAGCTGTGGGGCCGACATGAGAAACTCGTAACAGGCGTTCACCTTGTCACGCGGAATCCGCCCGTCCTCTGTGCTCCACCGCTGGATACGCTGAACCACGCGCACCACGCCTTGGCTTCCAGTCTTCTCCGGGTGCCCACTTTCCTTGGTGATCTCGCGGAGCGCCTTACCAATGAGCCGACCCGGCTCAGTGCCGAGCAGCTCAGGGTCCAGGTGTCGACCAGCTTTCTCCCAAAAGTCCTCGTAGAGCGCGGACAGGCGGAGCACCCCCGCCTCGAAGTCCGGGCGAAACTCGTACGGGATTTTGGATGGGTCGGAGGTCAGGGACACAGCGCACCCTAACCCTTCTTGGCCATAATCAGCCGCAGGTTTTCAGCCAGTCCCGCCACCGTCGATCTCGGCGTTACGAAAACCCGGTAGCCGGGGTACTTTTTGGCCCACCCGAGCTGTACCCACTGGTCGAGTCGTTCGGCCACCGCGATGGCGTCTTGGAACGTCTCGGCCTCCGGGCGGTCGATTTCCTCGATCAGAACCAGACGGGTCACGACCTCACCTCCGCACTCATGGCAGGCATGAGCACGCTCTGATCGTACCGCTTCTTGACGTGACGCTCATCGATCCAGCGCCCCCACACCCACACACCTTGCTGGGCCAACTGCGCCAAGCGTTCTTCCTCGGCGAGGGCGCGCTCTTTGTCGCGTGCGTACCACTGCTGAAACGTCATACCCGGAGGTGGGCTCACCACCGAAAGGATTACTTCTCTCGTAGCGTTCCTTGGAACACCCTTCAACGCTACAATCTGGAGGAAAAAGTTCACCATCTCATCCGCACGCGGGCTGCCGGGCTCTGGATTCTTGAAGGTGCGCGTCGCGCCGCTCACCAAATCCGTCGCCGTGTGCGAGTACAGGCGCAACGACTTCGCGTTGAGCAGCCCCCCAGCGGAGAAGACCTTCTCTATCTGAGGATAGGAACCCGATCGTGGTCCGCCAAAGTGGGTCTGCATTTTGAAAAGCAGCCAGCTATGCGGCGCTACCTTGGCCGGGATTTTCCCATTCCGCACAACCTCCTCCAGCTCTCCCCAGGCGCAGCCAGCCATCACGTTGGCGGCGTCGAGGAGCTTCCTCTTGAGGCTCAGCCCCTGCGGACTCGCTCCAACAGCCGACTGAGCGCGCAGCCGGTGCAGCTTGAGCTGGTCGAGGCGTCCGTGTACTTCCGTAAACGTCAGGTACGCCGTCACAAGGAAGGCGACCTTGTCGTGGTCGGACATAGCCGGATCGAGCATCGGCGGCTGCGGGGCGGCGACAATGACGGGTGGCAACTCGGGGAACAAGTCCGGCCACTGCTGCTTGCACAGCTCCACCGCCTCTCGCCCATATACGCGGGAAGGGTCATTCACTGGGCACCTCGCCGATACGGACGAGCTTGGCGAACACCTCAAAGGCATCCCTGGCCTGGACAAGCTGGCTGGGTCCGTCACCTTTCACCGGAATGAAATGGACGCTGTCACCCTCTAGCTTGGCTACGAACTTCAGGGGGTTCACGGTCGCGGCTTTTCCGGTCCGAATCGATGCCTTCTTTTTTCGTCGTAAGCGGAGATCGGAAAGAACAGACCGCCCGCGTAGTAGTCCAGATTCGGTGCGGTGCGGACGAGGGTGATCTTGGGCTCGGCAAGCATGACCTTCGGCCCCTTGGTCACTGCCGGGTCGTAAATCTCTTCGACGGCAAACCCCCCTCGGACAAAATCCGAGAAGGCCGTTCGGTACGACTTGGACGCCTGGGGCGCCGCTTCCGATAGGTCGTTGAGATTGAACACCCCTCCCCGAACAAGCATGAGCCCGAGTGAGCGGACCTTGAACCGTTCCCCGGCCAAGCGGGGAAACCCCCTCGACAACAGAAACTCTTTGGCTGAGCGTGTCACACTCGGCGGTTGCTCGAAACAGACTACAGAAGACCCGACAGGGCGTCGTCTAAATTGGATCATCGCGCTCCACCCTCCAGAGTGGTCAATCTGCCCCAGCGCTGCGCTGGGGCCAATCGTGAGCGTTCGTTCAGTGCGGCTTACACGAGCTACAGCGACCGCACGGCTCTCCCGGCGGCTCGTCGAAGTAGACCTTGAGCCCCTGAACGACGCAGCGGTTGCTGCGCAAAAAGGTGTCTACCCGCCGAAGTAGGGCGTGCTGCTGCTCCCGTGCCTCTTCCAGCTTGGCGTCGGAGTACCCACGGTCGGTGTACGTCTCGGCCATCCGCTCGACGTTCTTACCGTTGTTGATGAGCCACTTGCGTTTTTCAAAGTCCCGGCTCGGGTCGTACAAGGCCACGCAGCGGCTCGGCTTACCGTCTCGCCCTGCTCGCCCCATCGACTGGTAGAGGTCTTCCACGCTTTTCGGCATCCCGTGCATGACGACGAGACGGACATCACTACGATCGATGCCCATCCCGAAGGCACAGGTCGAGCAGACGATGTTCAGTTCCTTCGAGAAGAACCGCCGCTCGACCTCCTCGCGTTTCTTCGGAGGTAGTCCCGCGTGATAGAAGTCCGCTGGGAACTTCTGACTCTGCAAATAGCCCGACAGCTCCTCAGCGTCTGTCCGACTCAGCGTATAGATGATCGCCGCGCCGCTTCCCTTCTCGCAGTCCCCCAGCGCCTCGCGGAGCAGCTTCGGAATCCGAAACAGCTTCCCGCCCACGCTCAGGTTCTCCACGCGGTAGGTGAGGTTTGGTCGATCCACCGTGAAGCGGATGACTTGGGCCTGCTCCAACCCGAGTCGGGATTGAACGTCCGCGAGCGTTGCGGCGGTAGCCGACGCGGTCACCGTCAGCCATTGCGGGGCTTCGGTGTGGCGCTCCGCCAGCATCTCTTGAATGAACCGGTAGGCGGGCCGGTAGCTGAGCCCCGATTCCACGACGCTGTGGACTTCGTCAGCAGCGACGAGCCAAGGCGGACAGTAGGCCATCGCCTGCCGCAGCACGAAGTTGTCAAGCCCTTCCGGGGCGACGTAGATGATCGCGGCTTTCCCCGCCCGAATCGCCGCTAAGCTGTCTTCCTTTTCCTGACGCGTCAGCCGGGAGTTCACCATCACCGTCGGGATACCTCGTGACCGGGCATCGTCGACTTGGTTGCGCATGAGCGCAATGAGGGGACTTACTACCAGCACAGGACGGTCGCGTCGCATGAGGGAAGGGAGCTGAAAGGTGAGGCTCTTTCCGAAGCTCGTCGCCGCCACCACCAGCAGGTTCTGCCCCGCCAAAATCGTATCGATGATCTCCCGCTGCCCAGGCCGGAAGGCTTGATAACCCCACACCGTCTGGAGCGCCTCCAGCGGATCGGCAAACGGTCCCGGCCTCTGCGGCAGGACGAGCCCCGCCGGTTCGCTGCTGAATCGCCCACCGGCTTGGTAGTCCGAGTCGAAGTCGGAAGGATTAAACCCATCGAAATCCGCCGACGCTGGAGTCACTCGCCGGGGTGCTGGCGCCTTCTTGGCCGGGCTCGGACTGCGCTTCCCGGTCCCCGAACACGCCAGGCAGTTCGCTCGCAGCAGCGGCTGGTCCCCGCAGGTCAGGCACTTACTGAGCTTGGCCATTGTCTTGACCTTTTTCATCGGGTGCGAAAGAAATGGTCAGGGTAATTGTCGACCGTTTTCGCGCGTATTCCACAAGAGATTTTGCCGTCGGGTAAAAGATGGACACGAAACCGTCTCCGTCGCACGCCTTCGCTTCGTCCTCTCGACCGGCCAACGTCAATAACCGCCGCGCGTGGGCCATGGCGAAAAGGGCCTTCTCCGTCTGACTGTGCGCGAGTACGTATCCAAGAAACTCTTCGTCTCCCATGGCTTCCTTTTGCGCCTCCAGCAGCGCCTTGCTCGGTTTCCCAGCGCACAGGCATCGCGACAGCTCTCGCAGGTAAGGGGCTTCCGCCGACCTCCGCTCCAAAAGCTCTTTTTCTCGGCGCGCTTCTCCTGCCGCAGCTACCAAGGCGGGATGACATCGCTTGAGCCGCTCGGGATCGACGGGTTTCTCGTCGCCCGGACGGTACTGTGGGAACTCCAGCACGTTGGCGTCCGCCCAGGCGATCTTGGCCAGGTCGGCATACAGTGTTTTGCGACTCATACCAGCGTCCCTCCGAGCGACCAGTCAAACGTAGCGGCTTCCACACCTTCCAAAAAAGACAGGTCCGCGAGCCCCCACGGGGCGTAAACCGCCAGATTCACGAGCGTGCAAAGGTGCATGATCTCGTCGATGTCTTGGCCGGACAGGCGCAGAAAGTAGTTCGAGGCGTGGAGCAGCAGCCGCCCAGTCCCCATCGCCGGGTCGTTCACCGACTTGGCGCGGCAGTCTCCTTCAGGACGAGCAGCAAGTAAGACTTCACACACCGGGTGCGGCGTCGGAAAAAACTTGTGCGGTCCCCCTCCGTAGCGGATCGCGGCCACTTCCCCGAGGTAATCGCTCGGGTCACGCAGCCACAGTCCGAGGTTCACCGTCCGGTACAGCGCCTCGCTTTCCCCGTCTCCGAGCATTGGGTCGCCGTGTTTCCCCACAGCGAGACCCCAGGCCAAAAACCGAACAAAGTCGCGGAAGCTGGTCCACTGGTTGTGCGCATCGAGGATGGACACCCACGCGTCCGTGGCCTTGAGGACCGTAGGAGCTGGCGTGTCGAAGTCGACTCGCGGGATCGGCTCTGCGGGCAGACGCCGGTTCGTGATGATCTCGAACAAGTACCCCCAGCGGTCGGGGAAGCCGGTTTGCTGCTGCGCCAGCGCGTGGAGCTGCTGGACAAGCAGGCGCAGCCATCCCCGATAGCGCCACGGCGGCACCTCATCGCCGAGCATCGGCGGTCTTCCAGTGCGCAGTCCGAGGGCGAAAGCGCAACGCGGGTCTTCCAGGCGCTCTGGTTCCACCGAGGCGAGAAACGCCATGGACCGAGCCTTCTGCGCGACTTCTTCGATGTCGGAGGCGGTCATCGACAACCTCGGTATTCCGGCTTCCCGTTCGCATCATTGGCGACGGGCATAGCGCCGCCGCACTGAAGACAGCGCGGTCCTCGGAGAAGAGGATACCCCTTGGAGAAAGCGCGCTCCGAGTGGGAATCACAGACCCTATCAGGGGCCTCGTCGAACAACTTGAGCCCGGCGGAAAGAAGCCCACTGAACAGTTCGACGACCTCCGCCTGGTTGGCCCCGAGCTGACGCACTGCCTCAACGGCCTTCTTGCGTAGCAGCGCTGCGCGGGGGTTATCCGACATGGTCCACCCCCACCACACGACCGCCGATGACCCCAAGGATTTTCAGGGCCAAATCTGAACCTTGGCGCTCCTCTTCAATGACGCGGCGCACTTTGGCCAGTTCCGCTTTCTTCGCCTCAAGGCGCCGCCGCGCTTCCAGCACCCCATGGGTGCGGCAGTGCCAGCACGGCGTTTGCAGCTCGCCCTCCTCGACGGGTACGCAGGAACAAATTTCATTCGCAAGGTCGCGCAGCCACAACAGCGCACGGACTTCCTCGGCGTAGAAGTCGGCCCGTTTGGGCTCGTCCTGAATTTGCCTTTCGAGGTGCTCAAGGCGCCGCTCGAAAGCGCGGAGGTGGCGGGCCACACTGTTGTCCTTGGACTGTCTTCGAGTACCCACGTCGGTTCTCCTTTTGTCTCGTTTGTTTTTTCGTTCTACACCATGAATTTAAAACAACGCAATCCTGATAATTCGTTCAGTGGTACTGAAAATGCGTTCTGTATTGAAATTCTTTTGTAATTCACAAACAATAAAAAAACACATCAGGGGTGAAAAAATGAGAAGACCGAAACCGGATCGCTTTGTGCATTGGAAAAAAGTAGAAACACCAACTTGCGACCTCGTGGCGAACAGCGTGCTCCCGCACACAAAAGGGCAAGTCGCCATCGCGTCCTATCGCAGCGCGCAAAACGGCGTGTTCAACGTGTGCGAAAACTGCGACGCCTACATCCGCGCCGCCAAGTGGCTAGCCGAGCGGGGGAAGGATCCGAGTGAAACGGCGGTCGCCGCAGCGGCGCAGGTCATAAAGACTGGCGAGTACGCCTTCGTCCCATCC
>JACCDJ011547006.1_pt1 | contig 11300 bp, 10 predicted proteins | sample 7444481 | NCBI WGS metagenome assembly JACCDJ01 (sample SAMN15323435, study PRJNA562643) | freshwater metagenome | isolation source: river surface water | place: USA:Blue River Watershed | collected 2017-08-15 | reverse complement strand
TTTCGTCAATGACGCGGACCTTGTCCGAGGTGATCATCTGGTTGTAGCGCGGCCCGCTCTTCACGGGGGGCGTCAGCATGCGCCGGGGTGGGGGTGCTATAGTTCCTGCTCCTTTGGGCAATGTCTCAATGCGCGCGTCCTTAATCCGAATCCCCGCGCGGTGGAAGCGGCGATTTTACGCGGCTTCCTGCCAGACGGGAACTCGCACCAGTTTGCCCTGCACGGGCAGCACCGCATGGACTGCCCGGGCGGGCTGCATTGCGGCGATGATCGCCGGGTCGGCCACGTCCATTCCCCCGGTCAGCGCGCCGAAAGCCGGCAGGATCAGCTTGCTTTCGCTGGCGGCCCAGCAGGGCCGGGCAACGGACCTGCCCCGTGCGGAAATCCGCAGCTTGGGATGGAAATGGCCCGAAAGCTCGGCCCGCGGTTCCCCGGCCCGCGCCTCATGGCGCAGAACCAATGGCCCGACAGTCAGTTCCTCAAGCATGGTTCCGGGCGCGGCCCCGGCATCGTGGTTGCCGCCGATCCACACCCAGTCAACCACGCGGGTCAGGGCGGCCAGCATCCCGGCGGCGTGCGGTTCCAACCGGTTCGCGCCATCGCCATCATGGAAGTTGTCCCCCAGGGTGAAAACCCGCCGGGCCCCGCTGGCCCGGATCGCGCGGGCAACGCGTTCCAGCGTCTCGCGGCTGTCATAGGGCGGCAGCATCTGGCCGAAGCGGGCAAAGAAGCTGCCTTTTTCCAGGTGCAGGTCCGCCACCAGCAGCGCTTGTTCACGCGGCCAGTAAAGCGCGCCGCCATCGAGCAGCGCCATATCCTCACCGGCGAACGAAAAGGGAACCATGGCTTTTCCTTGCCGGAAGGCCGTTCGCTTGGCAAGGGCGGGTCATGACCGATTGGACCCCATACACCGCGCGCGCCAAGACCTGGTTCGAAAGCCTGCGCGACCGGATCTGCGCCGAATTCGAAGCGATCGAAGCCGAGGCCGGCAGCACCGCCCGGTTCGATTACCAGACCTGGCAGCGCGAAGAGGAAGGCAATCCCAATCCCGGCGGCGGCACCCGCGGGGTGATGAAGGGCAAGGTGTTCGAAAAGGTCGGCGTCAATGTCTCGACCGTCCATGGCACCTTCGCACCGCAATTCGCCGGCTCGATCAACGGCGCAAGCGAGGACAATCCCGGCTTCACCGCCACCGGCATCAGCCTCGTTGCGCACATGGCCAATCCACATGTGCCGGCAGTCCACATGAACACCCGGTTCCTGACCACGACCAAGGCCTGGTTCGGCGGTGGCGGCGATCTTAATCCGCCGATCCCCTATGCCGAGGATACCGCAGATTTTCACGCCGCCTTCCAGGCCGCCTGCGATGCCCACGACCCAGCCTATTACCCGAAGTTCAAGGCCTGGGCCGACGAGTACTTTTTCATCCCCCACCGCAATGTCCACCGCGGCGTGGGCGGGATTTTCTACGATCATCTGGAATGCGCCGACGATGCCGGTTTTGAGGCCAATTTTGCCTTTACCCGCGACGTTGGCGAGGCATTCCTAGCGGTCTTCCCCCAGCTGGTCCGCCGCCGCATGGGCATGGCCTTTAGCGATGCCGACAAGCGCCAGCAGCTGGAATGGCGTGGCCGCTATGCCGAATTCAACCTGGTCTATGACCGCGGCACGCTGTTCGGTCTCAAGACCGGCGGCAATATCGATGCCATCCTTATGAGCCTGCCCCCGGAAGCGACCTGGTCGTGATCGGCGGCAAAAGCGCTTGCGGGTTTGGGCGCTGATCGCCCACATAGGTAGCAATGCTGCGCCAGTATGAACTTGTCGAGCGGGTGCTCGCCTATGACCCGGACGCCGATGAGGCGATGCTGAACCGGGCCTATGTCTATACCGTCCAGAAGCACGGCACCCAAAAGCGCGCCAGCGGCGATCCCTATTTCAGCCACCCGGTTGAGGTCGCCGGCCTGATGACCGAGCTCAAGCTCGATCAGGACACGATCATCACCGCGCTGCTCCACGATACGGTCGAGGACACCCTGGCGACGACCGACGAGATCGAGCGGTTGTTCGGGCCCGATGTCGCACGGCTGGTTGACGGGGTGACCAAGCTCTCCAAGATCGAGGCGATGAGCGAGAACGAGCGCGCGGCCGAAAACCTGCGCAAGTTCCTGCTGGCGATGAGCGAGGATATCCGCGTCCTGCTGGTCAAGCTGGCCGACCGGCTCCACAACATGCGCACCCTGCATTTCATCAAGAGTGAGGAAAAGCGCCGCCGGATCGCGCGCGAGACGATGGAAATCTATGCCCCGCTGGCCGAGCGGGTGGGCATGTACGAATATATGCGCGAGATGCAGTTGCTCGCTTTCGAGCAGCTGGAGCCTGAGGGCTATGCGACAATCACCGGGCGGCTCGCTCAGATCCGCGAGACCGATGGGGGGCAGGTGGATGCCATCGCCCTGGCGATCAAGCAGGCCCTGGCCGAGGCGGGCCTGAAGGTTGAGGTTTCCGGGCGCGAGAAGCATCCATACTCGATCTGGAAGAAGATGGCCGAACGCCACGTCTCGTTCGAACAGATCACCGACATCATGGCCTTCCGCGTGCTGACCGGCAGCACCGAGGACTGTTATCGCGCTCTGGGCGTGCTCCACACCAACTGGCAAATGATCCCGGGCCGGTTCAAGGACTACCTCTCAACGCCGAAGTCGAACGGCTACCGTTCGCTTCACACCAGCCTGATTTACGAAAATTCGATGCGGATGGAGGTGCAGGTCCGCACCCATGAGATGCACCGCACCAACGAGTTCGGCCTGGCGGCCCACTGGGCCTACAAGCAGGGTGACCGGCCCGATGGTCAGGTCGGCTGGCTGCGCGACCTGATCGAGATCGTCGATGCCAGCCACGATGCCGAAGAACTGCTCGAGCACACGCGGATGGCGATTTACCAGGATCGCATTTTTGCCTTCACCCCCAAGGGCGCGCTGCATCAGCTGCCCAAGGGATCGACCCCGGTGGACTTTGCCTATGCGGTCCACTCCGACCTTGGTAATTTCGCGGTCGGGGCCAAGATCAACGGTCGACACATGCCGCTGCGCACGCCGCTGAACAACGGCGACGTGGTGGAGGTGATCAAGAATCGCACCGCCTCCCCGCAGCTTTCGTGGCTGGGCTTCGTGGTCACCGGCAAGGCCCGCGCCGCAATCCGTCGGGCGGTCCGCGCCAAAGAACGCGAAGAAGTTGCGGCGATCGGCCGCAAGCTGCTTGAAGGCATTACCGATCGCCTCCCCACCAAGATTGGCAAGAAGGCCGTGCGCGAAGCGGTCAAGCGCCTCGGCCTGTCGAACGAGGAAGACCTGCTGGTGGCGATTGGCACGGCCAAGCTGGACGATCGCCAGGTGATGGAAGCCCTCGTTCCGGGCAGCACCTCGGGCATGGAAGACCCGGAAAACTGGCCCAAGCAGGAACGGGCAATTTCCATTCGGGGCCTCACTGCCGGGGTCGCGTTTCATTTGGCCGAATGCTGCCACCCCGTGCCGGGCGATCGGATCGTTGGCGTGCGGGTGCCCGGCAAGGGGGTGGAGGTTCACGCGATTGACTGTTTGACCCTCGCCAGCGGGGTCGATTCAGACTGGCTGGACCTGTCCTGGGGCGAGCGGACCACCGGCGCAGTCGCGCGCATCCGCATGGTCCTCCACAACCGTCCTGGCACTCTGGCTGAAGCTGCGGGCATCTTCGCCAGCAACCGCGCCAATATCGCCGCGCTGGAGAATTCGGCGCGCGACGAACTGTTCAGCACCTATGATGCGGATCTTGAAGTGACGGACCTGGCGCACCTGACGCGGATTGTGTCGGCCCTTCGGGCGAGCGATGCCGTGGCCGAGGCCGAGCGGCTCTAGCGCGGTTGCGGAGGCGCAGCCGGAGCAGAGCAAACAAATCAAACTTCCAGGACAACCGCGACGGGGTCGCCTTCGCCAATACCTTCGGCTTTGCGGACGCTGGCCTTGACCGGCAACAGCCAGCCCAGCTCCTTGCTGGGGAATAACGAGGTATCAAAGCGGCTATCCCCGATCGTCGCCCGGACCTTGAGCGAACCGAACCCGCCCAGGGTCTTCTCCATCCGCCGCATCAGTGCCGTGCCCGACAGGGCCTCGCCGGCCTCACCGTCGATGGTCAGGAAATGCCATGAACCGCCCGATCCGCCCTGCCAGCGCCAGAGCCTGCCGGTGTGCCTGATGATCTCCCGCGCACCCTGATCTTGTCGAAGGCTCACTTCACCCGCCGCACCGGCACGGGGACGTTGCACACGTCCGCGCCGCCCGCCGACCGGATGAAGAAGGCATCGCGGCGATTGGCGCGGGCATCGGCATAGCGGGCAAAGCTCTCGCTTTCGGTCGAGAGGTATTCGTAGGCTGGCAGGCCGCTGACCTCGTTGCCGATTCGGATCGAGACGATCCCGGTGCGCTCCTCGGGCGTCTCATAGAACCCCAGCGCCCCGGTCCCGCGCGGCAGGCTGGAGAGATGCTCGATCCCTTCGATCACCCGGCCGACCAACGCGATATTACGATCGAGATGGCGCGGGGCATGGCCGATCACGGTATAGAGCTCGGCCCCGGTACCGGTATTGGGCGGCATGTCGCGGCCCACGCCGACCATGCCGTAGCAGTGGACGGGCCAAATCTTGTCGTCAAAGGCCAGCGGCCAGCCTGCGAAGATTCCGGCCTGAACGCCATAGGAGTCTTTCGGGAGAACGCGGTCTAGCAAGATGTCGTGGTCGATCGAATACTCGCTCTCCGGCACCACCGCCAAATCCCCCGGCAACTTTTTCGCCTTGGCCTTGTCCTCGGCATTGGCATCGCCCCATTGCGCGACATAATTGTCCTGCACCCGATTGATGCTGGTCCCGTCCCAGAACTTCGCAGCCACCAGCTTGCGGATATTGCCGATCCAGCCCTGGCTGAATGGCGCGGGCATCAGTTGGATCACCACCCGGCGGGCCTTGCCCTTGGCATCCGGTGCCAGGTCCATCACCAAAAGGTCGGATGGCGCAATTGCGGTCCAATCGCTTTTGGGGGCGGCGGCAACGATCTCGCTTGGCGCCAGCGGCGATGGTTGGGCGCGGCCCGCGGCAATGTTGGCGGAGGCCTGCGGATAGGCCGGGGCGGCGGCAAGCAAGGCGGCGATCGTGATCAGTTTGCGCATGGCCCAGACATTGCCAGCAAATATCCATGCTGCAAGCGATCAGTCTATCGTTTCAGCCAGCGCCAGTGCTTGCGCCCCCGCCGATGCCCCGCTAGGGCGCTTGCTTCCAGTGCATGCGGAGCGGTGGCCGAGTGGTCGAAGGCGCTCGCCTGGAAAGTGAGTATACGTCAAAAGCGTATCGAGGGTTCGAATCCCTCCCGCTCCGCCAGCAACTTGCCTAGCCAGCGCGTATCACGCACCGGAAGCCGATATGGCTGGTGGCGGTATCGATCATTTCGGGGTGGCGGGCGGCAGGGCGGAAGCGCTGGCAGTGGTTGAGCGCGCAAAGGTGCGAGCCGCCTTTGAGAACCTTGCGACCGATTTTGACCTGCGGTTGGCCGGGATCAAGGCTATCCTTCAGCCTCGCACCGCGGGGGTTGCTGATCGTGCAGCAGGACTGACGCTTGTCCTTGGCGGGTACGATCGGCTGCTCGCTCCACCAGTCCTGGGTCCATTCCCACACATTGCCGATCATGTCGTAAAGGCCGTAGCCGTTCGGTGGGTAGCTCCGCACGGGCGAGGTTCGCTCCCAGCCGTCCTCGCGGGTGTTGGCAAAGGGGAACAGGCCTTGCCAGTAATTGGCGAGCATCTGCCCGTTGGGGGCCAGTTCATCGCCCCAGGCAAATTCCTTGCCCTCCAGCCCGCCGCGCGCTGCAAACTCGTGCTCGGCCTCGGTCGGTAGCGCCTTGCCAGCCCACTTGGCATAGGCCTCGGCATCGGGATAGGCCACTTGCACCACGGGGTGGTCCCAGAGGTCCAGGCTGTCGAGATCGCTGTCCGGCCCCAGCGGGTGCCGCCAGTCGGCCCCGAGGGTGAAGGACCACCACAGGTGATAGTCGGTCAGCGGCACCGGCCCGGCGGTCTTGGTGAAGACCAGCGATCCGGGCTGGGCATATTCGGGCAGCAGGCCCGGATAGTCCTTCGGATCCGGCGCAATCTCGGCGACTGTGCGATAGCCGGTTGCCTCGACAAAGCGGGCAAACTGGCGATTGGTAACCGGGGTCTCGTCGATCCAGAAAGGGTCGACCCTGACCCGGCGGAGCGGTGCTTCCTCCGGATAAAAGGCTTCGGACCCCATGGTGAAGGTGCCGCCTTCGATGCGGCGCATGCCAGAGAGATCGTTCATCACAGGGCCAGTTCCATCCTGATTGACTAGGACTGACCTGCGCGCGCGGCAAGCTGACCACAACGCCTTGCAGTTTGGCCTGCCATTAACGGCGTGGAACCTCGTAGAGGCCCCCGATCGTGAATTGTCGAACACCGCCCATTTGGGACAGTATTGCGAAGATAAAATAGACAAAAACACTTGCTGCGCGGCAGTTAAGGGCAGGTTTTTAGATTTTTGGTTGCGTCGTTTAGTTTATCGATTCAATCTCTCTTTGGGCTTGGCGCGCTTTAAGCAGCGCCGGGGCGAGCGGATGCTGGGGGGCACCGCTCGCCCTCTTCCACCTGTCAGGCCAGTTCAATCGTCAAGATGCGTCATGGACCAGATCGCGCCGGGCCCCGCGTTCTGCGAAACGAACGATCATGAAGTTTGACGATCTCCGGGTTGAAGTTTGGTATGACGGCGCCTGCCCCCTCTGCCGACGTGAGATCGCGCTAATCCGCCGGCTCGACCGGGCGGGTCGGATCGATTTTATCGATCTGTCCGATCCCACGCCGAACTGTCCGGCGGATCGCTCAATGCTGCTTGAGCGGTTGCATGCCCGCGAGAACGGCGTCCTGCTTTCGGGCGCGGCGGCCTTTGCGGCTATGTGGCGGGCGGTCCCTATGCTTTGGCCCTTGGGGCAGTTGGCGCGGTTGCCACTGGCCCTGAACCTGCTTGAATGGGCCTATCGACACTTCCTGCGCGTGCGACCGGCCTTGCAAAGGCTTGCACGATGAGCCGCGACCGGTATCGCAAGGTGCCTTCGGCCCGGCTGTCTCGCCTCGCAACGTTCGGCCAGTTGGCCGGCGGTATCGCCGGCGGCATGCTCGCCGAGGGTGCGCGGCGCCTTGCCGCCGGCGAGCGGCCGCAGTTGTCAGACCTGTTGCTGACTCCGGGCAATGCGATGCGACTGACCGAGCAGCTTTCAAAGCTGCGCGGCGCGGCGATGAAGCTGGGGCAGATGATTTCGCTCGACGCCGGAGACTTGCTGCCGGCTGAGCTCACCGCGATCATGGCCAGACTGCGGGATTCAGCGCATTACATGCCGCCATCGCAGCTCAACCAGGTTTTGATGGCGGAGTGGGGCAAGGATTGGCGCAAACGCTTTGCCCGGTTTGAAGCGACCCCGATTGCCGCCGCCTCGATCGGCCAGGTCCATCGCGCGCAGCTGCATGATGGTCGGCTGATCGCGATCAAGGTCCAATATCCGGGCGTCGCTGCCAGCATTGATGCTGATGTCGATAACGTGGCAACCTTGTTGCGGCTATCCGGCCTGCTGCCGGAAACGCTCGATATCGCGCCGCTGCTGGATGAGGCGAAGCGCCAGTTGCGCGAGGAGGCTGATTACATTCGCGAGGCTGAGCAGATGCGCCGCTATGGCGCATTGCTGGCGGATAATCCGGCCTTTATCGTGCCCACGCCGATTGCCGAGTTTTCCAGCGCGCGAATCCTGGCGATGGACTTCATAGCAGGGTCGCCGATCGAACGCCTTGAAGAGGCGGATCAGATCACGCGCGATTCGGCCATGGCGGCGCTGCTGACGCTGGTTCTGCGCGAGCTGTTCGAATTTGGTTTCATGCAGACCGACCCGAACTTTGCCAATTACCGCTGGCAGGCGGATACAGGCCGGATTGTGGTGCTCGATTTCGGGGCGGCGCGGTCCGTTGCGGGGTCGACGATAACGGCCTATCGCCGTCTTATGCTGGCCGGACTGGCAGAAGACAGCGCAGCGCTGAAGGCAGCGCTGCTGGAAGTCGGCTTCGTTTCACCGGTCACCTTGGAACGCCACGGGGCGGCCCTGGACGCGATGATCGCGGTATTGATGGCGCACCTTGGCAAGCCCGAGCTGTTCGACTTCGCGGACCGGTCGTTCGTGGCCCAGGTGCGGACCCAGGCCGAAAAGATCGCTGCCGATCGCGCCGCCTGGCACGTTCCGCCGGCCGAGACGCTGTTTGTCCAGCGCAAGGTCAGCGGGACGGCACTGTTGGCGGTGCGACTTGGGGCACGCCTGCCCTTGCGCGATATGGTGCAGGCGGCCGTGGCACCGGCCACGGCCTAGCCACTACGGTCAGCTTGGGGGAAGCTCTCCGCTCGCGCGCATTTCCGTCGGTGCCGGGGCTTTCGAGGATAGCGCTTGTGCGGGCTGGGGCGTGCCCACGTTTTCGACACGACGGAAGGCATACTGGTACATGCCGGGGTCGCTTACGATCAGTTCGGTTGCAGCGCCGCCGAGCGCGCCGCCCTTGATGACCTGCACGATCTTGAGGCCCAGTTCGCTGCCGCCATCGCGTGGCATGACCAGAGCATAGAACTTCAGGTCCTTGTCGGTGCTGGCACCCTTGTCTCCGGTTGCGCCGCGGCGGCCACTGATCTGTCCGGTCGCGCGGTCAATCACGTCAAGCTTGTAACCGGCTTCTTTGAACATGGTGACCGTGCGATCGAAGGTTTCCTCAATCGGGATGGTGTAGCCATAGCGCTGGTAGTTGCTGTCCAGGCTAAAGATCGAACGATCCGGCTGCAGTGCGGCACCTCCGCCACAGCCACTGAGCAGGATGGTTGGCGCGACGATCGCGGCCAGGCGCAAAATGCGCGGCATGCTGTTCTCCCCCGCCCCGCAAGGCGCTAAACTGACCAGACCCGCACCGGCACCATTAGCAGCGCCAAATCGCCATGCAAATCGGATCAGCAATTGTGTCCCCATCGGTTTGGCGTGCCTTGTGACGGGTCCGCATTCTTGTTAGCGCCGAGCAATATTCCCACAGGCGACAACTGGACCACGATCCGATGCAGCACTTTGACGTTGTTATTGTCGGCGGGGGCCATGGCGGCGCCCAGACCGCGATTGCGCTGCGTGGCCAGGGGTTCGGCGGATCGATCGCGATCGTTGGCCGCGAAACCGAGCCACCCTATGAGCGACCACCGCTATCCAAGGAATACCTCGCCCAGGAAAAGCCGTTTGAGCGGCTTTACTTGCGCCCGCGAGAATACTGGGCGGACAAGCAGGTGGAGCTGCTGCTGGGGCGTGCGGTAACCGCCGTTGATCCCAATCGGCGGCAGCTGACATTGGCCGATGGCTCAACGCTGGCTTATGGAGAGCTGGTCTGGGCAACCGGTGGAGACCCGCGCCACCTTTCCTGCCCCGGCGCGCAACTTCCCGGCATTCACTATGTCCGCACGCGCGCCGATGTCGATGCGCTGATGGCTGAATTGCCGCAGGCGCAGACGGCCGTGGTCATCGGCGGCGGCTATATCGGGCTCGAGGCGGCGGCGGTGCTGTCCAAACTGGGCAAGCAGGTGACCCTGCTGGAAGCCCTGCCGCGCGTGCTGGCAAGGGTGGCGGGCGAAGACCTGTCGCAGTTCTATGAGGCTGAGCATCGCGCCCACGGGGTGGATCTGCGCACCGGCATGGCAGTCGAAGGCATCGAAGGCGAGGGCCGCGTCACTGGCGTCAAGCTGGCGGACGGCACGATTATTCCGGCCGATGTCGTGATCGTTGGCATCGGCATTATCCCGTCGATCGGCGTCTTGGTTGCGGCGGGTGCTGCGGGCGGCAACGGTCTGGATGTTGATGCCCAATGTCGCACCAACTTGCCGCACGTCTTCGCCATCGGGGACTGCGCGGCCCATGCCAATGCCTTTGCCGATGGCGCGGTGATCCGTTTGGAATCGGTCCAGAACGCCAACGATATGGCGAGCGTGGTGGCCAAGGTCATCACCGGGCAAGAGGCCAGCTATGCCGCGACGCCATGGTTCTGGTCAAACCAGTACGATCTGAAGCTGCAGACCGTGGGGCTTTCGACCGGTCACGACTCAACGGTGCTGCGCGGCGATCCGGCAACACGCAGCTTTACCGTGGTCTATCTCAAGCAAGGCCAGGTCATCGCGCTCGACTGCGTCAACTGCGCGCGTGACTATGCCCAAGGCCGCAAGCTGGTGGAACAGCGGGTGGCTGCAGACCCGGCCGCGCTGGCTGACCCGGCCATACCGCTGAAGGACCTTGTTCCTGCCAGTTGATTTTCCCGGTCCGCCCCCTAGGGATTAATCGAACGATTAAGACGGAGTCGATCCATGGGGATGCTTGAGGGCAAGGTTGTCGCAGTTACCGGTGCGGGCCGCGGCGTCGGGCGAGAGATCGCATTGCTCTGCGCCAAGCATGGCGCGGCGGTGGTCGTGAACGATCCGGGCGTGGGCGGTGGTGGCGAAGGCGGCGATGAAGGCCCGGCGCAGGAAACGGTCAACGACATCATTGCCGCCGGCGGCAGGGCCCATGCCAACCTGGCTTTCGTCAATGACCCGGCCGGCGCGACCTCGATAATCGAGGATGCGGTTCAGCGCTTCGGGCGCATCGATGCCGTGGTGAACAATGCTGGGATCCTGCGCGACACGATCTGGCACAAGATGAGCCACGAGGATTGGCGCGCGGTGATCGACGTCCACCTCAACGGCACGTTCAACGTCAGCAAGGCGGCCACGCCCTATTTCCGCGAACAGCAATCGGGCAGCTTCATCCACTTCACCAGCACCTCGGGCCTGATCGGCAATATCGGCCAGGCCAACTATTCGGCGGCCAAGCTGGGGATCGTTGGCCTGTCGCAGTCGATCGCGCTCGATATGGCCCGTGCCGGCGTGCGCTCCAATTGCATCGCGCCCTTCGCGTGGAGCCGGATGACCGCCTCGATCCCCGCCGAAACGCCCGAGCAGAAGCAGCGGGTCGAGCGCTTGAAGACGATGAGCGCGGACAAGATCGCGCCGCTGGTGGTCTATCTCGCCTCGGATGCTTCGCAGGAAGTCACCAACCAGATCTTCTCGGTCCGCAAGAACGAGATCGTGCTTTACAACAAGCCGCGTCCGATCCGTTCGATGACCAAGCTGGAAGGCTGGACGCCCGAATCCATCGCCGATGAGCTGATCCCCGCCTTCA
>JACCDJ010683280.1_pt1 | contig 11300 bp, 7 predicted proteins | sample 7444481 | NCBI WGS metagenome assembly JACCDJ01 (sample SAMN15323435, study PRJNA562643) | freshwater metagenome | isolation source: river surface water | place: USA:Blue River Watershed | collected 2017-08-15 | reverse complement strand
GTATATCGGCGATACGAACGAGACGGGCCTCCACCACTGCGTGTATGAGATCGTCGACAACTCGATCGACGAAGCCCTCGCCGGTTATTGCAAGAGCATCAAGGTCGAGATCCACGCCGACGGTTCGCTCTCCGTCGAAGACGACGGCCGCGGCATCCCTGTCGCGATGCACCCGGAGGAAAAAGTCCCGACGCTCGAGCTCGTGCTGACCAACCTCCACGCGGGCGGCAAGTTCGACAAGGGCGCCTACCAGGTCTCCGGCGGCCTCAACGGCGTCGGCGCGAAGTGCGTCAACGCGCTCTCCGACAGCTTCGTCGCCGAAGTCAGCCGCGAAGGCGAAGTGCACCAGATGAAGTTCTGCCGCGGCGAAGTCACGCAGCCCATCAAGGTCATCGGCAAGACGAAGCGCACCGGCACCAAGATCACTTTCCATCCGGACCCGGAGATCTTCGTCGCCACCCAGGAGTTCAAGTACGACACCCTCGTCCGCCGCATGCGCGAGCTGGCCTTCCTCGTCCCCGGCATCACGGTCGAGATGAAGGACCACCGCTCCAACCGGGCCGACAGGTTCGAATTCAAGGAAGGCATCGCCGAATACGTCTCGTTCCTCAACGCGAACGAAGAGCGCCTCTTCGACAAGCCGATCCTGATGGCCGCCGAAGTCGATTTCACCGACCTCGCCAACCCGCGCGTGATGGCCGACGGCGAGAAGCCGAAGCCGGGGATGCGCCGCATGACCATCGACGTCGCCCTGCAGTACAACGACCGCTACGACGAGATGGTCTTCAGCTACACCAATCTGATCAACCAGCCCGAGGGCGGCACGCACCTCTCCGGCTTCCGTTCCGCGCTCACCCGCGTGATCAACCACTACGCGAAGTCCAACAACCTCATCAAGGACAAGGACGCCAAGCTCAACGGCGACGACATGCGCGAAGGCCTCGTGGCCGTCATCTCCGTCAAGCACCCCGACCCGAAGTTCCAGTCCCAGAACAAGACGCGCCTCACCAACCCGGAAGTCGAAGGCATCGTGACCTCCGTCGTCGGCGAGCAGCTCAAGTATTACCTCGAGCGCGATCCGAAGACCGGCCGTCGCATCGTCGACAAGTGCCTCAACGCCGCCCGCGCCCGCGAAGCCGCCCGTAAGGCCCGCGAGACGGTCCGTAAGTCCGCCATGTCCTCCGGCGGCCTCCCCGGCAAGCTGGCCGACTGCTCCGAGAGCGATCCGTCCGTCTGCGAGCTCTACATCGTCGAAGGCGACTCCGCCGGCGGCTCCGCCAAGCAGGGCCGCGACCGTCGCTACCAGGCGATCCTCCCGATCAAGGGCAAGATCCTCAACGTCGAGAAGGCCCGCATCGACAAGATCCTCTCCAACGAGGAGATCCGCACGATCATCACCGCCTGCGGCACCGGCATCGGCAAGCACGAGGGCGACGGCGCCTTCGACGTCACGAAGTGCCGTTACCACAAGCTCGTCATCATGACGGACGCCGACGTCGACGGCTCGCACATCCGCACGCTGCTGCTGACGTTCCTCTTCCGCCAGATGCCCGGCCTCATCGAAGCCGGCTACGTCTACATCGCCCAGCCGCCTCTCTACCGCATCAAGCGCAAGAAGCGCGAGCAGTACGTCGACAACGACCCCGAGCTCAACCGCATCCTGCTGGAGCTCGGCTCGGAGGACGTGAACCTGCTCCGCCTCCGCGACAAGCACGTGTTCCCCGGCCAGAAGCTCGACAAGATCGTCGAGTCGCTCGCCCGGCTCGAGGGCCTCGGCGCCGGCATCGCGCGCACGGGCTGCCCCTACGGCGAGTACCTCGACCGGCAGGACCAGAAGACCCATGCGCTGCCCCGTTTCATCGTGCGCACCCGCACCGGCAACGAGGAGGCCTTCGAGTTCCTGCAGGACGCCGAGGCCAAGCAGGCCTTCCTCCGCAAGGCGGGCGTCGAGGACTTCCTCTCGGACCGCATCGACCGCGAGAAGAAGCTCAAGGACGGCACGGTCGTCCAGGAGCGCGTCCAGGTCATCGAGGTCTTCGAGAACGACGCGATCACCAAGGTGCTCAAGGAGCTGGAGACCCAGGGGATGGACGTGAAGAAGTTCAGCCCCGGCGACGAGCCCCGCTACCACCTCATCGACGGTTCCGCCGCCGAGGAGGCTCCCGCCGAGGCCCCCGAAGGGGGCGAGGAGCCCGCCAAGGCGGAGAAGGCGGCCAAGAAACCCGTCAAGAAGCCCGAGCCCGTGCCGCTGATGAGCGTCCTGGACCTCATCGGCCAGATCCGGCAGTTCGGCCGCAAGGGGCTGACGATCCAGCGCTACAAGGGCCTGGGCGAGATGAACCCCAAGCAGCTCTTCGAGACCACCATGGATCCCGCCAAGCGCCGCTTCCTCAAGGTCGACATCCGCGACGCCGCCGAGGCCAACCGCGTGTTCGCCATGCTCATGGGCGAGGACGTGCCGGCGCGCCGCACGTTCATCGAGGACAACGCGCTGAACACCTCCAACCTCGACGTCTGAACCCCGCCGAGCGCCCACCTCCCAGCTTCCCCACCCGATGTATTCAGACCAGGAAAAGCTCACCCAGGCGAGCATCACGGACATCATGCAGACCGCCTACATCGACTACTCGATGTCGGTCATCGTGTCCCGCGCCCTCCCCGACGCCCGCGACGGCCTCAAGCCGGTCCAGCGCCGCATCCTCTACGCCATGCTGCGCGAGGGGCTGCTCCACAACCGCCCCTTCGACAAATGCGCCGGCGTCGTCGGTGAAGTGCTCAAGAACTACCACCCCCACGGCGACAGTTCCGTCTACGACACGCTCGTCCGTCTGGCCCAGAGCTGGGTCATGCGCTACCAGCTGATCGAGCCCCAGGGCAACTTCGGGTCGGTCGACGGCGACCCGCCCGCCGCCTACCGCTACACGGAGTGCCGCCTGGCCGAGGTCGCGGGCGAGCTCCTCGCCGACATCGACGAGGACACGGTCGACTTCGTCCCCAATTACAAGGAGTCCACGACCGAACCCTCCGTGCTGCCGTGCGCCCTGCCGCACCTCCTGATGAACGGCTCGACCGGCATCGCGGTGGGCATGACCACCAACATCCCCCCGCACAACCTCGCGGAGCTGGTCGAGGCCGTCTGCCTGGTCATCGACAAGCCGTCCGCCACGGTCGAGGACCTCGAGAAGGTCATCATCGGGCCCGACTTCCCGACCGGCGGCGTGATCAACGGCAAGGAGGGCGTGCGCCAGTATCTCCGCACCGGCCGCGGCATCGTCCGCGTGCGCGGCGTCGCCCACACCGAGGAGCTCAAGAACGGCAAGGAGCAGGTCGTGCTCACCGAGCTGCCCTACAACGTCAACCGCGCCGCGCTGGTGAAGCACATCGCCGATCTCTGCGCCGAGAAGGTGATCGACGAGGTCTCCGACCTTCGCGACGAGTCCGACGAGAACACCCGCGTGGTCATCGAGCTCAAGCGCGGCGAAAGCCCCCGCGTGGTCATCAACAAGCTCTACAAGCACACCAACTTCGAGAACTCCTTCGGCGTCATCCTGCTGGCCCTCGACAAGCGCCGGCCCAAGCAGATGACCATCCGCGAGCTCATCGAGTGCTTCGTCGAGCACCGCCGCGACGTCGTCACCCGCCGCACCCGCTTCCGCCTGCGCAAGGCGGAGGACCGCGCCCACATCCTCGAGGGCTTCAAGATCGCCCTCCGCAACCTCGACGACTTCGTGAAGATCATCCGCGCCTCCGCCAACCGCGACGAGGCCCGGGTCAAGCTCATCGCCAAGTACGGCCTCAGCGAGCGGCAGGCGCTGGCCATCCTCGACCTGCGCCTCTACCAGCTGACCGGCCTGGAGCGCGACAAGATCGAGGAGGAGTACCGCCAGCTCATGGCGCTCGTCGAGGAGCTCCGCGGCATCCTCTCCAGCGAGGCCAAGCTGCTCAGCCTGATCAAGAAGGAGCTGCGTGAGGCGGCCAAGAAGCACGTCTCGCCCCGCCGCACCCGCGTCATGGACGCGGACGGCGAGCTCTCCATGGAGGACATCGTGGCCAACGAGGGCTGCGTCGTGACCGTCTCCCACGCCGGCTTCATCAAGCGCACGCCGGTCGCCCAGTACCGCCTGCAGAAGCGCGGCGGCAAGGGCACCAAGGGCGCCGAGCTGGCCAAGATGCCGGCCGACGAGGACGCGGACTTCATCGAGCACCTCTTCACGGCCAACACGCACGACCACATGATGTTCTTCATGAACAACGGCCGCGTCTACGTGGAGAAGGTCTACGAGATCGAGGAGGCCGCCCGCGCCTCGCGCGGCAAGTCCATCGCCCGCCTGCTCGACCTCAAGGACGACGAGAAGCTGGCCGCGATGGTCTGCGTCCCGAACTTCGACGAGGGCCGGTTCCTGGTCATGTGCACCGCCAACGGCACCATCACGAAGACCGGGCTCGAGAAGTACGCCAACGTCCGCAAGGGCGGCATCATCGGCGTCAACATCGAGCACGGCGACCAGCTGATCTCGGTCAAGCTCACGGGCGGCGACAACGAGGTCGTGATGATCTCCCAGTCCGGCATGTCCATCCGCTTCCATGAGTCCGACGTCCGCTCGATGGGCCGTGACACCACGGGCGTCATCGGGATGAACCTGGAGAAGGGCGACCTGGTGAAGGCGATGGAGATCGTCGACCCGGCCTGCACGCTGCTCGTGATCGGCGTCGACGGCATCGGCAAGCGCACGCCCTTCGACGACCCCGAGACCAAGGAACCGGTGTACCGCAAGCAGTCGCGCGGCGGCAAGGGCGTCATCGCCATCAGCACCGAAGTCGGCGTCGCCGGCGCCCTCAGCGTCCGCGAGGACGACGAGGTCATGCTCCTGACCAAGGGCGGACAGTCCATCCGCACCAAGGTCGCGGACATCCGCTGCACGGCGGGGCGCGCCACCAAGGGCGTGCGCGTCATGCGGCTGAAGGAAGGCGAGCAGCTGCTCGGCATCTCCAAGGTCGAGAAGGCCGAGGACGAGGACGCCGCCGCGCCTTCCGTCCCTCCGGCCTGAGCGGTCGTCGCTCCGGAGGCCCGCCCGCCGGCTTGCCCCGTGCGGCGGGTCAGCCGCGTTCGAACGCGGCCACGCTCTCCACGTGACGCGTCTGCGGGAAGAGGTCGAACGGGCGCACCGAGGTCAGCCGCCATCCCATCGCGGCGAGCGCCTTGGCGTCCCGCGCCTGGGTGTCGGGCGCGCAGCTGACGTAGACCACGCGCCGGGGCGAGAAGGCGTCCAGCTGGGTGAGGAAGGCCTCGTCGCAGCCGCGCCGGGGCGGATCGATGATCACGGCCGTGTCCGCACCCTTCACCGGCAGGCCGCTGAAGATGGATTCGGCGGATCCGGCGATGAAGCGGCAGTTCAGGAGGCGGTTCAGCGCCGCGTTCTCGGCGGCCTTGCGGACGGCCTCGGCGCTCACCTCGATGCCGCTGACGGATTCGAAGTGCGGCGCGGCGGACAGGGCGAACAGGCCCGATCCGCAGTACGCGTCGACGAGGTGACGGGCGCCGGAGGCGCGGGCCAGGTCCACCGCGTGCGCGACGAACTCCTGGAGCACCGAGGGGTTGTTCTGGAAGAACTCGCCCGCGAGGAACTTCAGCGTGAGCGGCCCCACTTTTTCCGTCACGGTCGCGCGCGGATCGGTGACCACGCCTTCGGCGCAGTCCCGGAAGAGCAGGGTGGCGCCGCGTTCGAAGCGACCCGGGTTCGCCTTGATGTCCTTGCGGGCCCGGGCGTAGGCGGCGTTGATCGCGTCGGTGGTGATGGGGCACTTCGCCACGTCCACGACCCGGCGTGACGTCCCGGCGGCGAGAAAGCCGATGGGGAAGTCGGCCCGGCGCGGCGTCATGAAGTGCGGGGTGATCTTCGAACGGTACCCGTACTGCTTCGGCGAAGGATGGCAGGGGTCGACCTTGGTCTTGATGCCGCCGAGGCGCTCGAAGGCTTCCGCGACCTGCTTCTGCTTCCACTCGAGCTGCTGGGGGTAGGCGAGGTTCTGGTACTGGCAGCCGCCGCATTCTCCGAAGAGCTCACAGCGCGGCTGCACGCGGTGCGGCGAAGGCGTCAGCACGCGCACCAGGTCGCCCCGGGAGAAGTTGGCGGAGTTATGCCAGATCCGGGCGACGATCTTCTCGCCGGGCAGGGCGCCGGGGACGAAGACGACCCAGCCGTCCCTGCGGGCCAGCCCCTCGCCCAGATTGGTCAGGGAGGCGACCTCGAGCTCGACCTCCTCGTGGTAGGCGAAGGGTCCGTCGCGGAACTTCGGCGGCTGACGGGACTCGGGCATGCCCCTCAAAGTCTGCCGACCCGTCGCAAGGTCGAGACTTATCCCCGCGTGCGAAGCGCATCCTTGCGGTGCGCCCGCCCTTCGGGCTCACTGGTGTCGTGTCCGAGGAGGCCATCCAGAGCAGGCAGAATCCCCGCGTCCAGGCGTTGGCCAGGCTGCGCGACCGCGCCGAGCGGGACGCAAGGGGGCTCTTCCTGATCGAAGGTCACCGCGAACTCGGCCGGGCGCTCGACCGCGGCGTCACCGTCGAGGAGGTCTACTTCTGTCCGGAGATGTTCCGCGGTCCCGAGGGCGCCGAACTCGTCGCGCGCTGCCGGGCGTCCCGTGCCGCGGTCTGCCGGCTCGGCGTCTCGGCCTTCGAGAAGGTCAGCGGCCGCGAGGGGCCGGACGGCTTGCTGGGCGTCGCCAAGACGTGGGACTGCTCCCTGGCCAAGCTTGGCCTTTCGGCGAGTCCGCTGCTGCTCATCGCCGAGTCCGTGGAGAAGCCCGGCAATCTCGGCGCCCTCCTGCGCACCGCGGATTCCGCCGGCTGCGACGCGCTCATCGTCTGCGATCCGGTCACCGACGTCTTCAATCCGAACGTCGTCCGCTCCTCCCAGGGCGCGCTCTTCTCCATGCCGGTGGGCGTCTGCACCTCGCAGGAGGCCGCCGCCTGGATGAAGGCCAAGGGTGTCCGTTCGCTCGCGACCTCGCCGGCGGCGAAGCAGACTTTCTGGGACGTCGACTGCTCCGGCCCCGTCGCGCTGCTGCTGGGCTCCGAGAAGGACGGACTCAGCGAATTCCTGCTGAGCGCGGCTGACGAAAAGATTTCGATCCCGCAGGCCGGACTTTCCGATTCGCTCAACGTCTCCATGGCCGCGGGCATCGTGCTGTTCGAGGCCGTACGTCAGCGGCGGGCGAAGCGCTGATGCGCGGCGCGATCTGCCACCTGGGTTCGATGGCCTGCTTCGGCCTCGGCAGCCTCTGTTTCTGGCTGCATCGCGAGCTGGGCGCCCATGTGGACGCCGAGGGCTTCCTTCATGAGCCCTTCTGGCTGCTGCCCATGGGCTGGTTCTTCGCTTTCGGCGGGCTCGCTTTCCTGGTGGCGTCACTGTTTCGGGCCAAAAAATAAGGCCGGGCTTCATGGCCCGGCCTTATTGATCGACTGGTCGCTTCTTCAGCCGATGGCCTTGGCGACCAGGTCGTCGAGCTTCTTGCCGTCGATCGCGAACAGCCGGATCCCTTCGGCCGTCTTCTCCGTGGCCATGGCGTCCTCGTTGTGGTGCCAGCGGAACTCCTTCTCACCCCAGGTCTTGAGCGTCTCGCCTTCGGTGCCGGCCTTGGCGGCGTCGAGCACTTTGGGCACTTCGGTGGAGTCCTTGGAGAGCTCGTCGAGCAGGTTGGGGGCGATGGTGAGCAGGTCGGAGCCGCACAGCGCCTTGATCTGGCCGATGTTGCGGAAAGAGGCGCCCATGACCTCGGTCTTGATGCCGTTGCGCTTGTAGTAGGCGAAGATGCGGCGGACCGACTGGACGCCGGGGTCGTTGGCGCCGGACGAGGCGGCCTCGTTCCAGTTGGCGCCCTGGGACTTCTTGTGCCAGTCGTAGATGCGGCCGACGAACGGCGAGATCAGCTGGACCTTGGCGTCGGCGCAGGCGACCGCCTGGGCGAAGGAGAAGAGCAGGGTGAGATTGCAGCGGATGCCCTGCTGCTCGAGCTCACGGGCGGCCTGGATGCCCTCCCAGGTGGAGGCGATTTTGATCAGGATGCGTTCCTTGGGGATGCCTGCGGCGGCGTAGAGCGCGATCAGCTCCTTGGCCTTGGCGACCGTGGCGGCCTTGTCGAACGAGAGACGGGCGTCGACCTCGGTCGACACGCGTCCGGGCACGATCTTCAGGATTTCCGTGCCGAAGGCGATGAGCAGCGCGTCCACCGCGGCCGCCACGCCCTTGGAGCGGTTGTCCTGGGCGGCCTTGTCGAGCAGGGCCTTGTATTCCGGCATCTGCACGGCCTTGAGGATCAGGCTCGGGTTGGTGGTGGCGTCCAGGGGCTTGAAGGCCTTCATGGCCGCGAAGTCGCCGGTGTCGGCGACCACTTTGGTGTGCTGTCGGAGCTGCTCGAGGGCGTTCATGGTGAGGGCGTCAGAGGTTGTCGGGCCCGCCGTGCTTGTCCAGCCCGACCCGGCGCCCGCCGTCTCCGCTTGTTTCCGGGCCGACCTCGCACAGATTGGGCCCATGCGCATCAAGGTCAGGGAGGCGTTGGCGTCAGAAACGCCGCCGGGAGAGATCACCGTCTGCGGGTGGGTGCGGACGCGGCGCGACGCCAAGGGCTTCTCCTTCGTCGAGATCAACGACGGCTCCTGCCTGCGCAACCTGCAGGCCGTCGTCGACCATGCCGTGCCGGGCGCGGAGGGCATCGCCTCCGTCCTCACCGGCGCTTCCGTGGCCGTCGAAGGCCGTCTTGTGCCTTCGCCCGCCAAAGGCCAGCGTTGGGAGCTCCAGGCGACCGCCTTCCGACTCCTCGGCGAAGCCGACGCGACTTTCCCCCTGCAGAAGAAGGGGCACACCGCGGAGTTCCTCCGCAGCATCCCGCATCTGCGGGCCCGCACCAACCGCATCGGGTCGACGCTGCGCGTGCGTAGCCGCCTGGCGATGGCCGTCCATGAGTTCTTCCAGGCCCGTGGCTTCGCCTACGTGCACACCCCGGTGATCACCGCAAGCGACTGCGAGGGGGCCGGCGAGCTCTTCCGCGTGACCACGCTGGACCTCGGCGCCCCGCCCAGGGGCGCGGACGGGGCGGTGGACTGGGCCGCCGATTTCTTCGCGCGCCAGGCCTTCCTCACCGTCTCAGGGCAGCTTGAGGCCGAGACCCTGGCCTGCGCCCTCGGCGACGTTTACACCTTCGGACCGACCTTCCGGGCGGAGAATTCGCAGACCAGCCGTCATGCGAGCGAGTTCTGGATGATCGAGCCCGAGATGGCTTTCTGCGACCTCGCCAGCGACATGGACTGCGCGGAGGAGCTGGTGAAGCATCTCGTGCGCGCCGCCCTGGAGCGCTGCCCGGAGGAGCTGGAATTCTTCAACGCCTACGTCGACAAGGGCCTGCTGGAAAGGCTCCGCCTCGTCGCCGAGCGCCCGTTCGCGCGGATCACCTACGGCGAGGCCGTCTCCCTGCTGCAGGCCTCCGGCCGCGCGTTCGAATATCCCGTCGCATGGGGCGAGAACCTCCAGTCCGAGCATGAACGCTGGCTGACCGAGGAGCATTTCCGGGGGCCCGTCACGGTGCGTGACTATCCGGCCGCGGCCAAGCCCTTCTACATGCGGCAGAACGATGACGGACGAACCGTCGCCGCCATGGACGTCCTCGTGCCCGGCGTGGGTGAGATTGTCGGGGGCAGCCAGCGGGAGGAGCGTCCGGAACGTCTTGCGGCCGCGATGAAGGCGCACGGACTCGACCTGGACTCCTACCGATGGTATCTGGACCTTCGCCGTTACGGCACGGTGCCGCACGCGGGCTTCGGCCTGGGCTTCGAGCGCATGCTCATGTTCGTCACCGGCGAGGCCAACATCCGGGACGTGACCGCCTTCCCCCGGACTCCCGGGCACGCCTGAGGTCAGCGCGCGCCGGCGATCTCGAGCAGCGCGCGGGCGGTGGCGCAGTTGTGCCGCACCATCTGCAGCGTCCGCTCCTGCGTCTTGCCGTCCGAGGACGTCTTGGCCGGAGTCAGGATGGGCGAGGTGGACGCCGCCATGCCGAGGGCGTTGCCGCGGTCGTCGAGGATCGGCCCGCCGCTGGACCCGCCCCCGTAATCGGCCGAAATCTGCATGAACACCGCGCCCTGCCGTTCCGCGCCGTCCAGGCGCGCGAAGCGCGTGAGGATGCCGTCGGTCAGGCAGCCGAAGCCGCTGGACGGATTGCCGTAGCAGAGCACGCGCGTGCCCGCCGGCGCGTCATCGCGCAGCGGCAGCGTCGCGAGCGGTCCGCCTGAACCCGGGTCCACGCGCAGCAGCGCGACATCGTGCGACCGCCGGGCGGCGAGCACCTCGACCACCGGCAGGAAGCGTCCGTCGTGCGTGAGCGCGCCCATGGCTTCCGCGGTCTCGTGCGCCGCCACGTGGTGGTTGGTCGCGATCACGCCGGAGGCGTGCACGGCGAAGCCGCTGGACCAGCTGGGATGCCAGCGGTCGCATTTGCCGCACTTGTAGACCGAACAGATCAGCACGCCGGCCCGCGCCGCGCGCTGGTAGGATTCCTCCGGCGAGATCCTTTCGGTCTGCGCGGGCGGGAGTTCAACGCGGCGTTCCGCACGGGCGCGCGCGCATTGCTTCAGCCGCTGATCCTTGTTGAGCGGCGAGCCCGACTGCGCGAGCGCGACGGTCGCCTTCTCCAGCTTCTGATAGATGGCCCGGTCGTCGGCGGCGTGATCGACATCCGTGCCCGGGGGCGTGGCTGCGAGCAGCAGGGCGGTCAGAAGCGTGGCGCTCATGGCGGCATCTTGGGCCCGCCGGCCGCTGATTCCAGCGCTACCGTTGCACGTCCTTGCGGCCGCCCACGGCTTTTTGCGCCCTTTTCGGGGTCGTTTGGGCCTGGGACAAGCTGCCTTGAGTAGTCAAAAAAATGTAAAAATAAAAATACGTGAATGCAAGTCATTCTTTAACAACGACTTTAATTAAATAAGCAGAGTGTGAAAAATTCAAAAAAACGCTTGATGGAGCCCTTGAAAATCACCAATCTTGAACTTCCTTCTCCTGTAGAAGGCCGTTCATTGGATCGTTCGGTGCGCAGTGGGGCGTGTTTCCAAACAATCGTCCCGGACTGCAAAAAAGGCGTTGACCAACGTCCAATCGCCATCACCGTCCGCCCTCCCTTCCTTCATCGGAAGGCCACTTCCGGTTCTTTGAGAGTTCATTTTTTTGTGCGACAATACGGTCTACCGTAAAGTCAACCTTACACCTGGTGAACCCGGCGATATGGATCGCGGGTTCCCAAAAAGAAAACGCGAT
>JACCDJ010143581.1_pt1 | contig 11303 bp, 25 predicted proteins | sample 7444481 | NCBI WGS metagenome assembly JACCDJ01 (sample SAMN15323435, study PRJNA562643) | freshwater metagenome | isolation source: river surface water | place: USA:Blue River Watershed | collected 2017-08-15 | reverse complement strand
CCACACAACCTTAAAGTCTTTGTAATCAAAGTAAAAGTAAGCCAGTTTGGTAAACTAGATTGAGATATGGCCCAGTGGTGAAATGGTAGACACAACGGACTTAAAATCCGTTGCCTTTAAAAGCGTGCCGGTTCGAGTCCGGCCTGGGCTACCACTCGAAATAACCGCACTCGCGTGTTATTTCTTTAACTATCAAATAAATTATGTCACAAGAAGCTGATACAACCACTAAAGTACCTGAAGTTGAGGCAATTTTTAACCAGCTGAATGCTGTCGATTTTACATTGGCGCAGCTGGCCATTGACCTCAAAGATCCTGATAAGCGCCAAGAAATTGGTATTAGACTTATTGAGAACATCAACGAGGCTTTCACCAAAGGCCTTGAGTTCTCTGATGTTAAAGTTAAGAGCAAAGCCGGGGTAGCAACTGTGTCTTTTAAATTCCCAGTCGCTGCACTAGCTAAGAAATAATTATATGCGATACTTTTGTTTGCCTCGCGAAATAGTGGAATCTATTCAGAACTTTCCTCCTGCGAAAGAAGTGTACCGCCCGGTAACCTTTATTTTAAAGGATGGATCTGTTCGTGATGACGTTTATGTCATCAATTGTGAATTCTATGCTATGGATGAGACAAAGCATAAATACTTTGAACCTGCTGACATTTCTTTTGTAAGCGAGGGCTAAAACTTTTTTGTTTTTCCTCTTGCGCAATTTAGAAAACTTGCCAATATAAATTAATCTTGGAAGAGGTTGTTACCAAATCCAGAGCAATCCCAAACCCAAAACACATAACTAGATATGAAGAGAAAAGCACTGCCTGAAATTATCAAGGGACTTGAGCCACTTGAAGCCAACATCAAACGCGTTCGTACCAAGCCTCGTAAGAGCCTGTGGGATGAATTCTTTGGTACGCTTCAATCGGGTGATTCCTTTGAGATTGAGGCTCTGGAAGTTAACACCGTGAAGGCTCATGCTGAGAAGCATGGTTTTGAACTGCGCCACAAGAAGACCGAAGGCAACAAGGTCGTGGCCCAGGTTCATAAGGCTGAAGCGTAATCGTTAATTAGAAACTTGGGGGCTACCACTTAACTGTGGTAGCCCTTTTTATTTAGCTATTCTATCCCCAAACACATCATGACATCAGACGAAATCAAATACGAAGTTGAGAAGGCATTAGCTGGAGACAAAACCTTAATGCTCAAAGGATATAAAAGTTCAGACGGTTCAGTAAAAGATTATGTAGTTCTTTTGCTGCCTGATGATGGATATAAAAATCTGGTTAAGACCAGCCATGAGAAGCTCAATAAAGAAACTGAGTTCTTCATGAATGAATTAAAGCCTGCAGACGCTGATATTGCTGAGTGGGCTACTGCTATTACAGAACAGGTTGAAAGCTTCAATAAGAGCATGAGTGACAATAAACCTGTTAAGGAAATGCAGTTTAAGAATCCTACAGTCAAGCAGGGTGGTATGCATTTTTACCAATCTGAATTTGAATCAGGAGAAATTAATACTGTGATCATTAAGAATGTTCAGGTTCTCTCCACTACCAATCACACTCCTGATAAGGAAGTGAAAGAACCCAAAGGTAATATACCTCGGTATAAGAATTTGATTAGATCGCAGCTGCCTATCAGTCAGTATGTGGGTCAGTTTAACCTTTCCCCGGATAAAGTGGAGCTGGTTAAATCATTACATATGCCCTGATATACAAGCCGGTGTTGTGTTATATAAATTTGTAGCGCAGCGCGCTATTTATCATGAAACTACAACATCACCACGCCGCTAGTCTCCTGTCCTTGACATATGAAGGGCAGGAGACTGCTAATCGCATCTGTCAAATCCTGACAGATATGGATGCTCTTAAAAGTGTCCAAAGAATCAAACCTTCTGATGATTGGGTAACCGATCACAGATATAACAACGAACAGCTGCTCGTCAAACAGGCGATGTCTTCGGTCGATTACGCCGAGAAGGCAGCGTTAGAGCTCACCGAAGTTACTACACGTCGAAAGATGTCAGTAACCGATGAGCATCTGCAGTTGGTAATCAACGCTCAGTGCTTGGGAGTCAGACTCTACAGAAACCTTTGGGAGTTGTCTCTCTCAGATGATGATAAAAAGATCATGCGCAATCTGATCAAAAAGATTGCTGTATTTTCTGTCTGGGAAGATCTTCCGACCACCATGGCGGGACATTCATACGAGCGTGTCTCAAACAGCATGGATGGCGTCATCGCTTACCAGCATGCTTATGGTATTACTTTTATGGAATACAAAGAAGGTAAGGCTATATCAGGCTGGACCCTTCTGCGTGAAGCCCTGGAACAAAACGTCATTCTAGCTCGGTCTAGCTTTGACACGGCAGTAGATCACATGTCCCCGGCGACATGAAAACAATAACCCCCCAAAACTCGCAAAGGGCGCTTAGAAGGGCTGTGGCGGGTAGCGTGTTATGCGCTGCTCGAGCACATCCTGGAAAGGTAGACCCTGACATTGCAGGCAGTATTGTTAAGCGCCTCACTGGTCAACTGCTTGCACAATTCGACATTAAACCCAAGTCTCCTGCTCGGTAATCCCGGGCAGGAGCTTTCTCTTTATCTGTATGACACCTCCTCCTCCTTCCACAAACCCGTTCAGCGCGTTGCTTGACAAGCTTAATCATAAGCTTGGGCACGTGCGCACCTTCATTGGCGTTTACGTCAATTCCAAAGGCGAAATGAAAATTCTTAGAGATGCTACGACTGGCAAATTTGCCTGGCATCCGTCGTGTGCCTCGTTGCACACTGAGTTTTTAAAGCGCCTGCATAATCATGACGCTGAATATGAGAAATGTAATTTTTATGCCATTGCTGGTATGAGTTACATTAATAATCAGCTGTTGATTAATGGTTATGAGAAAACCAAAGTCAAAGTGACCTCTGAGATGCTTATGGTGTTTAATGCTATTGCATTAAATTTTCATAAGAATGTCAGTATTGGTATGTTCATGCCTATTGAGTATAATCTTAATAAGCTGTACGAGAAGATTAAAAATGATCCTAGCTCTTTGTTCTCAGCCCTTACCCGGGCTAAGGAATTGGTACTTACACAGACCAAGCCGTGTACATCGTGTAGTACACTGTGTCATGTGCCTGATTTGAATGATCATTCTGATTCGCTTCCTCCAGAGGCGCTTGAAGAAATCGAAAACATCAAAGAAAGCGACAAACATTTCTGTTTCAGCTGCGGTAAAACGCTGATGATCAACATGGCCAAGCATAAAATGATTGCCTGTGCAGACTTGAATAAAATCAAGCGTGTGCAGTCTTTGGTTGTTGAACTGGAGCAGTGTGACCTCAATAGTCTCAACTTTGATTTCAACAAGGCACAGAGCGTCATGCAGGAACTGATGGCAAATGTCAGCAAGACCAACATGACTGTTGTTAATAATGATAAAGTTATGCGCAAGGAAAAGTTGGCACCAACTAATCCTGAAGCTAACAAGAGTGATTCCCCTAGCACACCACCACCCTGGATGAACTAACATGAGCAACATCATCAATGATATTTTTAACAAAGGCGCAGAACTGGCCCCAGTTGTGCAGCCTGATAACAAAAACACATTCCTTCTTACTGAGGATGAGTGTGCTTTTGTGAATGCACTTAACCTTCAGACCGGCGGTTTGAAGACTATGCTCATCTCTATTGTTTCTTCCGTAGAAGAACATATGAGTACGCAGGTGAAAGTGCTGGAAGATATGAAGGATCAATTTATTAAGGCTCTTGTGCAGAAGAACATTTCTAAGCCCGCAGAAATGCTGGGTACTGTGGAGATCGATCTTCCCAACAAGCTTCTGGTGATTAGACCTAAAGAAGAAGAGCAGCCACAATAATTTTCTTGGTATTGTTGTGGTATCAAGACGGATAACTCGCGGGTGTTCGATAGGCTACAAGTAGTATAGTACTTGACTATAGCGCAACGTGATATGCGTAGCTAACTGCGAGGTCACAAAAAGTATCTTGAGAAATACTTACCGTCCTTAGGGGCATGGTGGATCGCGGGAGGCGGTCTGGATTCTCAAACCTCCCACTTTTTATTATGGAAGACAAAGTACGCTGCCGTTCTTGCAACTGGGTAGGTCTTAGAAAGAATTTACTATTCGGAGTAAATCCTTTTAATGTAGAAGAAACAATTCATGGATGCCCGGAGTGCAAACAATGCACTGAGGGTTTTGATGGGTTGTGCTACATTGAAGGATGTAAAGAACTGGCTGGCTGTGGGTTTCCCACAAAGACACAAGGATATTTATTTACATGTCACAAACATTATGAAGAACATAAGCACAGTTGACATTAATTGGAGGCCTGCTAGTGAGAAGCCAACAGGCTATGAACGCAGAGTCTTATTATGGGTCGTATGGCCTGAAGAAGTAATGCTATGGCCCTCACGGCCTGAGGCAGTTATAGGATGGTGGAAACACGGTCCTCAATGTTTTGGATTTGATAATATTGAACATGCAAATCACCTTGTAACACACTGGTGTGAAATACCTGAACCTACACAAAATAATGAGAGAGAAAATAAAAACAGCTTTGGAAATTGTTAAATTTTTAATGTCCGATAAAAAGTTTATACTATTCTTTTTTATTTGGATTGTTTCCTTCGCGATCAGGCACACGGTGCTTGACCTATTTATTCAGCCATTAGCTTTTTACATGGGCTACCGTATTGCCAGGTATGGTAGATTCGCCTTCCTTCCCGGGGGTAAATGGTTAAGTGATCATTTTTATGCTAGAGTAAAGCTTTGGTTTTGGAAGAAGTAAATATATTTTTAACCTGCAACACTAATAATGTAATTAAATAATTATGAGTAAAAAACAACAGTCTCCACAAAAACAACAGTCTCCACAAAAGATTCTCATTGAAGTACTCAAAGGTGTTAATCCCATTGCGCATATGTTTATTCTTGATTCGCTTTCCAAGAACATTGACATCGTTCTTACGCACCAAGAAGAACTTCGAGAGAATTTTAAGAATACTCTAATCGATGGTGATGCTTGGATTAATGCAGCTGAGCAGCTCAAAGTTGCCTTAGGCTGGGAAGAGAAACCTACAAAACAAGCTATACAGGCGGGTGATGAACCCATTAATAAAACAATATGATCAATCAAAAAAAGCCAAGTAAATTGGCGGCTGCATTAGCAGGTTGTTATATCATATTCATGGTATTATCTACTGCTTTAATTATTACTGTCCTGTGTTTTTGGGGTGCAAAAGCTTCTTTAGCAATATTGGATCCTGAAGATCCTATTAAGAAGCTTGAAACCGCTATTGATGCACTACCTGACAGTCCATTGAAGCGTAATCTCTATACTATCCTAGCATCTGAATATGCGAGTGATAGTGAGGAATTGAATGAGATTCTGCAGGCATACTCTCAGATGAAAATTCAAGAGCTGCAGAATGGTAAATCACTATGAATTATGAGTGAAGAAGTTTTTACTGATATGTTAGAAGATGACATTGAAGAGGTTAATTCAGCACCTTCAACGCTGGAAGAATATGTAAGAAGTTGTTTAGACCAGCATGTTTCTTTTGAAGCTAATGTAGCCAAGAAGAAACTGTATGGAATCTTTTATAATGGTGTGCGTATTAAAACGCATTCCAAAAAGGTAGCATTTAATAATCCGGGAGCAGCTAAGCTTTCATTGTGTCAATGCTTTAATATTAGAGCGAGGACCTTGGCTTATGCTAAACCTGAAGATCCTAATACAGTTAATTTCAGGCCTGGGGGTTGGTAAATCTGATGCCGTGGACCTGACTGAAATATTTAAAGGTAAAAACCTTAATCCCATGAGTAAAATCTCTGCATTTAGAGAGGAGCTACTTAAACACGTAGAAATTAGGGAGCTTAGCGATGGCTGTTAATGTTGAGCTTCGTAATTATGGTGTAGAGATAGCTTTATGTGATTATGCGTCAAATACCGCAGGGTGGCAAAACACTTATGAGGCTGAGATAAGAACTGCAGCTAAAACTTGGATGAGCCCTGGAAAAGCATTTCCTTGGCGAACAAGAAATGATGCTGGCTATACTCATGGGCTATTATTTGATAGCAACATGGCTATTGTTGTGAAGGATGATGCAGGGAAAGTGCTGGATCAATTTAAAGGATCTGAATGCATGGACCTTACATATGTGCATAAGGAGTACTCATCTGTTCCTTATAAGCAGCACAGAAGTCATAATTCACATGGAAGGATAACAGCAATGGAGATTACCCAGAGCGGGTACCAACGCAGTAGACTTCCCATTTCTCCTCAACAATATTCCCGGGATCTAATCCATATTGGCTTGAGTAAAGTCGATTACATTGTAACTAATGATGAGCACGGGTGGTATCTGAATGGCTCAAAAGCTTTTATTGTAGATCTAGACACCAGTCTGGAATTGACAATAGATAATAAGAAAACGCATAGTGTGAATGCGTGTATGGAAGAGATTAAAATACATGGTCCCACATATCAGCAGGTGTTTGTTCAAACATATGGGTATTATCCTCCCAAGGTATTTACCGAAGCAAACTGCAGAGATTGTGACAGCCTGTACAAGTATATAATTAGCAAAGCTGAATTTAAGGAATAATATCCTTGTCATCAAAATCGATAGTGCTAGATAGATAAACCCACAACACAACCTCAAAGAAAAACACAATACTATGGCAGTCTCCATTCGCTCATGCAATTGCAAACATGAATCCCAGGACAGCATGTATGGCAAATCCCAGCGCTTGCATAACAAGTGCGGTAAAGGTCATCGCTGCACTGTGTGCGGTAACGTGAAAGGTTCTACCGAATCTCCCACGAAAAAGTAATTAATTTGTAGCCTAAAATCCTGGGGTTGATTAATTTCAGCCCCAGGATCTACAAATAGTTTGCATGTCATTATTTTTAGCTCATAATCGATATAGCTGATAGCTAAAGAAAAGAGTCAAAATTGATAGAAATATTTAAATATATAAATTGAATGTTTAATACACCACCAGTAAATCCTTCGTTAGCGTTAATAAGGAAAAACGAAGGAAGATTATATTCTGAGGACGTGGTGCTGAAGGAATTAAATGAAAGGTTCGCTGATACATTTACTTCCAGTATAGAACCAATGGGAAAGAAAAACCTGGTATATTTCACTCTTAATTATAGTTTAGAGTATGTAGATTTATTTTTGTATTGTCTTAAATCAATTGTTAATAAAGATGAACCTGATGCATTTGATTTATTGGTGATATGTCCTCCTGCGTTTGAGAAGATAATTAATGAATTGATTTATGATCGTAATATAGATTTGAGAGGATTTAATTTACTGTTTCATACTGTTGATGAGGCTAAGGATGGTATTGAGGCTTCAATGAATAAATTGAAGATATACCAGTTCAAGAATATCATTGATTATGGAAAGGTATTATTCCTGGATGTGGATATCATGGCTAGAGAGCCAATTAGTGAGCTATTTAAATTGATATTAGATCCCACTATTTTTTATTCAGCTATTCATAGTGCATCTGATCATTTGCATAATACCAAGTTCCATAAATTGGTGGATTATGATTTAGCTAAAATGAATGAATTCCGTGATAAGCGGATATATGCATTTAATGCAGGTCAATTCATGTTTGTTAATAGCATGAGGATGATGCATCACATGTATAATGTGGATTGGATGACTCGAGCTTGGCCCGGAGAATATTTCTTTGAGCAAGCATTTATGAACCATTATTTTAATTGGTTCTGCATTTCAAATGTGCATTTGTTGGATAATCATGTTAAGTTCATTGCTGTACATTTATGGGACAAAGGAGACTTTGCGCATCAGTACAGAGTGAGTTATTCTATTATCCATTTTGCCGGGCATGCATGTGATGCTCATAAGAAGATAGAATATATTCGTCATTTTCACCCAGACTTAATTAAATAATATGTCCAACATCCTATTAGAGAAGAGCAATTTCATTCACATTCCTAAATGTGGCGGTACTGCATTAAACACTGCTTTGTGGCGTCTTGGATTGGTAAAAGACAGAAGCAGAGAAATTAGAGAACCGCACTTTGGACATTTATTTGCATCGCAGATGCCTGATAATGGAAAGCCTTGCTTTAGTTTTGTGCGTCATCCTGTTTCTTGGTGGATGTCATTCTACCATTGGAATATGAATCCTGCGCATAGCAGATTCTCAGAGCAGGAACGTGCTACCACTTCATTTGATGAATGGGTACGTGATTATGGTCAGGCCTGGCTTGGACATTACACAATGATCGTGCGTCGATATCTGGGTAAAGATCCCACGTTTCCCACTACCAATAATGTTGAATTAATTGGACGCACTGAATACCTTTTCGTCGATCTGCGGAATATATTAAATGTTCTTGGCGAGGATTATAAGGTCGATGTGATGAAGGATCTGATCTCAGGTAAATACAGTTTGGATCCTAAACTTTCCAATGTGCAGGACTATGACCGTAATGCCATCTCCATGGAATCCCGGGAGATTATTCAGAAATGTGAGCAGTATATGTATGTGACGTTTGGATATAAATTATAATTATGGAAGAGTATAATGTAGATTCCTTGGGTAAATGGCATCATGATATTGCCATAGCTGATGGCGTGAGAACCAGTCATTTGTCTGCGCCTTACAATGGTAATGCCTTTGTATGTAAAGAAAAGATAGCTAACGATATTAAAAATATTTATGGTGATTCTTTGAAAGATAAAAAGGTATTGGATGTCGCCTGTAATGCAGGCGGGCATCTATTTGAATTAAATAGGTTTGGTATTAAATCCGGGTTTGGATTTGATGTTCGTTCCTTATGGATACAACAAGCTAATTGGGTACAAAGGAATATTGATATACCTTGTGATAACTTATTGTTTGCGCAGGGTAGCTTTGATTTGTTGAAGCATTTTGCTGATCGTCATTTCCATTTGTCTTTGTTCAATGGCATCTTTTATCATCTAGCTAATCCTATTAACGAGCTGGAGAAGGTAGCGAATAAAACATCTGAGATTATTATTGTTAACACTGCATACGATCCTAACTCGAATTGTAATAATCCTGCATTAGTATATAAGAATGAGTCTAGTGCTTTGGAGCATGGTTTGAGTGGTGTTGAAGGTTTATCCTGGCATCCAAATGGCGAGCAGGTTTTATTTAAAATCCTGGCGCATCTTGGATTTCCTTATAATAAACTATCATTCAAGAATCCTGATAACAGAAGACTCGAGGTCATAGCTTCCCGGGTCCCTGATTTAATATAATGCTTATGTATTCAGTACTGTGGCTTTATGGTTTATCTGGAAGTGGTAAGACTACCATTGCAAGCTATGCGCAGCATGTAATTGAGTCTTGGCATATTCCACATATCGTATTAGACGCAGATGAACTGAGAAAGAATTACTGGCCTGAGGTTGGGTTATCTAAAGATGCACGATTAGAAAATACTCGGCGCATTGCTAGACTTGCCAAGACTTATAAGGACCTGGGTATTGCTGTAGTAGTTGCGGCTTGTGCTCCATTCCAAGAACAAAGGAATGAAGTGCTGCAGGTGTTACCTGATACTAAATTTGTTTTTGTGAGCACGTCATTGGATACATGTAAGAAGCGAAAGCCTCATACATATATGGACCAAACTAAATTGGTTTCTTCAGTTGATCCTTTACCTGCTCCCTGGGCAAGTATTGATGGTAGCCGAGAAATTGAATCGATTCTTGATAGCGTATCTGTTATTATGGAAAGATGGATACCATTCCCTCTAGGTGCCTAGAATTCATAGGCTCCAAAGTACAAGAACTAATCCAACATGGGATTAGCGTTAATTTAACTAATGGTCGGTGTATAAACAATAAGTATGCCGGTACATTTAATTCTCATAGAAAATCACTGTCTGTAGCCATGGGCTCAGGTAATTTTAGTGTGTATACATTTCTGCATGAGTACGCACACTTTATTCAGTATAGAGATAAAAATGAGTTATGGAAGTATTTACATGAGGAAGGACCATGTAAATATATTGGCTGGTTGAATAGAGAGATTACTCTTTCCAAGTCAGAGATAGAATCAGCATTTAGAAATAGCCTAGCGCTTGAACATGATGCCGAGACAATGGCTATAGGTATGGCTTTAACGCATAACCTTCCGTTGGATGTTTCTGATATATCTCGCATCGCTAATAATAATCTACTATTCTATTCTTGGACCCGAATTAGGCGAGATTGGAATAGTGGTTATATGGGTGTATCTGATGCTACTATTGAACAACACTTACCTGAAGTCCTTCAACCACTTGACTACTTTACTGATATGAAAAATGCTAAAAAGATATTTAAAAAGGCAGGTGTACGCATCGGCCAACACACCCGGTATTATTGATTATGGGCGATACTTCTGATAGCGATATTTATTTTAATGCTTTCCTCTTAAATCCTTGGCTAGCTTTACATCATACTGTGCTTAATGGTATTGATAGTTTTGCGCAGAGAGAATTTAGGGATGATGTTTGGAATTTTACTAAAGATACTCTTTGGTCTTCTGTTGATGCTTCTATCAGTACGCATGCTACTTTTGTTGATGACTTTATGAAATCTTATGACACTTGAATATTCTGTTAGTAATTCTGTTTGGTATTCTGTTCGTAATTCTGTTAGTAATTCTGTTAGTAATTCTGTTAGTAATTCTGTTTGGAATTCTGTTTATAATTCTGTGGATAAGTCTGTTTGGAATTCTGTTTATAATTCTGTGGATAAGTCTGTTTACAGATCTATTAATAACTTTATGAAATCTTATGACACTTGATAATTCTGTTAATAAGTCTGTTGATAATTCTGTTTGGTACTTTGTTGAGAATTCTGTTTGGAATTCTGTTATTAATTCTGTTCGTAATTCTGTTCGTAATTCTGTTAGTAATTCTGTTAGTAATTCTGTTTATAATTCTGTTAGTAATTCTGTTTATGATTCCGTTGATAATTTTATAAGATCTTATGACACTTGATAAATCTGTTTTTACTTCTGTTTGGGATTCTGTTGAGAATTATGTTTATAATTCTGTTTGTAATTCTGTTATTAATTCTGTTCGTAATTCTGTTAGTAATTCTGTTAGTAATTCTGTTTATAATTCTGTTGCTAATTCTGTTCATAACTTTATTATACCATATGACACTTGATAACTCTGTTCGTAATTCTGTTCGTAATTCTGTTGATAATTCTGTTTGGGATTCTATTTGGGATTCTGTTCGTAATTCTGTTTTTAATTCTGTTCAGGATTCTGTT
>JACCDJ010044024.1_pt1 | contig 11304 bp, 10 predicted proteins | sample 7444481 | NCBI WGS metagenome assembly JACCDJ01 (sample SAMN15323435, study PRJNA562643) | freshwater metagenome | isolation source: river surface water | place: USA:Blue River Watershed | collected 2017-08-15 | reverse complement strand
GAAGGAGGTCGTCTTTTCTACATTGGGGCGGGTACAAGTGGGCGATTGGGAATCTTGGATGCCTCCGAGTGTCCACCTACTTATGGGGTGCCTCACGATTGGGTCATTGGACTCATTGCAGGAGGTGATTCAGCTATCCGAAAGGCGGTGGAGCATGCCGAAGACGATGTGGAACAGGCATGGAAGGACATACAGGCCTATGGTTTTTCCACTTTGGATACGGTCATCGGCATTGCAGCTTCAGGAAGTACTCCCTATGTGTTGGGAGGCGTACAGAAGGCCAAAGAAATGGGGCTCCTTACGGGAGGGATTTCCTGCAACCCTGATTCTCCACTTGGTAAGGCAGTAGATCATCCCATAGAAGTGGTGGTTGGCCCTGAGTTTGTGACGGGCAGTACTCGTATGAAATCAGGCACTGCTCAAAAGCTAGTATTGAATACGATCTCAACTGCGGTGATGATCAAATTGGGGCGTGTGAAGGGAAATAAGATGGTGGACATGCAATTGTCTAATGCCAAGCTAGTAGATCGAGGGACCAAAATGATCATGGAAGCCACAGGGGTATCCTATGAAAAAGCGAATGAGTTACTCCTTACACAGGGCTCTGTTCGGAATGCCACAGAATTTTATTACAAAAATAAAGGCGTAGACTAAATAATATTTCGAGTTTAGGAACCGTATTGGTTCTATTCCACGTATCTTTGCGGGCTATTTAATCTTTTGAATTTCAGAAGGTAATTTAATTTAAACCACTACAGCAGTGATGCTGCAACAGCATGAAAAGAAATAATCCTAGAAAACCATTTTTTGGTTCGGACAAAAAGGAAGGAGATGCATCTGGCAACAAAAAATCCCCAAGGGGGTCCTCCTTCTCAAAAAAAGATAATTCTTCAGATTCGGGTAAGGGCAAGTTCTTTGGTAAAAAAGAAAATGCCAATGAAAAGAAACCTTATGAAAGAAGAAATTCAGAAGGTGCTCCGTACAAAGGAGCTTCAAAAGGCAGATTTTTTAAAGACAAGGAAGCGGGCTCTGATGGAAGACCTTCTTTTGGAGAAAAGTCACCCGAATGGAAGGAGAAAAGAACAGGTGGAGATGCTCCCAGCCGCTTTAAAAAGGAGGAACGAGGGGAAGGAAGAAAAGGTGGAGGTAAATTCACCGAATCCAGTCCTCGTCCAGTTCGTGGGGAAAAACCCGGATTCAAGAAAGGGGAGCGTTCAAAACCCAGTACTTTCTCAAAAGATAAAGGAGGGAGAAAAGATTTTTCGGAGGATAAAGCTCCGCTTGCTCCCGGTGAAAAACGCGTCTATAAAGGAAGAGGAAAGGATCAAAAACCTGTTTTTGGGGTAGAATCTAAGTCAGGTAATTCTGAATCTCCTACAGAGAAAAGAGGATTTGGAAAGAATAGAAGCAAGTTTGTCGAGCTAAGTGCAGATCGACCTGACTATAATTTTGATAGCCTACCTCAGAAAAAGAATAAAAAGGAGAGCGAAGAGCTCATTCGTCTCAACAAGTACGTAGCAAACGCAGGTGTTTGTAGCCGCAGGGAAGCTGATGAACTGATTTTGAAGGGATTGGTAGTGGTCAATGGAGTGGTGGTTAAAGAGATGGGCTACAAAGTGAAAAGGTCTGATCATGTAGTCTTTCAAGGGAAGAAACTCAATCCCGAAAAGCCGGTTTATGTCTTATTGAATAAGCCGAAGGATTTTATCACCACTACGGAAGATCCTATGGAGAGGAAGACGGTGATGAAGCTGGTTGAAAATGCCTGTGAGGAGCGCATCTTTCCCGTTGGTCGTTTGGATAGAAATACTACTGGCTTACTCGTATTTACCAATGATGGGGAATTGGCAGCTAAGCTATCCCATCCTTCCAATGAGATCAAGAAAATCTACCAAGTGACCTTGGATAAGCCTTTGACCGCGAAGGATGAGGAAGAAATTACCGAAGGACTGACTCTAGAAGATGGAGATGCGAAGGTAGATGACTTGCAAGTACTCTCGAAGGATAGAACTATCCTAGGTTTGGAAATTCACATTGGAAGAAACCGGATTGTACGTCGAATTTTTGCCCACCTAGGCTACGAGGTAGTAGCCCTAGATCGCGTAATGTATGCGGGCTTGGACAAGAAGGATTTGAAGCGGGGGCATTATCGATTCCTCACCGAGCAAGAGGTGATTCGATTGAAATACTACATTTAAAAAAAGGGGCTCAAGCCCCTTTTTTTATACAAATCCTTGGAGTTGCTTTAGCAGCTCCGCACTGGTAAGTAGGCCTCCTTTTCGCCACAAGATCTTTCCTTTTTTAAAGAGCATGAGGTGGGGGATGGACCGTATAGCAAACTGCTGAGCGAGCTGTGGATGTTTGTCCACATTCACTTTGAATAGAGTGACCTTCCCTTTAAGTTCATTGATGACCTTGTCCAGTACTGGGGCTAAAGTTTGGCAAGGTCCACACCAATCTGCATAAAAATCAACTAAGAGCGGTTCTTGGCTCTCGAGTAGAATGGTTTTTGGGGATTTTTTTGCCATAAAAAAACCGGCCACTGAGGCCGGTTAGTTTTTATTTTTGAGCGGGCTTTGCTGGAATCTGAATTCCTAACTTGGCTAATACCAATTCGGTAAATTTGTCTTCCTCCTTGGTGTACAATAAGATCGGCGCTTGTCCTGCAGTCTCAGCAAAAATATGGGTGTAGTTATTTTCTGCAGCCACAGCATTGATTGCGTTGATTACTTTAGTTTGAACCGGCTCCAAAAGCTCCTGCAACTTTCTTTGGTAGGAGGTTTGTGCATCTTGCTCATACTTCTGAAGGTCATCACGAAGTTTGGTCAATTCTTGCTCTTTTGCAGCTCTAGCTGTTTCAGTCATCGTAGGAGCAGCTTGCTGATAGGCTTCCACTTGCTTTTGGAAGTCTGCAGCTTTGGTTTGGATGTTGGTTTGAAGTTGGGTCTGATAATCTTGAACATCAGCTCCAATTTGCTCCATTTCTGGCATCAAATCCATAATCAATTCTACGCTCGTGTACCCGATTTTGATAGTGCTTTGAGCTTGGGCGGTGAATCCTACCAATAGCAATGCTAGAGAAGCTAGGATAACGTTTACTTTCATCATTTGGTGTGTATTTAATTTTTGTCTTCAATTCCTAATTCTTCCAGGACAAACTCAGAATAGTCGTGTCTTGGATCTGTATAAATAATGGCAGATGGACCTGCAGCCTTATCAAAAAGAACAGCGAGGTTATTTCTGCGCGATACCCGTTCAATGGCATCGTAAATTTTCGATTGCAAGGGCTGAAGAAGTTCTGCCTGCTTTTGGTAGTACACTCCATCTATCCCAAACACCCGACTCGTAAATTCCTGCGAAGCCTTTTGCTTTGCTTTGATTACTTCTACTCTTTTTTGGTACATCTCTTCGGTGAGCAGGACTTCCTCAGCCTTGAGCTGGGTGGATAATTCCTTGATTTCCTGATCCAAATTTTGTGCCTCTTTTTTCCATTCCTCACTGAGCTTTTTCAACTCGTCTTGCACCAGTTTGTAGTCTGGGTGCTTGTTTAGAATGTATTCAGAATCGATGTATCCAAACTTTTGGGCTGCCAAAGGTCCAGAATACAGGATAATGAAAAGCAAAAGTACAATTTTGAATGATTTATTCATGCGTTCTTCCCGTTTTTGGATTGACTCAAGCGAACAAAATTTACGCTTTTCCTCACATAAATTATCAAACGCTGAGAATTCCAAAAGATTATCTGAACTGTTGGCCAATGGTAAAGTGGAATTGAGGGCCACTTGCCTTCAAGGTACCTGGCATTGGGTCAAAGCCATATCCCCAATCTATACCCAACAGACCAAATGCAGGCATGAATATTCGAGCACCTACCCCTGCAGATTTTTTGAGGTCATAGGGGTTGAAATCCTTGTAATCTCCCCAGTTGTTACCCGCTTCCGCAAAGGTGAGCAAGAAGATGGTTGCGGATGGGTTAGGAGACACGAGGAATCGAAGTTCCATCACATACTTGTTGTAAACCACACCACCGTAAGGATCGGGATTCGCAGTGCCTCGAGTATTTTTGCCTGGGGTTATGGTTTGGTTTTCATAACCTCTCAAGCCTACAATCTCTTGCCCTAAGGCAAAGTTGTTGAAGTTCATGCCATCACCCCCCATCACAAAACGCTCCAAAGGAATGATGCCGAACTTGTTGCCGTAAGATCCTAAGAAGCCCATGTGAGCGCGTGCGCTTGCCACAAACTTAGAGGAACCAAGGACTGGGGTATAGAAGGAAGCATCAAACATCCATTTGTGGTATTCCAACCACTTGTATTTTTCCTGGTCTCCGGATTCTTCGTTTAGGGACCTGTTCAGGGAAGTGTAAGGAGGTGTCAAATTCATCGACAAGATGATGTTGGAACCTTGGCGTGGATAAATGGTATTGTCCACGTTGTTACGCGCCACTGTTGTATTTAAGATAACACTCTTCGAGTTTCCCGTAGGGTAGCTCAATCCAAAAGAGGTTCCAAACTGGTTGAACTCGTAGTTTTGGAATTGAAGGGAATTACTGATGCTGAAATAATCATCCGGCCAGGTGATACGCTTGGAAAGACCCAAGGTGACGCCCGTAATTTTAAAGAAGCCCAAATCTCCCGCATTTCCTTGATTGAAGTAATCTACCTGTCGTTGCACAGAATGGTTGAAGGCGAAGCTTAGGGAATTGGGCTTTTTACCACCAAACCAAGGTTCACTCAAGGAGAGGGAATAGTTTTGAAAGGCTTGTCCGTTAGCTTGTACACGCACTGAAAGTTTTTGCCCATCTCCTACTGGAAGGGGATCCCACTTGTCGAAGTTGCCTATATTTTTGATGGAGAAGTTGTTGAAAACCAATCCCACTGTACCAACAAATCCAAAGAAACCTCCCCAGCCTCCAGACAATTCAATCTGGTCATTGGGACGCTCTTCCAATTCAAATGTGATATCTACGGTAGCACTTTCAAAGTTTGGCCGAAGATCTGGGTTGATTTTTTCAGGGTCAAAGTACCCCAAGGTGGAAAGCTCTCGGATGGTACGAACGAGCAAGCTTCGGTTAAATTTCTGACCAGGAAGAATACGAATTTCTCGCATGACCACGTGATCGGAAGTCCGGTCATTCCCTTTGATGCCGACGCTATTTACCGTCACTTGTGGTCCTTCAAAGATTCGCATTTCCAGATCAATGGAATCTCCAGTCACATTGATTTCTACCGGATCAATGTTAAAAAATAGGTATCCATTATCCTGGTACAAGGAACTCACATCGTCTCCCTTTTGTGGGTCGTAGTTGAGGCGCTTGTCTAGCTTTTCTTTGTCGTAGATATCGCCTTTTTCAATCCCGAGTTTTGCTAGAAGGACGGCGTCTTCATGGATGTAGTTGCCTGTGAAGGTGATGTTGCGGTAGTAATACTTGCGTCCTTCTTCCAGGGAAATATCAATGTTGATTTTATCTTCACCGAATTTGTAAATCGAGTCTTCCAAGATTTTGGCATCTCTAAATCCCTTGCTGTTGTAGAAGGCGATGGCCTTGTCTTTATCCGCGCGATACTCCTTTGGATTGTATTTTGATCCGTTGAAGAAGTTCAGTTTGAAATTCTTGTTGATGTAGCTATTAACCTGCTCGGAGGTAGCAACCTGGCTGTTGAGGAGTGATCGCGTGATGCTTTTTGCGTCTGCATCGGTCAAGCGACTGTAGACATCTTTGAAAATGGCTACTCGAGCATGCTCTTTTGTTTTCTTTAGTTTTCCTTTGAGTGCGCGATCGCTGATTTCGTCATTCCCATAGAAAGCGATTTCATTGATTTTTACTTTCGATTTAGGGTTGATGTCAAAGCGAAGTTTTACGCTATTGGGTAGCGTAGTGTCTCTGTCCTGAATGATTTTTACTTCGGTATTGAGGAAGCCCTTGTCTAAGTAATACTTTTCGATGTTTCGTTTGGCGGTATTTAGCACGTCATCTCGCACTACTCGTCCACGGATATTGACTTTGTCTCGTAATTCTCCCTCTTGGGTTTTGTTGATTCCTTCAAATTCCACTCGAGAAAAGCGCGGTCTTTCGGTCAGGTCTAGGAGTAAGTAAATATCATCCCCTTCGATTTTGGTAACCAAGATTTTCACGTCGCCGATAATTCCTTGGCCCCACAATTTCTTCAAAGCGCCAGAAATAGCCTCACCAGGAACATCGATGCGATCGTCTACTTTCAAACCAGAAAGCGAGATTATGGCGTTTTCATCCAAGGTAGATAGTCCTACGGCCTTTATTTCAGCAATTCTAAATTTCTGGGGTTTGGCATAGTTCAATTCCAAAATGTTGACTGGTCGTGTGGAGGCATAGCGGCTTTGGCCCAAACGAATTTGAGCGATGGCAGTTGCCGACCAAATCAAACAAAACAGAATCAATAAACTTCTTTTCATTACTACTTAAGGTTTAACTTGTTCGCCGGTTTTTCCAAACCTTCTTTCTCTCTTCTGGTAATCTTCAATCGCAGCAATCAAGTGTTCTTTTCTAAAATCAGGCCATAGGACCTCAGTAAAATACAATTCAGTATAGGCCAATTGCCAGAGGAGGAAATTACTAATTCGATATTCTCCACTGGTTCGAATCATCAATTCAGGATCAGGGATGCCTGCTGTATCCAAATGATCAGCAAGCGTTTGTTGGGTAATTTCTCCTGGACTTAATTTTCCTTCGGAGACTTTTTGAGCAATGCGTTGTGCAGCCTTGGTAAGTTCCCATTGCCCACTGTAGCTTAAAGCCAGATTCACGGTTAATCCTGTGTTTGCAGAAGTTTGTTGCATGACTTCTACCAGCTTATCATAGGTGGGTTTGGGTAAACTTTCCAAATCACCAATTGCGTTGAGGCGAACCTTATTTTTCATCATGAGCTCGGTCTCTGCAACGATGGTTTGGACCAACAAATCCATTAGGGCTTCTACCTCTTCCTTTGGTCGAGACCAATTTTCAGTAGAAAAAGAAAAAAGGGTTAAGTACTTTACGCCCAGTTCACCAGAACCTTCGATGGCTTCTCTCACGGCTTGAATGGCATTCCGATGCCCAAATATCCGCATGGCGCCCTTTTGTTTGGCCCATCGTCCATTGCCATCCATGATGATGGCAATGTGTTGCGGTATGTTGTTTCGGTCTATAGTTTCCTTCATTTCAGCGGCTGGGATACCTACTTTTTTGGAGGTACAAAAATGGGATTTCTTTTTCAATAAATCCTCCTAGACCCCAATTAATTAATCCGTATAGCACCTCGCTTTGGTAAGGGTATAACTCAGGGTCAGCCCCAGAGTATAGTACCAGTCTTTGGTATATGGGTTGCCAAAATTAGCAATTTTAGCATCTGCTGGTGAAGTTCCTGCTGCTGGCAGGGTACTCACCAATTTGTCCAGTTCGTCCGAAGTGGTGGGCCTGAAACCAAGCTCTATCCCAAGGGTCAACTGATCCGAAATGAGGTACTTTACGCCGCCCCCAAAAGGGATGACCAAAGTGCTTTTATTTTTATCATCTACTCCCTTAATCAAGATGTAGCCCAGCCCAAAAAAGGCGTAAGGTGAATATCTAAATTCACTCTTATGATTGACATAATCCAGGAAGTTGAACTCCATCAAGGCCGAAAACTCGGTGACACGGCTATCAAAAGCCCAATCTCGAGCAAATGCCACTGGATCAATCGGTTTTAAGTCGTCATTTGCCCTAATTTCGGCGACACTTGCCCCTACCCTTAAACTCCACACATTGTCAAAATTTCTCTTGCCAAATAACGTTCCTTGAAGGCCAGCTTGGCCGGGGTCAATTTTTCGAATCATGTCTCCTGAATAGACGGAAGTTCCCAAACCTCCACCCACCTCGTAACTCTGTCCAAAAGAGGAGTTCATTGAGGCGAATGTTAGGAAACCTAGCACCACTAAGAGACTGAAAATCTTAAAATTGACTTTATTCAAGACGATGCAAGTTATAAACTACCTAACGTATAAAAAACGAGGCCTGGTATGAAAGGGGTTAATTAATGTTAAGCTTTGAGGTTCAATTTCTCATGTCCAAGCCCCAATTTAATTTTTGGCGCAGGGTGTCAAAGAAATGGTAGGAAGGCAATTTCACTAATTTGGCGGAGAATGACTCCTTTTTCACGCTTAACTTCACCTCCGAACCGATGGAAGTGGATCTAGAATCCAACGAGATCATGAATTTATCTGTACGGCCCTCAATCTCAAAACTGATTTCTGCCTCGTCCGACACGATGATTGGGCGAACATTCAAGTTGTGCGGACTTACTGGAGTGATGACAAAATTTTTGGCCCCAGGAGTGATCAATGGGCCACCACAACTTAGGGAATAGCCGGTAGATCCAGTGGGGGTGGCCACAATCAAGCCGTCTGCCCAGTAGGAATTGAGGTATTTGCCATCGATGTAGGTATGCACCGTAATCATCGAAGAGGTATCCTTTTTGTGGATGGTAAACTCATTCAGCGCAAAATTTGTCCCTTGAAATAGCTTTTTACTACTGGTTAGGGACAATAGCGATCGGGATTCGATTTGGTAATTGCCATTGGCGAGTTGGTCAATCGCATCATCAATTTTATCCGTGGCCACTGTGGCTAGAAACCCTAATCGACCTGTATTTAGTCCTAGGATTGGTATTTCTTTTTTTCCTACCACGCAGACTGAATCGAGCAAGGTGCCGTCGCCACCAATGGAAAGGAAAAAGTCTAACCCATCAAAATCTTCAGGTTGATTGAGCAGCCCATAGGAGAGGGGCGTAGTGCTTAGTGATCGGAGCTGCTGATCTAAACTTGGAGTGAGGCAAACCGAAATTCCAAGCGATTGAAGTTTCTCAAAAAGCCTCCAAAGAATCGGTAAAAATTCGGCTTTTAAGGATAAGCCGTGGATTGCTACCCGCATGGTTAAATGTCTAAAAACCGGAATAGATTACCAATTCGCTCCTCATCGGTACTTTGGCCAACTTCCTCTTGTGCGTAGTCCTTTACTTGGTAGCCAAAGCGAAGCAAGGTAGCTTTCACGTGTCTACTATCGGGCTTGTCTAGCTTGAGGGTTACTTCCAGGGATTGGGAATCCATTGGATCTGTGTTGAGGAGGCAACTTAAAATTTTGCAATTTTCGGATTCCACAAGTCTGGCTATTTCAGAAAGCTGAAAGTCATTCATCTGCAAGGAGATGACCAACACTGAGCCTTGGGAATTTATCGAAAAGTTATCCGCATAAGCAGTAAGTGCATCTTGGGTAGGGACTACTCCAAGGTAATGCTGCTCCCGATCTTGGACAGCTACCCATTTGGCTTGGTGCTCGGTAGCCACACGGATCAAATCATAGAAATGCTGGTCAGCATAGACCCAGCATGCTGCACATTCCAGTTCCACCTGGGCTATTTGTACGTCCAAATGTTCTTGTTCGAGGAGGATTTCATCTTCCACAAATCCTAAAAACATACCTCCTTCCACTACTGGTAGTGTAGTTAATTCCAGGGACTCCATTTTCTTCAAGGCTGAACCCACAGGATCAGAAATGAGAATCGAAGGAATGAGGGGGTGGATAAAATCTGCCGCTTGCATGAATGAAAGTTAGGAAATGAATTCATAACTCAAAACGCTTTTGTTGGTGAACTTGTTCGGGTTGATTTTTTAGCCGAACCAGGCCGAGAAGTTTTGAGTCAAAATCCCTAATAAAATGCCAACAGCCACAATGACTGGGGAAGACACTTTGGTGAATTGAAGAAGGGAGTAGGTTCCAAGAATAAAAAAGATATTCACTGTATTTGGCTCCAGGGGCTCAAAAAGCAGGTAAGCAGCTGCGATTAGCATGCCGCAAGAAACGGCATTGATGCCTTCAAGCGCGGCTCGTATTGGGCGGTATAGTTTGAGTTGATCCCAAAAGCGGATGACAAAAAAAATTAAAAAGATTCCAGGAAGGAAGATTCCTGCGGTAGCAATCAGCCCCCCCATCACAAATCCCCCTAATCCAAAATCCCGCATGGAAAGGGCTCCAATGTAGGAGGAAATGGAAAAGGTAGGTCCTGGGATTCCTTGGGAGATGGCATAGCCAGTCAGGAATTCTTCCGAACTCAGAAAATGTTTGAAATCTACAAATTCGGTGTACAAATAGGGGATCAACACCTGTCCACCACCAAAAATAAGGCTGCCATTTCTGTAAAAATTTTCGAAAAGCAGGATGGGTTTGTATTGGGTTAGGGCCCCTGCGAGTGCTGCTACCACCAATACTCCGCCCCAAAGGTAGAAATTACTCCATTTGATTTGGAAGGATTTATCCTCATCCACCTTAGGTTGATTTTTGTACTTGATGGAGGTACTCAGACCTCCAAAGAGGAGCATGATTGGAAAGATGTAGGGAGAACTGTAGAAAAAGGAAACAAACGCCGAGAGCAACATCAGCACGATGGCTTCGGGGGTTTTGATCATTCTGGTGATGGTTTTCTGTGCAGCAAAAATCAGAAAACCGATGGCCATTGGCTGAATAAACTTTGCAAAACCCAATGCTTTGGGACTATTTTCTTGTAAAAAATGAATCAAGATTGCCGCCAAAATCATGGCAATGGTCGCAGGAAGGATCCAGACGATGAGTGTCAAATAGGCTAGGCGTGGACCCCCTACTCGAAATCCTATGGCAGAAATTAATTGAGTTGAGGAGGGGCCAGGGAGCATGCTGCAGAGTGCATTCAATTCCCATAGCTCCTCCTCTCGGATGTATCCTCTTTTTTTGACCATCCGCTCCAGCATCATGGCGAGCAATACTTGCGGCCCACCAAAAGAAGTCAGTGAGAGGGTCAGGGTATCTTTTAGAAAGACAAGAAATCGGACCTTCCGAATGGACATGCTATTTGCGCAAGCCTAGTTCACGAAGTCTCTCCTCCAAAAATTCGCCTGCAGTGATGTCTGTAAACTGCTTGGGACTGGCATCAGTAATACAGCTTTCAAGGCAACTGAGATCCATTTCAGATCTTGGGTGCATGAAAAACGGAATGGAGTACCTGCTGGTGTGCATCTTTTCGCGTGGAGGGTTCACTACGCGATGGATGGTTGATTTCAATTTTTTATTGGTCAATCGCTCGAGCATATCCCCTACATTGACGACCAATTGGTCAGGAAGTGCAGTGATTGGAATCCATTTTCCATCTCTACGAAGCACTTGAAGACCATCTGCACTTGCGCCCATCAGCAAGGTAATCAGGTTGATGTCCCCATGTTCTGCTGCGCGCACTGCATCGGCAGGTACTTCATCAGGGTTTTCAATGGGGAAATAATGAATTT
>JACCDJ011656562.1_pt1 | contig 11307 bp, 8 predicted proteins | sample 7444481 | NCBI WGS metagenome assembly JACCDJ01 (sample SAMN15323435, study PRJNA562643) | freshwater metagenome | isolation source: river surface water | place: USA:Blue River Watershed | collected 2017-08-15 | reverse complement strand
TTCTAACAAATCCTCCGCCGTTGTATCGCGCCGAATTCTGCGCGCGCGAATAAACGGGCGGCGAACTGTCTCGGCAATCTCGCGACACTGTGCCGGCGTCTCATCGCCATGAAATTGCAAAAGCGACAAGGGCACGCGGCGAAGCACTTCCGTCACCTCGCCCAGCTCAGCGTTCACAAACAGCCCGACTGTGCTAATCATGGGTGGCAATGCTTCGGCCAGGCGGGCAGCCGTTTCCGGGGCGACATAGCGGGGCGACGGCGCGTAGAACACCAGGCCGATGGCGTCCGCACCCAAGGCGACCGCCTGCCTGACATCCTCACTGCGGGTCAGGCCGCAGAGCTTGATTCGTGTTCTGTGGGTCATTTTTTAGTAGAAAGGCAATGATTCATCGGGTGCGGGCAGCGCCCAGCGCGCATCGTAGTCGACTTTGGCCAGATAAAGCCCGTCCGGACTGAATGTCGGGGCAGCCAGTTCGCGCTGCCGGCTCGCCAGTAACTCCGCCATCCATGCGGGCGGACGATTGCCTATGCCCACCTGAATCAGGGAGCCCACGATATTACGCACCATGTGATGCAAAAACGCATTCGCACTCAGCGATACGATAAGGCGATCGCCATGCCGCCTGATCGCAATGTGGTGCAAAGTGCGCACCGGCGATGCCGCCTGACACTCCGCTGCGCGGAATGCAGAAAAATCATGCTCACCGATCAGTGCCTGCGCGGCTTCTTGCATGCGCGCTGCATCCAGTGGGCGGAACACCCACCCTGCTCGCCCCTCGCAAAGCGGCGACCTGACCGGGTAGTTGTAAATGACGTAGTGATAGGTGCGCGCCAGCGCAGAAAAGCGCGCATGAAATCCGTGCTCACCACCTTCGACTTCGGCGGCCCATTGCACGGCGATTGACGCTGGCAGGAATGCATTGACACCGCGTACCCAGGAAAAATTTTCTCGGCTCACTGGTGTATCGAAATGCACCACTTGCGAAAGCGCATGCACCCCGGCATCGGTGCGGCCCGCGCAGGTCGTGGCGATCGGTGTCTGACAAAACTTTGCAAGTGCGGATTCCAGCACATCCTGCACGGTCCGGCCATGCGGCTGCGTCTGCCAGCCATGCCATGGGCTACCGTCGTATTGCAGTCCGAGTGCGATGCGTTTCAACATGTTATTCCGTAGACGGGACGCAGCAGGAGCCCACTAGACCGGCCCTTCGGTTCTGCCAAACCACCGGCATTGGGGTGCTGATGACGGATAACGAAAGCTGATGCGCCATGAAAGAGTCTGTCTCATCGGGTAAGTGCCAAGCACCGATGTTCCGATCAGACTTGCTCCAAGCGGCGAATTTTACGCGAGTTGGCTCAGCAGAGATTGCGCGCGCTGCGATAGCTCGGGGTGCAGGCTGGCAGCGACTTCGGCAAGCAGTTCGCGCGCACCTTCATGGTCGCCGATTTCCTGACAAGCGATGGCCAGATCAAGCTTGGTTTTCAGCGAGGCGGGATCAATCGCCTGTGCGCCAGACGCAATAGATTTTTGTGTCACTGCAGCGGGTGAAGAGGCTGGCAACGATGAACCAGAACCTGAAATCGACGATGAGAACGAATCCGACAGATTGAATTCCAAGGTGTTGGAGAGCTCGCTGGTCGCATAGCTGGCCGTGTTGCCGGATGAAGCCTCTGGCCGTGTGGCTTTGGCCGGTGCAAGAGGGCTGCCAGTGGGTTCGGTTGTGGGAGGCCTTGTGATGTCATTGCGACGCTCATCAAGCAGACCCTCCAGCTTGAAATCAAAGTCGGCCACTGACGACCTTGTCTCGGCGGGCCGCACTATCACGGGTTTCGGGGATGCCGGCGTGAATTCCGCGGTCTTGCGCATGGCGGCCCCGTACAATAAATTGCCGGGGTCGAGCACCATGCCCATCTGCGCTGCCTGCGCCCAAGCCTCTCCAACACCATGCGTCAGCACTCGCAGCTCGGCAGCTAGCGTACCGAATTTTTGGCGGTCCTTGCGCGCGGCATAGATCTCCAGCAGCTTGACGCGCAGCGCATGACGATCGGGATGCAGACGCAAAGCATCCTGCAGAATTTCTTCGGCCTGTTCGTCACGGCCATACGCGATGTAAACATCGGCTTCAGCCACTGCGTCGACCTCATTCGTATCCAACTGACTGACCGAAGGCACGAAATTTGAGTGAAACACGCTGTTGCTGGTGTCGATATTGCGTCCACCCGCTTGATCGAAGACGGATTGCACGCCGTCTACCTCAGGTGTCTTCTGTTCGGGGGATTGCTTGCGCCGGCGGTACCGAAGGCCGAACCATGACAGTATCAGGATGAGCAATCCACCAATGCCTGCCATGATGATTGTTGACTCTTGTCCCATAGACTGCAACGCACGAACTACATCCTCGTGTATGGCTGACACTGCCGCTGGCTCTGGCGTTGAGGGTATTTTTTGGGCGGCATTTGTTGTGGCTGCGGGCTTTGTAGCGCTTGTTGGCGACGCTGGTGACGGTACTGGTGCTGCTGCTAATGGTGCTGGTGCAGGCGCTGTTGCCGACTGTTCTACCGCTGTTTGCTTGGTAGCGACCGATTGGCTCTGGATGTTGGCCAGCTGCTGCATATTGCTGATGTTTTTTTCCAGCGCCGCAATGCGCGAATTCGCATCTGCGAGTGCTTTGTCAGAGGCGAGCTTATCCAGCGCCTCAGCATCTCTATCGCGCTTGATTCCCGTATTCGTCTGATTGGCAGTGCGACTGTCCTGCTTCGTCACTGCGGCGAGGGATTTGTCGGATTCAGGCAATCTCTCTGAGGCTGGCGCGGTGAGCTTCAGTTTGTCCTGCGCAGCTGGCGTAGCCGGGTGCTCCCTCGATTGCAAGGTAACCGTACCGCTGCTACTGCGAACACCACGCTGTCCCGCCTCAGTGCCGACATTCGGCATCCCGGCACTATCGCGGCTGCGCATACTACGCCGCGCGAGCTGTTCTCGGTAACGCTGAAAATCAGCATTTTGTACACGCATGAATTCACGCGCCTTGTCCTCATCAATGGCGCGTACGGTATCAGCATCAGGGATACGCAACACACTGCCCGCCTTGAGACGATTGATGTTGTCACCAGCGAAGGCTTGCGTATTTTCGCGCTGCAAGGCCAGCAGCATTTGATTGATACTAACGCCCTCAGCACGATTGGCCACCGCGATAGCTGCGAGCGTTTCACCACGCTTTACAGTGTGCTGTCCTGATTTTGTTGGTGCCGTTACTGTTGATTTTGATGGTGCAACATTCGATTTCGCGCCTGAGATCAACTTCGGCGCTTTCGCCGTACTCGGCACCGAATTCGTCGCTGCAAGCTCTGCGGCAGGTGCGTCTTTAGTTTCTGCAACAACACCTGCCTTCTCGTTACGTACACCACTGCTTTGAAGGACAGTTTCGGGGGGATTAACTACAAGGGGCGCTTCAGGAATCGCAGGTGGATCTAGCAATAACGCATATTGCCGAAGAGTTCGGTTACCGGCTGCATTAAGCTCAATAAGTAAATTCAAAAACGGATCACTGATGACCATGTCAGAGCTCAGGCGAATCACATGACGATCGCCCTTCTTCTCAACAGCAAAGCGCAGCGATCGGAGCACGGGGGAGTAGTCCATGCCCGCCTGAACAAAGGTCTCAGGTGATGCAAGCCGAATGGTGAGTGACTCTGCCTCCACTGCGGTCAGCGCTGAAAACTCGATTTCTGCATCGAGTTTTTGCCCCATCGCGGAACGCACGTGAACATCCCCCAGACCCAGCGCACTGCACGTCAATGGCACGGAGAGCAACAGCCACAAGGCGAACCGAAGTAACGCCAGTGACGACAGTGTGTGACTCATAATGGGTGCGAACAATTGATGGGGTGAAAGTATCGAACTGCAGTCCGCGCAGATGGCAACGAAAATTCTGACTTTGATGATCTTTCAGAAATTGAAGACATCAATTTCAAACGCAGATTGCGACCTTAACACCGGTGCAATGCACGCCGCAAGGGTCGTGGTCAGTATGCGACAGCAAAAAATCAGAGCTCAATCGTGTTCTTGTGAATAGGAAACAAATTCGCTGGTCTGGCGTAGTCATCCCGGAGATAGATTTTTAACCAGAGGCAACCCATCGCTATGGCAAGGCATGAGTAACTTCGTCATTGCTGCTATTAAAAATAAGGTAGGCGAAGTTTTTCCCGGAAGAGCTTAGGCCGTCCAGCTGAAACTTCTGGATGCGTTTTTAAAAATACTTGTGGATAAAAACATCATCGATCGCTTGATGACCTTCTTTGAAATCGGAAAAAAAAGAAGAGGACCGAACGCCGAGGAAACCATGGGAGATAAAAAAAGCCGCCTTGTGGGGCGGCTTGGTGTCATCATTTGCTGCACGATATCTCGTGCTTCAAAAATGAAGTGCAGACATTCTGCTACTGCCTGCTATGCATAAAATCAGTCATCAAGCAAAATACGTAGCATGCGACGCAGTGGCTCGGCAGCACCCCACAGCAACTGATCGCCTACCGTGAAGGCCGATAGATAGTCGTTCCCCATCTGCATCTTGCGTAGACGGCCCACAGGTATGTTCAGGCTGCCTGTGGTTGCTGCAGGCGTGAGATCATGCATCGAAGCTTCACGCGTATTGGGTATGACTTTCGCCCACGGGTTGTGACTGGCGAGAATGTCGCTGATCTCATCAAGTGGCACGTCTTTTTTGAGTTTGATCGTCAGCGCCTGAGAATGGCAGCGCATCGCGCCAATGCGCACGCACAGGCCATCAACGGCAATCGCTGGTTTCGCACCTGCGCCAAATGCATCACCCCGACCCAGAATCTTGTTGGTTTCAGCGCCGCCCTTCCACTCCTCGCGCGACTGTCCATTACCCAGATCCTTGTCGATCCAGGGGATGAGGTTACCGCCGAGCGGGACACCAAAGTGCTGTGTTTCCTTGTCGTCGAGCGCATGCTGCTTTGCGAGCACTTTGCGATCAATCTCCAAAATCGCCGAGGCAGGATCGTCGAGCAGCGCTTTGACTTCAGCGTTTATCGTGCCGAACTGTGTCAGCAGCTCGCGCATGTGCTGCGCGCCACCGCCTGAAGCTGCCTGATACGTCATCGACGTCATCCACTCCACCAGATCATGCTGGAACAAGCCACCAAGTCCCATCAACATGCACGAGACTGTGCAATTACCGCCGATATAGTTTTTGACGCCGGATGCAAGTGCGTTTTTGATGACATCCAGATTCACCGGATCCAGCACGATAATCGCGTCATCCTTCATGCGCAGCGAGGAAGCTGCATCGATCCAGTAACCATGCCAGCCTGCAGCGCGCAGCTTGGGGAAAATGTCGCTGGTGTAGTCACCACCCTGACAGGTCAGGATGATGTCGCATTTTTTCAGCGCTTCGATGTCGTTTGCATCTTTGAGCGTGGTTTCGTTTTTTGCCATCGACGGCGCTTTACCGCCCGAATTCGAGGTCGAAAAAAACACCGGCTCAATGTGAGCGAAATCATTCTCCTGCTGCATGCGCTGCATGAGCACCGAACCGACCATACCGCGCCAACCAACCAGACCTACGAGTTTCATTTTGCTTCCTGCCTGTTAAATTTTTGTTATGCCATTCTGCGACTGATGTGAAAGTCAACACTGCAACTACATACTGGCTTCTGAAGCTTTACCGCATGAGGTTCACCACCAAAGTCACTGGATCCCGGCCTTCGCCGGGATGACAATTCGCAGGTCAGTAGCTTCTCGGATCTCATCTCGGCGCAAGACAGAATCCAGCATTCTGGATCCCAGCTTCCGCTGGGCGCGAGTGGGGAATTCGGGTCGCCTGCGATCCGCCCACGTAGCCGTCATCACATGCAAGTGATGACGGCGGGAGCTTTACACCAGCGCCTTCACCACCGCATCACCCATCTCAGCTGTACCCACACGCGTCGTACCTGCCTCGTGAATATCCGGCGTACGCAGACCCTGGGCGAGCACCTTTTTAACGGCTGCTTCGATGCGATCCGCCTCTGCAGGCAGATTCAGCGAGAAGCGCAACATCATCGCTGATGACAAGATGGTTGCCAGCGGATTGGCAATGCCCTTGCCCGCGATATCCGGTGCAGAGCCATGCGAAGGTTCATACAAGCCTTTGCTGTTGGCGTCCAACGACGCCGAAGGCAGCATGCCAATCGAACCGGTCAGCATGGCAGCAGCATCAGAGAGAATGTCGCCGAACATATTGCCAGTGACGATGACATCGAATTTCTTTGGAGCGCGCACCAGCTGCATCGCCGCGTTATCCACATACATGTGGTCAAGTTCGACGTCCGGATATTCTTTGTGAACATCCGTCACGATGTCTTTCCAGAACTGGAAGGTCTCGAGCACATTGGCCTTGTCCACACTGGTCAGACGCTTGCTGCGTTTTTGCGCCGCTTTGAACGCCACATGCGCTATGCGACGAATCTCAGGCTCGGAATAGCGCATGGTGTCAAAGCCCTCGCGCGATCCTTTGAAAGGACCATCAGGTGCTTCGCGTACACCACGTGGCTGACCGAAATAGATATCGCCATTGAGTTCGCGCACGATCAGAATGTCGAGACCAGATACCACCTCGGGCTTGAGCGTGGATGCGCCCACCAGCTCGGGATAAAGAATCGCAGGACGAAAATTCGCAAACAAGGTCAGATGCTTGCGCAAACCCAGGATAGCCTGCTCTGGACGCAGTGAGCGTTCCAGCGTGTCGTATTTCCAGTCGCCGACGGCGCCAAACAAAATCGCATCCGCTTCTTTTGCAAGTTTGAGCGTGCCATCGGGCAGCGGATGACCGTGTGCCTCATAGCCAGCACCGCCCACAGGCGCAGTTTCCATTTCAAATTTCTGGCCAAGCGCATTTAATACCTTGACGGCCTGTTCAACGATTTCAGTGCCTATGCCGTCACCCGGCAGGATTGCGATTTTCATGAGGGATCTCTGTGCTTCAGATAGTGTTGGCTAGCCAGGGAAAACGACTGATGTGGCGCTCTTCAAAGGTGTGAATAGCGTCGGATTGTTGCAAGGTCAGGCCAATATCGTCGAGCCCATTGAGCAAGCAATGGCGACGGAAAGCATCGACCTCGAAGTGAAAAACCGAGCTCGAATTACTGGTCGCAACGGTTTGCTTTTCCAGATCAATCACCAAACGATAACCCGGGAATGCCTTGACCTCATTGAACAACTGATCAACCTGCGCTTCGGTCAGCACGATGGGCAGCAAACCATTCTTGAAGCAGTTATTGAAAAAGATATCGGCGAAACTTGGGGCGATCACGGCACGAAATCCGTATTGGTCAAGTGCCCACGGTGCGTGTTCGCGCGACGAACCGCAGCCGAAATTTTTACGCGCCAGCAGTATCGATGCGCCTTGATAGCGTGGCTGATTGAGCACGAAATCCGGATTGAGCGGTCGCTTGCTGTTATCCATGCCGGGCTCACCCTGATCGAGATAACGCCATTCGTCAAACAGATTCGGCCCGAATCCGGTGCGCTTGATCGATTTCAGGAATTGCTTGGGAATGATGGCATCGGTATCCACATTGGCGCGATCCAGCGGCGCGACAAGTCCATCAAGTAAAGTGAATTTATTCATGAGAGTTTATTTTTTGCTCGCGTCCTGAACTTTTTCACCCAATTTTTCGACATCCTTGCCGATACCATTGAGCGTGTTGCATCCTGAAACACCAAAGGCCAACGCGATGATCACAAGCACAAATCTTTTCATGGCTTTCCTCCTGAGGCGATTGATTTACAGCTGACGTACATCGACAAAATGACCCGCCACACCGGCGGCAGCCGCCATGGCGGGGCTGACCAGATGCGTTCTTCCACCCGCACCCTGACGTCCTTCGAAATTACGATTCGAGGTAGACGCGCAGCGCTCACCGGGTTCGAGACGGTCAGCATTCATCGCAAGGCACATCGAGCAACCGGGCTCGCGCCATTCAAAGCCTGCATCACGAAATATCTTGTCGAGTCCCTCGCGCTCGGCCTGCTCCTTGACCAGGCCAGAGCCCGGCACCACCATCGCAAGCTTGACATTCGATGCACGGAATTTACCGCGCACCACGGCGGCAGCAGCACGCAAATCTTCAATCCGTGAATTCGTGCAGGAGCCAATGAATACCTTGTCGATCCGAATGTCGTTGATGGCCGTATTCGGCTTGAGGCCCATGTAAACCAGCGCCTTTTCGATCGCATCGCGCTTGACGGGATCTTTTTCCTTGTCGGGATCGGGAACGCGATCATCCACGGCGACCACCATCTCGGGCGATGTACCCCAGGTCACTTGGGGACGAATATCGGCTGCGTCAATCAACACCACGGCATCGAACTTTGCATCTGGATCGGAATGCAGGGTGCGCCAGTAAGCGACTGCCTGATCCCAGTGTGGGCCCACCGGCGCGAATGGTCTGCCCTTGACGTAATTAATCGTCGTGTCATCGACGGCAATCATGCCGGCACGAGCGCCTGCTTCGATCGCCATATTGCAGACCGTCATGCGACCTTCCATGGACAACGCACGGATCGCGGAACCTGCGAACTCGATCGCATAACCAGTGCCGCCCGCCGTCCCTATCTTGCCGATCACAGCCAATACGATGTCCTTGGCAGTCACACCCGCACCCAGACGACCTTCTACCTGTACCAACATGGCTTTGGATTTTTTGGCCAGCAGGGTTTGCGTGGCGAGCACATGCTCGACTTCCGAGGTGCCAATGCCGTGTGCAAGACAAGCGAACGCACCGTGCGTGGAGGTATGTGAATCGCCACATACCACGGTCATACCGGGCAGCGTCGCGCCCTGCTCGGGCCCGATCACATGAACGATGCCCTGGCGCTTGTCACGCATATTGAAGTAAGTGAGGCCGTATTCACGCGCATTGTCATCCAGCGTTTCGACCTGGAGACGCGATATCGGATCAGCGATGCCCTCTGCCCGGTGCGTGGTGGGTACGTTGTGATCAGCGACCGCCAGATTGGCCGCGGTTCGCCAGAGCTTGCGCCCTGCCAGCTTCAGGCCTTCGAAGGCCTGCGGACTGGTGACTTCGTGCACCAGATGCCGGTCAATGTAAAGAATGGTCGTGCCGTCCTCTGCGGTATGCACCACATGGGACTGCCAGAGTTTATCGTAGAGAGTTTGGGCCATGGCGGGATCGCGCGCAGGGCGCGCCTGATCGAGGAAAACAGCCCGCGATTATGCCATAGCCAGGGGTTTGAAAGCCGTTTCTGGACCGGTTCTCGGAGTCGGCAGCACTAACCAAAACACCGCCGCGCTGCGCTGCGGCTAGCGAGCGCGGGCTTCTTTGTAAAGTGGCATGACCCGCTCGGAGTAAACCGTCAGATCGCGCACACGATCCGAGCGCGAGGGGTGGGTGGACATGAATTTCGGCGGTTCCTTGCCACCGACCTCACCCATTTTTTCCCACAGCGTGATGGCAGCGCGCGGATCATAGCCCGCCCTCGCGGCCAATTCGACGCCCATGCGATCCGCCTCGGTTTCATGGGCGCGCGAGTTGGGCAGGCCGAGCAAGCCCTGATAGGCGTACTCCATCCCCTTCTGCCCCACAGTGCCCACGCCAGCAACCGTCGCCAGAATCGTGATGCCCACGTTAGCGACCACCTGCTCGGACGCGCGCTCGCGCGAATGCTCACGCAGCGCGTGGGCGATCTCATGCCCCATCACCGCAGCCAGTTCGTCATCGGTGATGTTGAGTTTTTCAATTAGCCCGGTGTAGACGGCGATCTTCCCGCCCGGCATGCACCAGGCATTGACCTCGGACGAGCTCAGCACATTGATCTCCCAATGCCAGCGGACGGCATCACCCCGAAACGCGGGAACTTGCCGTATCAGCCTATCGGCAATCGCGCGCACGCGGGTGTACTGTGCAGAATCGGTGTTGCGCCTGCCCTTTTTATCAGCCTGCGCCATCAGCTGTGCGTACTGTTTGTTCGCACTTTCTTCGATGGCCTGAGCCGAAATGGCCATACGCTGCTCGCGATCTACACCAACCATACCCGCACTGGTCGTTTTAACCGATTGACAGGAAACCAGCGTGAACGCTAATGCGGTGACGGATGCCAACGCACCTACTATTTTTTTCAATGGGCTCTCCCAGGAGGTTCTTGCCAGCGATAACTGAGTGCCGCAGCAATCCAGCCGGCGAAACAGAACAAAGCGGCGATCATATAGACAAGACGGGCGCCAAATGTATCCCAACAAGCCGAGAGCAGCAATCCACCCAGCGAGCCACCGAGCCCATAAGACACACTGATGAACAGTGCTTGCCCACGCGCCTGCAGCGGACCGGCAAACCAGCGCTGCAGCGTAGCGACTGACGCGGAGTGATGAACACCAAAGGTCGCCGCATGAAGTATCTGGGCGATCAGCAGCATCACCATCGATTCGGCACCAAAACCGATCATCAAAAATCGCACTACACCGATCAGCAGACTGGTCAGCATCAGCGTCGCTACACCAAACCGGCGAAACAGCGGCGCCTGAAAATAGAAAAATAAAATCTCTGCCACCACGCCCAGCGACCACATCAATCCGATCACGGTCTTGCTGTAGCCTATTTGCGATAAATACAGCGAGTAGTACACATACAAGGAGGCATGTGCAGCGATCATCAGAAAGGTAGAGACGAAGAACGCAATCACCTCTCTTTGCTTGAGCAATTGCCGTACCGAAGGCGTGTCCTGCGAACGCGGCATAGCCACTTCTTCACGCATATTGAGCGCGACCGCTGCGACCATCACCAGCAACGCCAGCGCGATCCAGGGCATCAGGCGTATGCCCTGCCAGTCCAGCAATTGTCCGGCAGCGATCACGGTCACAATAAAACCGACCGATCCCCAGAGCCGCAGGCGACCGTAGTGCGTGAGATCACCTCGCATGGACGACAACATCAGCGCCTCGGACAGCGGTCCTTGTGCACTGGTGAACAAATTCAGCGCCAGCATCAGCACAAAGAAAAATACAAAAGTCTCGCCCCAGAACATGCCGCAGAAAACCAGTGCGGAAGCGGCTGATGTCACCCGCAAGACCATCACACGACGACGCGTGTAATCTGCCACCCAACCCCACAGATTCGGGCCGAAGATACGCATGACCTGCATCATCGACATCAGCACACCAATCTGCACAGCCGAAACACCACGATCAGCGAAATACAAACTGGCATAGGGAGAAAAAACGCCGATATAGCCGTAATACGCGAAGAAGAACAACGCGAAATTCAGGGATTGCTCGGGTTTGGCGGTTGA
>JACCDJ010614220.1_pt1 | contig 11313 bp, 15 predicted proteins | sample 7444481 | NCBI WGS metagenome assembly JACCDJ01 (sample SAMN15323435, study PRJNA562643) | freshwater metagenome | isolation source: river surface water | place: USA:Blue River Watershed | collected 2017-08-15 | reverse complement strand
TACAGTAAAGTTTTTCATCCAGTATATATCTTATTTTTTCATCCAAATAAAAAAGTCTGGAGTTACCCCCAGACTTCCTTATATTTCAGAAGAGCTAGTTGTCTAGCTAAAAACAATCTCCAACGAATATACTCAGGGAGATCGTCATCTTCATCGTGTAGTTCTTTTTCAATTCTTGGACGACCGTAACCTCTATGAATTATATCGTCAAATTCAACCTCGTATTCGGAATCTTTGATTGAGAAAACAACTACACGAATTGGATTACTTCTTAGCAGGCTCGGCTTTTTTTGCTTCGCTTTTGGCAGGCTCAGCTTTTTTCTCCTCCTTCTTTGCGGCAGGAGCGGCTGGTGCGCTTGCGGCAGGAGCGGCAGCTGGCTTGGCTTCTTCTTTCTTAGCAGGTGTTTGAGCAAAAGCTGACACAGCAAAGAGTCCGGCGATTAAAGTAGCAACTAATTTCATATTAATTTCCTTTTTGGTTAATATACAGATTTATTCTGTATACTATATTAACGCCTTAATTACCGTATCCGTTGACAGTTAGCTGTTCAAAACCTTAGCAACACTATTCATTACTGCGGCAATACGTCCAATATCACGAAGTTGTTCTACTGTGTAGCCTTCCTTCTTAAGTGTGTCATAATGTGCTTTCACACAGAAATGACATTTACCCACAATACTCGCGGCAAGACTGAACGCTTCAAAGTTTGCCTTTGTAGTTCCGCCATGACTTGCAATAGCGTTCATGCGTAACTGTGCTGGCAATCCTTTGAGTTGTTCATCATCAGCCATTTCAATATATGGATACCATACATTGTTCTGTGCCATGATACTTGCGGCCGTCATTGCTGACTCTGCGTGTACTGGACTATCGGCTAACATGACAGCCAGTACCTTTCCGTTACCGGTTGCGGCCAATGCGGCCACGGCACAACCCATAGCAACATCTGCATCCAATGTACTACGCAAAAGAACAGCATCAAGATTTAACTTAGTGTCCTTTGCGTAGTCTGGCAACGCACCTTTTACTGATTCAATAAAACTCATGATGTTTCTCCCCCAGGGGCATATTCTAAAAATGCCTCTTTAACAAATGGTTCGTTAACCATCATCTGAATAGCAACGATAACTAATACGCCTGCACCTACCCAAATAGTCTTGGGCCAACGCAACAGGATCTTAGATACCATTGTACTACCAAACAAGATGATCGGTACACTGACCAACAATCCAAATATAATCAGCCACCAGTTACCTCCTGCGGCTCCTGCAATAGCTAATGCATTATCTAAGCCCATAACAGCATCGGCCCAAATAATAGTTCCCATAGCACCCCAGAAGGTGGTTGCAGATTTTACATCTCCATGACCTTCGCCGTTGTCTGTTACTAGTTTGTAGGCAATGTACAGTAGCGCAATACCACCAACAAGTCTAAGCCCTGGAATCATTAGCAAGTAAGTTAATGCCGCTACACTAGCGAAACGAACTGCCACCGCACCAAATGTTCCCCAGAGCATAGCCTTGCGGCGCAACTCCGGTGGTAGCTTGTTAGCTGCCATAGCAATGACTAGGGCATTTTCGCCACCAAGCACCACATCAATTAAAATGATGGCTCCAAGAGCCCAGAGTAGTTCTAACATTATAGAGTCTCACCACCGACAGTACGGTTGCAAGCACATAGTTCGCCAGTTTGTAGTGCGTCTAATACGCGAAGTGTTTCTTCTGGGCTACGACCAACGTTCAAGTTGTTGACTGTGACGTGTTGAATAACACCTTCTGGGTCAACAATAAATGTTGCGCGAAGTGCGGCGCCAGCAGGTGCGTAGAATACGCCTAGTTGCTCGATTAGGCTTAGTTCGCCACGCTGTGTATCTGCGAATTGAACGTGTGTGATCTTAGCAAGATCAGGATGTGCCTTCTGCCATGCTAGCTTACAGAACTCGTTGTCCGTGCTACCTGTTAGCAATACTGCATCACGGTCTTTGAAATCGCCTGCCAACTTGTCATAGGCAACAATTTCAGTTGGACATACAAATGTAAAGTCCTTTGGGTAGTAAACAATTACCTTCCACTTGCCTGCAAATGATTCGTCAGTAATGTCAAAGAATTGATCACTACCTGGGTTAACGCCTGTTACGGCAAACTTTTCAATTTTATCACCAACTGTTTTCATATTATCTCCTTTTGTGTGTGTTTGAAAACTTAATAGAACATAGTGTCCATGTTGCTATTATAATAGTATTTACTAATGAAATCAAGCGGTTTTATAGTTTTTCTTATGGTATTTTTTAATAAGGCTTATTGATAAAATCAATTAAGCAAAAATAAAAATAGAGCCATTTGGCTCTATTGCTGGTTACGGGCTTCCAGCACCACCCTATCGTTGTGGTCGTTTTATTTAATTTTTGCCATTTCTTTTCTTACAAGAGCAACAACATTATCTGGTAGCGGAACATAATCGAGATCCTCTGCCATTTTATCACCCTTGTCAAAAGCCCAATTAAAGAACTTCAAGACTTCTGCGGCTTCTTGTGCTTTGGCACCATTGTTTAAATACATGATGATAAATGTTGCACCAGTAGCCGGCCAACTGTTCTTGCCAGGCTGATCTGTTAGGATCTGATAAAACGTTTTATCCCAGGTGGCAGTGGCGGCTGCGGCCTTGAATGTTAGATCATCTGGAGCAACCCACTGGCCGTCACGGTTTTGCATCTGCACCCAATTCATTTTAGTTTGCTTGACATAGGCATATTCAACATAACCAAGTGTGCCTGGTAACTGTCGAACCATGGCAGCAACGCCCTCGTTGCCTTTGCCACCTGCTCCAACTTTCCAATTGACTGCTGTACCTTCACCAATGGTGTCTTTGAACTCTTGACTTACCTTGCTTAGATAATTGGTCCAAATAAATGTAGTACCTGATCCGTCAGCACGACGAACTACCACAATCTCTTGATCGGGTAACTTGAGAGTTGGATTTAATTTTGTAATAGCAGGATCATTCCAACGCTTGATCTTACCTAAGAAAATATCAGCAAGAACTACACCAGTAAGTTTTAATTCACCGGGCTTTACATCTTTAAGATTGATAACAGGAACCACACCGCCAATGGCTGTTGGAAATTGTGTTGCTCCTAAGCTGGCTAACTTATCATCTTTAAGTGGCATGTCGCTGGCACCAAAAGTAATAGTGCGTCCTTCGATTTGTCTAATGCCGGCTCCACTACCTACACTTTGATAGTTTACTCTAATGCCAGTTTCTTTATTATAAGCTTCTGCCCACTTTGAATACAAAGGAGCCGGGAATGTTGCCCCGGCTCCGTTAATTGTTGTTTGTGCTTGTGCTGTAACGGCGAAACCAATCGTCGCCAGTAGTGTCACGAATAGTTTTTTCACTGTAATCTCCTTTGTGTGTTAAGTGAATGTGCTGATGCACAATACTATTTAATTACAAAAAGATTACAATAATGTTACAATTTTAGGCAAAGATCTCCAAAGCAGTTCCACACTCTGTACAGAACTTAGCAGTTGCCTTGTTCTGCTTGCCACAGGTAACACACTTTGGTTTGTGTTTGACTGTAATTGGCTTAGGCATAGTGCCTCCAAACAGTTTGAATACAAGATTGTGTACTGTAGATTCTAGAACACCAACTGTAGTAGTTTGAAATGTTTGTGTACTCTTACTGCCCGGAACAGTAATACCAACGTCATTGACGTAGCTGTCCATCGTAGAAGATGCACTAGTGGCAGATGCACTAGTGCCAACTGAACCAGAAATGTTCATGCTACGAAGTGTGCTGTTAGTAGAGTAGTAAGGTGTGTTAGTAGACCACTGCGGTGTACTTTTCCAGTACAAATCCGATACGTTGATAATTGGACGAGGTTGCTCGAATTGATACTCAATCCTTACCAGTCCGTCTTCAACTCCGATGCCCCGGTGCTGTTCCACACTCCCTGTGCGTTCGATAAACTTGAATCGATTGCCTTCTGTGAGATTGCCGTTCTTGATTGAGCGTTCGAGGTCGACGCTTTGACCTGCATTGAGAACAAGTCCTCCAGGGACCATATTATCACCATCGATATAAACATTAACGACAGCACGGGTCGTATGTAGATTCTTAATAGTGATTGCATATTCTGATCCGAACGGGATATGTACTGTGTCCTTGAATTCTCTAAGGACTTTGCCGTTTACTTTGATTGCCGCGGCGAGCTTATTTCCATACATCATGGTTTCTCCTTTTTACGGTGTACAGACTAAACACCTATTGCTTAAAAGTCTGTTGGTATGTAGGACCACCCTACAAATTTATTTATTCGGGAATCTCTACCAATTGGAAAATCTTATAGGTGCGTTTATTCTTGCCCTTGTTTTCAGGCTGGTTTTGGCAGTAGGTCTGGAAGTTTCGAGCATCCTCCATTGTGCCGTAAAAAGTTTCACTGCCGCTGGCGTAGCATCCTACTGATCCGCTTTCGCCTTCCCAGTAGAATCCTACAGCATACATGAACTTTTTAGACTGCTTTTTTTTCGGCATCAAAAAGCATCCCAGTAACGGTAAGTTTGTTCTTTGATTTTAGTTAGGACAAGAGTTTGTCCATCACTGTTGGTGAAAACATACTTGTTACCGTTGTCATCAATTTTCTTGAGTTGGTTAGGCTCAAATGTAAGACCTTCCCAATCCCAGTCGCCTTCGGCTTCGGGATCCGGATTAAAGGACTTGTAAGAAACACGAACACGGTTGTTAAGAGGGTTACCGTGCCATTCCTTTTCATCGAAGTTAGTTTCTCCAATGTCTTCGCCATTGACCAATAGCTTGATCTTGTAACGGCTTTCGCTACTGTACTCAGGCTTGGCGTTAAGAAACTGCATGGCTTCTTGAGGAGTTTCGTTGAAACGATTCATTTCTTCAACAAGTGCTTTGAGCATGTCAAAGTTGAACTGATCGAACGTACCGGCAATGCCAATGATCTTTTCAGTGTGTTCTTTAGACTTGAGATTGTCTTCGCAGTACTCACGGATAAAATCTGCTTCAAGTCCTTTATACTCGAGGCTATAGAAAATACGACCCGGACGATTACGCATGTGTTGATTAACACGCCATTTGTCGTTACAGGTAAGTACGAACAATTTCTTAGTTGGATACACGCCGTCGAGAAGTGTAAGCATTAGATTCTGGTCGTCTTCGTCGTAGACCTTTTCGAACTCGTCAAACACAACAATGACAGGTTGTTCAATACTTTGGATAAATGCATTGAACGCTTCACCACACCAAGGCTGATTGATAACAATAGTAGGAACATCTTGTTCGTAGCCTTTGATAGAAAGCATTTTGGCAAGTAGTGTCTTACCGCTACCTTTTTCTCCGGCAAGCATTACACCAGTACTTGCCGGACGATCATTAAAAGAATGAAGAATACGTTGGGCACGTTTTAGAGTATCACCATATACTTTACCATTAAATTCAAACCGTTCAATTTGTTCAAGGAACATCTGTCCAGACATTTCGTCCTTTTTGATGATGTAGTTACCCGCTGGTAGCTTCTCTTGAATATCGAGAGCTTCCTTTTTGCTTACACGGTAAGTATTGCCTTGTTTGAGAAAATAAGTCATTTAGTAAATCTTTAAAAACGTTGTTGATGAGTAATTATACTAGTAGTTGATAAAAAAAGTAAAGTACTTTTGAACTAATCAGATAGATTTTTTAGTACCCTGGTTAAATCTAATAGAGGGTTACAAGCAGGTATACAGTTATATTTTTTGTAATACAAAGACAGTAATTCTATTTCAACTTCTTTACATAGGCTAGGGTGCATTGGCAAGTATGCTTGATAAGTCTTGTCAATCTTCGACGAACCAAACTTTTCTTTAAACGCTGTCCCGCACCCGTAAGGACTTAGACGATTATTTCTAACTGTACCTTTAAAGTCTGTTCTGCGTCCTAGCATACAGTTTCTAGTAACTGCTCTGCTTTCTCCAATATAAATCACACCTGAATCTAAAAAATCTGCAGGCCCATTAGGCACAGTATCAAACAGACCATAAACATAACAACCAGGGTGTGTTTTTTTAAACCCCCACGATTCATTCCATTGTTCATCTATATGATGCCAAATGGTGAAATCTGTAAAAGCTGGTTTTACAATGTTAGACTTGTTTGTGCTAAATGCTGTACTACCAGAATGCTCAACACATTTTCGTAGTGTGTAGGCCAATTGCTCTACATTGCAATCGGCAAATATTTTATATAGGTCATCTTCACTTAGACCATGGTTACCAGAACCAGCACGAATATTTTCTGCAAGAATACGAGCCGGGTCCAACATTAATCTAGGTTTACTAATTTCTTAATATCTTTTTGTTTGACAAAAATGATATTGTAAACCGTATCTTTATATTTGATAGGTAAGTCTAAGTGTATGCTAACTCTAGGTCCTTCGGTTTCGTTAACCATGTTATCGCAACCTACTGTACCAACAAAAGGAACTTTGTTCCACCGGCCAAATACTCGATCACCAATGGACCAAACTGCCTTAGGTCTATTCTTTTCAAAGTATTCGGCCAATGTTCCCATGATTAATATCCGTGGGGTTCAGATTCGTTAGCATTAGACTGCACCGGCTTATCAAATGCTGCCTCAGGGTCGACACCCAACTCACCAATAACCTCATAGCGGCAAGCACGGCCCTTGGCATCGTTGTAGTCACTAGGAATGCTAACAACATCACGTGGATTAATCTTAACAATAACAGTACGGGCACCGCTAAAATGACTTAGGTAACTCATACCGCAGAAGTGCAAACCTGTAGAGCAGGTATTGTCCTTGTTGTCGTCGACCTTGTTACGTTCCATTTCCACAATCTTACCAACACTATTGTCCATAGTGCCGCTATGGCAGTCGAGAAAATTATCACGAACTTTCTTGTAGGCAAGGAAGTGACCATCTGGAGTCAACGGCAAGTTATTCTTTTCCAAGAAACCGTAGAGTTCAGTTACCGCTCTCTTGCTAGGATTTTGGAAAAGATTTTCCATAAACGCAACAAACGGAGCGACATCAAAGCCTTCTTGAAGCATGGTGATCATACGTACTGCCAGAGCACCGTTGAGTTCTTCACCTTTCCAGAACAGCTTCTCTCCTTGGATAGCCACGTGCCCTTGCCCGTAGTTGAGCACAACTTTTTTAGGATCGATAGTGTCTTTAACAGTATCCCAATCTCCTGCCTTGATGGCATCTACTACCTTTTGATAGGTAATATGAGTTTTAGAAATCGTGTGCGGCTTATTGCCAATAACGACGGTAACATTATTACCTTGAATAACAAACGGATAGCTCATTTTAGTTGCCTTTCACAAAATCGTAAGATTTATCAAAAATTGGACCGTCACAAATATAAAGCTCACCATCGATGCCACGCATCAAGTAGTCTCCAGGTTTGCCTTGTTTATAATTTCCCTCGAGAGTATTGACTCGAAATTCTTCATCAATGCGTTTAGCGTGAACTACAATAGGACGCTTAACACAAGGATTCAAACCTTCTACTTGCTCAAATGTATCAAACACTTTCATTTTAGACACCCTTCTTTGCGTCAATCATGTTGATGTATTCTGCAATATCGCTTGCATTGGTGCGGTAGGAACTTAGCTTAGTCAACAACGGATACCTACGTGCCACTGTTTCAAACTCTTGATTATACTTGTTGATAAGTGCTTCTGGGCTAAGATTAGCCTTAGGAGCAAACTTGTTGAACAGGTTGCTTAGATTATACTGATTTCCTTTAAACTTGTCAACACCTTTAAACTCCGAAAGAAGTTTCAAATAAGGACTATTTTTATTTTCAATCAACGACAAAGTATCGTTGCCCAAATCAAACAGGCCATGATCCTCGGTACGGGCTTTAACTACACTATTCAAAAGTGTAGAATTATTTTGCCCGTTAAGGGTCTTTTCAATATGCTCTTCCAAGTTAACCCAATTCTTTTGAAGTTTGACCCACGCAATGTCGCCTTTACGAACACCGTAGATTTCTCCCTTGAACAGGCCTGGCAAGGCAGTAACATCGTTGTAAAAATACTTAGCATCGCTATAGCCTTTGGTGCTTTGCATTTGAAAACCAACCAAAGGAACATAGTAATGTGTTTCATTAGTATCGAAGCTGTCGGCCTTGCCAGCATCGCGCCACACCATATCGTCATCAGTGCGACGATAACCACGGCCGCCGCGCCGTTCCAGTTTCATGATAGTAACATTCTTGCCAAGTCCGGCAGCACGAGGCTTTTCCAAAAGCGCACTCGCTACAAATCGTCGAGCTTCAGGCGGATTGTAAATAGCGGCAAAGAAACCTTTCAAGTCCATAGACTTGGTCTTGTCTGCCTTGTCCAAAACGTAGACAGTACGACTGTAAACATCACTCTTGGTATTCTTGTAGTGAAATTTGGCACGTTCGGTAGCACCAGTCTTAAGGTCGTTGACAACAAAGTTACTGTCGGCATCGATAATAAAATTCCAAGAAAACCAAGTAATGTAGTTTCCGTTAGCATCCTTATCGCCGTATTCAGTCTTGGCGTTTACAGTATGGCAAGCGGCATTGTTTCGATTCTTAGTAAATGCACGAATATGAACGTTGTACTTGCTAGCCAAATCTTCTACCTTGAGTGAGATACTGCTAGTGCCACCATAACGGGTATGGTCAAACGTAGGAATAGGATTCTTAGTAGAATATTCTACGACAGCAGCCGACCAAAGATTATTGCCCTTGCGTTGTGCAAGGAACAGAGCCCGTTCCCACAGGTTAGCAATAGCATCTGCTTCGCTGGCCATCTTGGTAGTCAATACTCCATTCAAAGCATTGAGCTTATTTTTAATAGACTCGATAGTGCTAGGAATATAAGATAGGCCTTCGCGACTAGCTTGAAAGTCCAGTTCACCGATTGCAAAATGCAATTCAAGTCCACAGCTCAGAAGTTTAGCCAGCTCGCCAAGGCTTGTATCTGCCTTGGGAATATCGATAGGATAGGCAATATTGCCCATAATAGCAATACTGCGGTTAAAGCCTTTGGCTTGATGCACACCCGGAATAATGTCTCGGCTTTCGTATTCAACATTACGAAACTCAAAACGGTCCACGCCACTAATAACAGGACGAAGTGCAAAATAGGTGTAGACATCACGAGCTTCTTGGTAAAACTTGCTAAAGTCCCAACGGTCATTAACGCTGAACTTAACTTCAACACCAGCAGGCTCGTCTGTTTCTTCTGTAGCCATCAACGCGATGCTGGGAACACCTTGGTCATTAATAAAGGCCGTATAGATACCCTTAACACCGTTTTGGATAGCAGTTACGGTGAAGTTATCTGTATAACTAAATGGAGACTTTGAACCAAGACCAAGAGCACCAATAAAAGCATTAGAATCAGTCTTAGTAGATTCGAAGTATGTTGTATAAATGCTCGTAACTTGTTCATGGCTGAGTCCTGTACCATAGTCGCGAATAGAAAACCAAGGCTCCAATTGATTTGGGAGATGCACATCGAAAGGTGTGTCTTGCCGGCCTGCGGCAGTATGTGAGTCAACTGCGTTACAACTCAACTCGCGAACAATAGCACGAATCTTATTGGCATACAAACCCGAACTCAAAATGTTAAATGCCTTGGCAGAATTGCGAATTCGAAATTCGCCAATTTCGCCAACATTGGAAAGGACTGCTTCGTTTTGGGGTGCAGTATTAAGAATCATTTTGGAGTCGCTCTGTGTTGTTGCAATAGTGTTATTATATGTTCGTTTGGATGTAAAGTCAATTGATTTTGGTAAGCCAAAATCTTATTTCTGCATTTTTTTAGAAATAAATATTCTATCAAGGATTCCAAACATGTCAAAACTCTTTTATGAAGTAAAGAAAAAAGCCAAAATTGGCGATGCACTATATGACTTTGCTGTTAGTCAACCAAGACCACTAGGCAAAGAACACGGCTTTAACCAAATTCCAAAATGGCGTGCTCCTGACGAAATTTTACAAAAAGATGAGTTCCTTTGGAATTTAATGAAAAAGTATAATGCAACCGGTTGGGTGTTTTATTACAAACCCTGGGAACACTACAAATGGCATTTCGACGAAGTGCGAACAGTTGGTTTAAATCTAGCGTTGAATGATGTCAGACATCATGTATTTTTTGATACAGGTGATAACGATTCTTTTAAAACTGATATGATGAGAGACTTTATTGAGTTAAAGTATAAGCCGCATACGTATCATGTATTGAACGCCGGTGTTTATCATTGCGGTTATAATTTTGAAGAATACAGATATTTCTTCACGGTTCAGTTTCCGAAAGACATCATTAGTTTTGATCAACTAGTTGCTGAGCTAATGGACGAAGATCTATTATTCGACTAAAACACCTTCGGTCTTTTTGACTACATTCCCTTTTCGGTCAAATTCGGTATTTTCAAATCTAGCTTTGATACCATTTGCTTTCCAAAATTCACGTAGCTGGGCATGCTTCTTTTGTATTACCGGATCTTTAATGTAGTCTAGACGATCTTCCTCGCTACGCCATTGTGTTGCACTGATCATAACTAGCCAGTCGTCAGAATAAGTTGTTCCTCTGACTAAAAATTTTCCTGTATCAAAATAATTTTGATTGATATACCCATCAATCTCTCCCATTTTTACAATTTTTGTACCCCATGCTACATCAGTATTTGGTCTAGTTACAATTGTCCTAGCTAAAACTATGTTGGCCATAATTAATCCTTCTATTTTAACTATATATCTAAACAAAAGCCCGCCGAAGCGGGCTTTTGACTAGTTTGGGTGACAAGGTATAGCTACCCCGGTACCGCTGTTTCTTAGGCAGCTAAAGCAAACTGCTCGTCGTTACGTGCTGTAACGTCGAAGTCTACTTCATAGTACTTAAATGCTGTGTTTGCATTTACGTTTTTTGCTTCTTCGACCGGAAAATCCTACTGTCAAGTCTAGCTTGCTTCAGATCATGCCTCCAATCCTAACGGCTTCTGCTTTGCCGAGCTGTCCACTCTGTTACTCTTTGCCCTGTCGAAACCATGACTGGCCCATCATAAAAGGACTATGGCGAAAACTAGTAGAACTACGCCTACACCAAACAACCACTTTACTACATCGTCGTTCATACTATCCTCTTATGGTGGACCAGGCGGGAGTCGAACCCGCGTCCAGAACACTTTTCTCTTTGCTTCATACAGCAATAACTCTTATTTATTCACTCCCAATAATTCTTTAATTAAGGTCTTTTTATCTTCCGTTGACATACCAACTCCGAAATGTTCTTTAATCTCATC
>JACCDJ010536080.1_pt1 | contig 11315 bp, 10 predicted proteins | sample 7444481 | NCBI WGS metagenome assembly JACCDJ01 (sample SAMN15323435, study PRJNA562643) | freshwater metagenome | isolation source: river surface water | place: USA:Blue River Watershed | collected 2017-08-15 | reverse complement strand
AGATGCATTAATTGATCTACAATTTTTAGGTATAGACAATGCATTAATCCTAAGAGGGGATGCTGCTAAGAATGAGTCTAGCTTTGAACCAGAGCCAGGGGGTAATAAATACGCGATTGACTTGTTGAAACAAGTAGGTCAACTGAATCAAGGGATTTATTTAGACGAGGACATTTTAAATGGAGGCAAGACTAACTTTTGTATGGGTGTTGCAGGCTATCCAGAAAAGCATTTTGAGTCTCCTAATTTTGAAATTGATTTACTAAAGACCAAAGAAAAAGTAGACGCAGGTGCAGACTATATCATGACCCAAATGTTTTTCAACAATCAAAAGTTTTTGGAGTATGTGAAAGCTTGTCGCGATATGGGTATTACGGTGCCGATCATTCCAGGCTTAAAGCCAATCACTAATAAGAAGCAATTAACGATTCTTCCAAGAATATTCCACGTGGACATTCCAACAGAACTTTCTAATGCCATCAATAAGTGCAAGACAGATGCGGAATGTGAGCAAGTAGGAACGGAATGGTTGATCCAACAAAGTAAAGAATTAAAAGCAGCAGGCGTGCCTGTACTACATTACTATACCTTAGGTAAACCTAAAGTAATCAGAGACGTTGTTTCTGCTGTATTTTAATTGAATCCTTTATTTTTTTTGCTGAGAGACTAAGAAATCATGGAATTGTTCTACTGATAAATTCTTTGCAATGATTTTTTTATCCTTATCCAATAAATAAAAAGTAGGTGTTTTAAATACATCGTACAACTGTCTTATCGTTGTAGGAATACCCGCTTTTATTTCTGCATTCAATGCAGCTTCTGTTTGATAAGCATGCATCCAATCCTTGTCAAAATTTTGGTCTTTTACAAAAAGTTTCCAACCAGCTAATTCATTAAAATTTGTATTTACGCCAACGACTTGTACACCCATTTGCTTCCAACTTTTAGAATAAAAAGAATCTACTCTTGGCATTTCTACTTTACAATGTCCACAAGTAGGGTCCCAAAAAGCAAGGAAAGTATATTTGGAGGACAGGTTGTATAAAGAAAAAGTTTTATTGTCCATCGTGCTCAAGTTCAATGCGGGCGCAGGATTGCCAATGATATTGGCCATAATACTATAGGCTCTTTCTGTTAACGCTTTTTTTGATGCTTCATTTAATAAGACGGTGTCTCCTTTGCTAAAAAAGTTTTGAAAAATATGCAAAAACACTTTGTCCTGTCCCATGTATTGAGGACTAATGTATTTGTTAGTGAATTTAAAAAGTAAAAAAGGATAAATTTCTTTTCCTGTTTTTGCTACCGTCAACATGTATTGCACCTCCTCAATGATTGAATCTGGAGACTGCGACACATAATTATTAAAATACTCATCCAACTTTGCTTCAAAGAAAGGCGTGCGAATTAAACGGTTGTCGTTGAATACCACATTGTCCCAAAAATGTTGTTTCATGTAGTAGAATGGATAAGTAGAATCCGCTTTCCCATTGACAATCGGGATAGCAGGTATCTCTGGTCTTTGTAAGACGTCTAAGAAAAAGCGCATCATGGAATTGGGTGCCGAAGTAATAATATTTTGTCTTTCTTGTTTGAATACCCCCTCCATCTTTATCAATGCAGCTTTGGCATTTGCAGAATCCATTGCTGTGGTAGCCCTAGCGTAAGCTTGCTCTAATTGATTTCGCTCACCGCCAAGCTGGTTCATTTTTTTGGAGTAGGCGCTAAAAATTTCATTCTCTTTGGAGCCAATAATTTTAAAGTCTGAAAGGTTTAAAGTGTCTGCAATGATTTTAAATTGCTGTCCCTCGTCCACCAAGAATTCAAAAAGAATACTGTATGTAGGAGAAACAATAAAATAGATCCCAGGTGTTAATTTTTCTTTCCCTTTAAAATAACCTACGCTCGCTTCATTGAGCAGGGCCGAATCTGCAAGCACCCTGCCTTGACCATAGTTGGTACCCAGGTACACTTTGGTGTTTTTATAAGGCTTCAAGGTGATTTCAATATTGCGACCTACAGCAGCAGGTAATTTCTTTGCTTGTGCGCTAGCGCTTGGGGCAAAAAAAAGTAGGAGGCCAATACCACAGAAAGTAAAAATTTTATGCCACATAGATCAAAAGCTTAAGGGATAAATTAAGCATGTAAATGTAGAAAATAAAAAACAGATTTAGCGTTAATTTAAGTACTAGGAAACGCATAATCTAGTAGCTGGATTGTACCTTTGTTTACGTGAGAAAGTCAAAACCAGCCATAATTTTAGAAAAGGTCCTGATTGAGGATTATGCCGCAGAAGGCAAGTCCTTAGCAAGAGTAGATGGAAAAGTCATTTTTGTAGAAGGCGCAGTGCCCGGAGACCTTGTAGATATACAGTTACAAAAAAACAAAACCGATTGGGCAGAAGGCTTTGCCAAAAAATTTCATAGCTATTCCGAAAATAGGGTGAAACCGTTTTGTAGTCATTTTGGTGTTTGTGGTGGTTGTCAATGGCAGATGCTACCCTATGCACAACAGTTAATTTACAAACAGCAACAGGTGGTGGACAATTTAACAAGGATTGCCAAAATTCCTTTACCGCCGATTCCAGCTATTTTAGGCGCAAAACAAACGGAAGGGTATAGAAATAAAGTAGAATATACATTTGCGACAGAAATTTATATGTCTTTTGAGGATTTTAGAGCAATGAAAGCCAGCGGAGGAGAACCTGTTAAAAGCCCTGGTGACGGCGGTTTTCATGCAAGAGGATTTTTTGAAAAAATAGTTCCTATTGATACCTGTTATTTACAAGAAGAGCCAACGAATTTAATGCGTAAAGCTGTGGTGCAATTTGCGTTGGAGCATCAAATGCCTTTTTATAACATCAAACAACATCAGGGTTGGTTAAGGAATATGTTTGTTAGAAATACCACCAAGGGTGAATGGATGGTCAATTTAATTTTGGGATATGAAGATGCAGCAAAAAGAATGGCCTTGTTGGATCAATTGATTAAGCAGTTCCCTCAAATCACTACTTTATTGTACACGATCAATACCAAACGCAACGACAGTATGCAAGATTTGGAACCGCAAGTGTATTTTGGAACGGGTACGATTACAGAAAAATTAGAAAATTTTGAATTTAAAATAAGTCCTAAATCTTTTTTCCAAACCAATTCAAAACAAGCCGAAGTATTGTATCAGGTGACCAGGGATTTCGCTGAACTCACTGGCAATGAAGTGGTTTATGATTTGTATTGTGGCACGGGTAGTATTGGTATTTTTTGTAGCGAAAAAGCCAAGAAAATAATCGGGGTGGAGTTTGTGGAAGAAGCCATTGAGGATGCAAAAATCAATGCCGAGCTAAATGGTATAAAGTCGACTGCATTTTTTGCAGGCGATGTGATTAAAGTTTGTGATGATGCATTTTTTGAAACACATGGTAAGCCGGATGTCATTATTACCGATCCGCCAAGAGCGGGCATGCACGAAAAATTAGTGCAAAAACTTTTAGAGATGGAAGCACCTACGATTGTGTATGTGAGCTGTAATCCAGCTACACAAGCAAGAGACCTTGCTATGTTGCATGCTAAATATACGGTTACAAAAATTCAACCAGTAGACATGTTCCCACATACTTTGCATATTGAAAATGTAGTTCAATTGAAAAGAACAGATTTATTAAACGCATAATTTATGAACGAATTTAGGCCCACCAGATTTGAGATTTTACCTACAATCATCAAAAACTTAATCATTATTAATGCATTGATGTTTTTTGCTCAAAAAACATTTGCGGGCCCTACCAGTTCTTTTTCTGTCGAAGATTATTTTGCTTTACACGCATGGCAAAGTAGTTTATTCAAACCATGGCAGATGGTCACCCATATGTTCTTGCATGGAGACTTTGGTCATATATTAGGCAATATGTTTGCGTTATGGATGTTTGGTTCGGTGTTAGAAAATGTTTGGGGACCAAAACGATTCTTGTTGTTTTATATTTTATGTGGTGTGGGTGCTTCAGTGATTCATTTGTTCATTCTATCTTATCAGTTTGTACCCATGGCTTCAGAGTTGATGCAATTGAGTCAATTAAGTGTTTCTGGATCTCCTGCTTTTAATGAGGCGGTATTGGCTTATTCGAAATCACATCAAATACAGTTAACCAGAATTTTGAGCGAGAACAATGTGAGTTTAGCGACGCCAGGTATTCGTTCGGAGATTATGGAGTTTCTTACCAACAATTATAATAAGACAGTGAACACGGCTACTTTGGGCGCGAGTGGTGCAGTATTTGGTATCCTGATGGCTTTTGTTTATTTATTTCCTAATACCAAAATCTATATTTATTTTTTATTCCCAATTAAGGCAAAATGGTTGGGCGTTTTATATTTTTCTTATGAATTATTTTTTGCTGTCCGCAATACAGCAGGAGACAATGTAGCAAGATGGGCGCATGTGGGTGGTGCTTTAGTGGGCTTATTATTAGTGTACCTGTGGAATAAAAAAACAACAAGATGGAATTAAAAGAAACATCCAAGCCTTTATTTGGTGCAGATAACAATGCTTTGGTGGCTTTGGTGTCTGTGAACTTAATGGTAGCGGTAACCTATGGTATGACTAGAATGGTTTATTTTTTAGAGGGTTTTCCAATGGCACAATTCTATGACGAAGTGGTGCATCATTTTATGTTGTCTCCTTATTACCAAGAAGCAGTAGAAAAACCATGGACTTTCTTTATCTACAATTGGTCACATGATCAATTTTGGACCTTATGTGGCAATATGATTTGGTTAACCGTTTTCGGAAGCATCTTACAAAGCCAACAATCCAATAAACATTTATTTCCTATTTATTTTTATAGTGGCATCCTGGGTGCCCTTGCATTTATTGCTGTTGGCGCAGGTGTCTCCTTTATGGGTGCAGAACTTAGTATTATGGCTTTGGCTACCGCGGCATTAAGCTTGAATCCAGGATATGCATTCAAATTAAATGGCACAGCTGCCATTCCTGTTTGGGTTATTTTTGCAGTGTATAGTGTAGTTCAAATTGCCACGCATGTATCAGGTACGCCAGCTTTCTTTTTAACATGGAGTGTAGGTGGATTGGTAGGGGTATTGTATATGTATTTATTAAAAAAGAAAATAGATCTAGGTGCTTGGATGCACTTGGTTGTTGTTAAATTCAATCGTTTTATGGCGCCTAAAGAGGGCCAATAAATTAGCAATTATAGCATGGCAAAAAAATCACGTATAAGAGTTTTTGGGAAAGGACTGCTATTGTCCATGCACTTACTACTTGTGCTATTGCTTTTATACCCTCAATTTTTTAATCCAGTAGAATTCATATGGGTGAATGGCTTTTTAAGTTTACTCGCGCCCTATCTTATTGTAGTTCATGTTTTATTTTTATTTATCTGGCTGATCGCAAAACCTATACTGTCCTTCATTTCTGTGGCCACCCTTGCTGTTGCCTACCCAACTATTTTAATGTTGTTTGCTTGGCATCCAGGCACACCCTTTCCACAAAAAAAGAAAGACAATAGTTTACGCATCACCAGTTTTAATGTCAAAGAGTTCAATGGCAATATTGCACAACCCTTGGGGCATAAATTAAGAACAGAGGACATTGCCGCTTCCATCCAAAAATGGGATCCAGACATTATTTGTATGCAGGAGTACAATACCAAAGAATTGAAACATGATATTGCCAACCATGCTACTTATTTTGATCAAAAGTATCCTTACTCCTTTTTTTCTAAGGACCACCAGATCAATGAAGCCAATTATTTTGCGGGCTGTATTGTTTATTCCAAGTACAAAATCTTGTACGCAGAAAGAGTGCCTTATACCAATCAAGAGAGTTTGATTTATGTAGATCTTTTAAAAGGTGACGATACGGTTAGGGTGTTTACTACGCATTTGGCCTCCTTTAAGTTTAAACAAAATGATTTTGAAGCCATAGACGAGGCGACGGACGCAAACACGGCGGCCCTAAAAGCTAAGTATGGTGTGTTGCGTAAAATGAAAAAAGCATTTATGATTCGAGCAGTGCAGGCGCAAATCATTCAAGGGCAATTGGAAAAGAGCCCCTACCCAACCATCATTACGGGTGATTTTAACGATGTCCCTGGTTCCTATACCTATCGTCAAATTAGGGGTAAGATGCAAGATGCTTTTTTAGCAAAAGGTTTTGGCATAGGTGCTACTTATTCGAACTTGTCGCCCACCTTAAGGATCGATTATATCATGGCGGATAAGCATTGGCAAGTGAAAAGCTGGGAGACGGTGGATGAGAACCTAAGTGACCACCATATGATCATGGCCGACCTTCAATTGATCAAGAATTAGCAATTCAATTAGGTAAAATAAAATTATCTTTGAGGCCTACTATGCCACTAAAAATATACAACTCCCTTACACGTCAAAAAGAAGTTTTCGAACCGATCAATGCACCCTATGTGGGCATGTACGTTTGTGGACCAACCGTAAGTGGCGAAAGTCATTTGGGTCATGCAAGGCCTTTTATCACTTTCGATGTGGTATATCGTTATTTATTACACAAGGGCTATAAAGTGCGTTATGTTAGAAACATAACAGACGCAGGTCATTTTGAAGAAGAAGGTAAAGTAGCAGAAGATAAAATTTCAAGCAAAGCGATTCTAGAAAAATTGGAGCCCATGGAGTTGGTACAGAAGTACACCAACCTATACCATTGGGCAATGACGCAGTTCAATAATTTACCTCCTAGCATTGAACCTACTGCCACTGGACATATTGTAGAGCAAATCGAAATGATTAAAAAAATCATGGCAGATGGTTATGCATACGAATCCAATGGGTCTGTTTATTTTGATGTAGTGAAATACAATGAGGATTATTCAAAAAAGAATCAACCTTATGGTATTTTAAGTGGTCGAAATATAGAGGAGCAATTAGAAACGACAAGAGATTTAGAAAATCAAGAAGAGAAAAAAAATAAAGTAGATTTTGCTTTATGGAAAAAAGCACCTGCAGAGCATATCATGCGTTGGCAAAGCCCATGGGGAGAAGGTTTTCCGGGTTGGCATATTGAATGTTCGGCGATGGCCACAAAATATTTAGGCAAACAATTTGACTTACATGGCGGTGGAATGGATTTACAATTTCCACACCACGAATGTGAGATCGCACAAAGTACGGTGTGCAATCATCAAATGCCAGCTCGTTATTGGATGCATAATAACATGATTACCATCAACGGTCGTAAGATGGGTAAGAGTTACAATAATGTCATTAAGTTAAGTGAATTGTTTGAAGGTAATCATCCTGAATTGACCCAAGCTTATGCGCCCATGACGGTTCGATTCTTTATTTTACAAAGTCAATACCGCGGCACATTAGACTTTAGCAATGAAGCATTACAAGCTTCAGAAAAAGCATTGCGTCGTTTTATGGAAGGCTATGAGTGGTTGCAAGCTCAAAGCTTTGGCAAGGACACCCTTTCTAAAGACGAAGCGCTAGCGATCCAACTAACCACTTGGGTGAACGAATTAGAAACTTTCATGGACGACGATATCAATACAGCTAAAGTAGTGGCTAATTTATTTGAAATATTACCTAGCATCAACTCATTAAAGGATAAGCATATTGCACCTGATGCAGTATCGGGTGCCACTTGGTCCATGGTACAAGCACAATTAAAAGTGTTTGTAGAAGCTGTCTTGGGCCTTAAGGTAGACAAGGGCGCGAATCGTCAACAATTGAATGGAGTGGTGGAGTTATTGATTGAAATCCGAAAAGAAGCCAAAGCAAATAAAGATTTTGCTACCAGCGATAAAATCAGGAATCAATTGGCTGCCATGGGAATTCAATTGAAAGACGAGAAGGATGGATCAATGAGTTACAGCTTCTAGTTACCAGTTATTTTTGGGAATAGTTAACCGTGCCGATTAATGATCGCAGTCGTCTTCGTGTGCATGATTATGCATCCTACAACTGTTATGGTTATTGATATGGGCAATGATGATGAAAAAAGCTGCCGGAAACAATAAGTACAATTCAGCTTCTCTAAAGGCTATTCTACAAAACATCAATCCAATGCCTATACTAAATAAAATAATGGGCCTAAAACTGTGGTGGTGCTTTTTATAACCATGGTACAGGGAGTAAGCGCCAATTGCAAAAGAAAGCAGGATCATTCCAAATTCAAATCTAGGATCATGTAATATATTGATCCCAAATAAAGGAAGGGTACTAAAAAATAAGGGCAGTAAAGCACAGTGTATGGCACAGGCTAAAGAAGTCCCAATTCCAATCGCGTCCCAATTCCAATTTTTAAACATAGTGCAAAGCTAAGCCAATACCTTGAAAATAATAGTAACTTTGTGCTGCATTTAAAGCAAATCATGATGTCTAAGAAACGCCTTACCTACCTTGTTTTTTTCGTTGTCCTTCTTGGAGGATTTTACTATTTTTTATTTAGAGGGACAGACAACTGGAAAGTGAAGATGCCAGTATTAAGCTATGTGCAACCCTTTGCCTTTACCAATCAAGATGGTAAGACGGTGACCGAAAAGACCTTGCAAAACAAAATCACCGTAGTAGAATATTTTTTTACTACTTGTAAAGGGATCTGTCCTAAGTTGAATAAAAACATGAAAGAGATTTACTTAGTGTATAAGGACAATCCAGATTTTCAAATTCTTTCGCATACCTGTAATCCAGAAACCGACTCTGTGCCTGTGTTAAAACACTATGCGGACTCTATGCAAGTAAATACCAATCAATGGATTTTCTTAACGGGTCGCAAGGACAGTTTATACCAAATGGCAAGGGGCTCTTATTTATTAGACGACCCAAAAAATAATGTCGTTAAAATGGAAGATCAATTTATTCATACTCAATTTTTTGCCCTAGTAGATAGAAACGGTAAGGTGCGTGGTAAAATTTATGATGGATTAAAAGCCTTGGAGGTAGAGCAACTAAAAGTGGATATTGGTCGATTAATGAAAGAATAAATTAACTACATGATTTTTGTAACAGGTGCAAGCGGCTTAGTAGGATCACATTTAATTCAGTCTTTATTAGCGAAGGGTAAGAAAGTACGCGCCCTGTATCGTCAAGCTGTACCTGTGTTTGCAGGATCCGAGCAATGCGAGTGGATCAAGGGAGATATCCTTGACCCTATTGGATTAACCGCAGCTTTAGAAGGGGTGGAGTATGTATACCACTGTGCGGCCATCGTATCTTTTGCGCCTGGTGCTGCTGCAAAAATGTTGCATTCTAATGTGGAGGGAACGGCCAATGTAGTCAATGCTTGTTTGGTTCAGGCAGTAAAAAAATTAATTTTTGTAAGTTCTGTTGCAGCGCTCGGAAGAATAAGAGAAAACGAAGCCATCAATGAATCGATGCATTGGACACCGGCAACCAGTAACAGTGTATATGGCCAATCAAAATACTTAGCAGAGTTAGAAGTTTGGAGAGCTATGGAAGAAGGATTGCCGATGGCGATTGTGAATCCGGTTATTATTTTAGGTGCAGGAGATTGGAACAATGGCTCTTCGGGTATATTTAAATCTGCCTACAATGAATTTCCTTGGTATACCGGCGGCATGAGCGGCTTTGTAGATGTATTAGATGTGGTGGATGCGATGCAACTTTTAATGGAGAGCAATATCACTGGACAACGCTATGTGTTAAGTGCGGAAAACCTACCTTATAGAACCATTTTTAATACGATTGCTGCGGCTTTTAATAAACGACCACCTTCAAAAAGGGTGACGCCACTTTTGGCAAATATTGTTTGGAGATTAGAAGCGATCAAAGGAATGATCACGGGTAAAGCACCTTTATTAACTAAAGAAACTGCAGCAACTGCTCAAGCTACAGTTAGATTTGACAATCAAAAGTTTTTAAATGCGTTTCCATCCTTTCAATATCGTAAAGTAGAAGACACAATCAAAAGGGTCGCGAATGAATTAAAGACCATCCATCAATTGCCTTAATCTTCCATCATTTTTTTCCAAAGGGCTGGGATTCTTTTGATCCAAACCAATTCTCTGCGCTTTATACTTGCATCTTCCGCAGGGAAGCCCATGTATACTTTATTCGGTTCTAAGTTACCGATGACAGCCGATTTACCTAACACCACAGCGTTTTCTCCAATCGTTAAAGTCTTGCTCACACCTACTTGACCCCAAAGTGTTACGCCTGCCTTAATTTTTACACCACCTGCTACACCCACTTGAGCTGCAATTAAGCAATTGGCTTCTAATTGGGTGTCATGACCAATATGCACCATATTGTCTAGCTTAGAGCCCATTCCAATAATGGTATCTCCGCTAACACCTCTGTCAATGGTACAACTAGCGCCTATTTCTGCTTTATCTTCGATAATAACACGTCCACAACTCGGCATTTTTACATACCAAGCGGGCCTATTTTTTTTAGTATTATAATAAAAGGCATCCGATCCTATTACTGTATTCGCTTGTATCACTACATCGTCTCCAATAATGGTATCATCTAAAATTGTAACCCCTGGATGAAGGATACAACGGTCCCCAATTTGCACATTTGCACCAATAAAAACATGGGGCATAATGACGGTAGTTGCACCCACTTTTAAGTCAGAACTAATTGATTCTGTGCTTATTTTAAATGGTTTAAAGTGGTGAATGATTTTTGCATAAGCATCAAATGGTGCTTCACAATACAATAAAGTTTTACCCGCGGGCAGTTCCACTTCTTTACTATTAATTAGGATACAAGTAGCTGCACTTTGTAGACATGCAGCATAATATTTTGGATGGTCAACAAAGACAATATCACCATTTTCTACCTGATGAATTTCGTTGATTCCAGTGATAAAATTTTGCTCGTTGCCAATGATAGTAGCATTTATAAATTCAGATAACCATTGTACCGAAACGGGTGCGGGAAGCTTCATATGCGTGATTTTGGGCTAAATCAAAGGTAATGCGCCTTTTTTATAAAAAATATTTTTAGCCAAAATACTTCGTTTTTGAAGCGCCTAATGCATCCAAAAAATCTAGGTTGTTGCAATTTGTTTTTTTATTGATGAAAAAAATTGAATGCACGAAACCCTTTATTCATAACTGTTTCAGCGAACTGATTTTTTTTATTTTGAAAATCAATTCATTTTTTTAGTCCATAAAATTTAATTTTTTGAGTATAAAAAAGAGCTGCTAAAAAGTTCATTTGTGGATAACCCCGAAAAATTTGTTTACAATTTTTTTTGAATTCGAATAAAGTATATTTAATATTGTGATGGGAATTCAATTCCCGTACTTACTAACCCATCTATATACGAGGTCCCACAACAGTGGGACTTTGTTTTTT
>JACCDJ010951966.1_pt1 | contig 11325 bp, 14 predicted proteins | sample 7444481 | NCBI WGS metagenome assembly JACCDJ01 (sample SAMN15323435, study PRJNA562643) | freshwater metagenome | isolation source: river surface water | place: USA:Blue River Watershed | collected 2017-08-15 | reverse complement strand
TGTACTAGTACATCCACTTCCGTGCCATGCCGCACGACAATAGTTCTCATAAACAGTATAGTTGATATTCATAGTAGTTCCTTAGTGAGTTTCAATACAAGTATTGTAACAGATTCTGATGTTTGTGTCAAATATGGTGTTGTTATTACGCAACTTCCGCACGTAGGCACTCTTATTTTACATCCCCCTATGTTCGACAAGGATAGTATATCATCGCCTCTAACTTCCTGTCAAGTACAGCAAAAGTATTCATTTTATCTATTGTAGATAAATAATATGGTGAGCAATCACTAACTTCGGTGGCACCGTTATCGCCAGAAAGCAATCAAAAATGGACGAAAATATCGTTAACACAATCGCTGACAGTGCTCAGCAACAAGTAAATCAATCAATGGATGGTTCTCAAAGTCAAGACCAAACTCAACAACAAGTAAACCCAGCACAAATTCGTAAGAGTACTCAACAATCAATGTTGAAAGCGGCATCAAACGCTACTGGCATGGAATTTCAATCAATGGAAGACCTACTCTCTACGATGGCTCGTATGAACCAGCAACTACAACAGTTACAAAGTTCACAACAACAAAGTCAACCACAATCTCAACAACAAGATGACGGTGGCAAAAAGCGAGTAACAGGCAATGACCTACAAGACCAAATCTTAGCGATGAAGCAAGAGATGGAAGCTAAGGAAAAGCGCCTACGTGAAAAAGAACTAAACGACAACATTCGTATGGCAATGGGTGATCGTTTCGACGGTGATCTTATTGACTATACAATCAACAAAGTTCGTGAAGGCTTAGTTGAGCAAGATGGTGAATTCATCGTTGTTGATAGTAAGAATCGTCAGCGTTATACACAAGACGGCAACCCAATGACTGTTCGTGACCTAATCGAAGAGTTGGCACGTAACAATCCTAAATTACTACGTCAAGCACCACAACAAGGTGGTAGTGGCTTACGTCCGCAGAGTGGCTTTGATGGTGCTCCGGGCGACGGTGAGTTTGTACCAGATTACACTAAAGACCCAGCGGCTTTTGCTAGTTGGGCAAGCAAGCGTGGTCTAGGTAAAGGAACAGGCTTGAAGGGCGTTACTGCCTCAGTCTATAACTCTACTAACATCGTTAAGAAGTTTTAAATAAAGGGGCTTTAAGCCCCTTTATTGTATATGTAATTTTTGCTTTAACTCTAAGTAGGCATTATGCGCCTCTAGTTCAGTATCATAACTGCCGCCATAGTGATTTTTACCATAAGCCATAATGCGAGTATACCATTTGCCAGAAGAGCTTCTTGATACACCTATATATTTTGATTTATTCTTTTTCTTGGGACCGTTATGCTTGTTGATATTTTGAGCATTTTGGTGGGCAGTAACTTCTCTTAGGTTAGAAATACTATTATTATCTTTGTTTCTATCAATATGATCAATCATGCCATTAGGCCATACGCCATAAACATAAAACCATGCTAATCTATGAGCAAGATAACCTATTTTGTTGTATCTTATTAAGCGATACCACGTGCCGCCCTTCTTTCTATTCCCAGCAACGGTGCCTGCCTTTATACTCGTAGTTGGATCAATTTTCCAAGTAAAGATACCAGTATTAGCATCGTAATCTAATACTCTAAGTAGTTCTTGGTGTGATATTTTGGTCATTTTTGTAAAAATAGTTAATAAAGATAAATAGTAACATAGATTACCTATTTTGTCAAGTGGTAAATCTTCAAATTTCGGTGGCACCGTATTAGCCAACAAACTCGATGACTACGTAAAGTCAATTCCATGTGTATTATGGCTACGGTGCCTATTCAATACACACGTTATTGTCGGAATGGGTCTGACACTAACATCAAAACTTTTAATGATACTGTGTCAGTCTAATAAACGACAGTAATAAAAAAATATGGCATATATCCTTAACGGATCATCTGGCGAGAGTTCGGGCTTCGAGAAAGCTATTGCTGGTTTCGCTCTACGTGCAGTTCACGAATCACAAGGTTTGGTCAATATGACTTCAGTTGTTACTCCAACACAGGGTAACACATTCGAAATCCCATCATTTGCGCCAATCACATATCAAGACTACAACCCAGCTGGTACTGGTGGTACAGTCTCTGGTGATGCTAGTGAGCAAAACCCATCAATCTCTCAAAACTCTATCACAGCTACTCCAGCAGTTGCTGCCACAGCGTTCGACATTTTCTACGGCTGGACTACATCATTCCAACTAGCTGCTACTCTAGGTAGTGAACTAGGTGATTCATATGCTGAGAAAGTTGACCAGCGTGTTGCTGCCGCTTTCACCGCATTCAAAGCAACTCCAGGCAATACAAACTACAGTGCTTCAGTTGACGGCTTCACACGTGCTAGTGCTCTAGGCGCTATGGAACTACGTGCTAGTGGCGCAACTGGTGGTACAGCTACTGCTGGCTTCACATCAGCAACAGTTATGGAACTAATCCGTAACGTTAAGCAAAACTGGAAACGTGCTCGTCTACCAGGCTCACCAGTTGTTGTTCTAGATGGTGACTACTCATACGCTCGTCTACTAGGCGAATTAACTGGTGGTGCTGTTAGTAACAACCTATCTGACATGGGTAACGAGTTGCTATCTACTGGCGCTATTCAAAACATCTACGGTGTTTCAGTAATGTTCACAACATTCCTACCAACAGCTTCACGTGCTGTTGCTGGTGGTTCTGCTGAGAACGTTCTTGTTGGTGCTTACTTCGATCAATCTGCTATCTACACTGTTCTAAAGAACGGTCTAGAGATCAAGATGGGTGAGAAGCCAGGTGGCCTACAACAATGGCTAACAGGCGTTGCTTACTTCGGTAGTGGCGTTGGTGATGGTCGTCGTGGCGGTGCTATTAATATTGAGTTGGTTGCGTAAGGATTGACACCAATCGTCTAATCTGATATAATGACTACTATGAATACTTGTTACGTTTATAAATGGACACACTTACCAACTATGAAATGGTATGTAGGTTCAAGAACTGCCAAGAATAGCCACCCAAACGATGGTTATATTTGTAGTAGTCGTTTAGTCAAACCGCTTATCTTAGCTAATCAACAAGATTGGTTAAGAGAAGTCGTTGATGTAGGCACAGCAGATGAGATGTATGCTCTGGAAACAGAAATCTTACAACTATTTGATGCTAAGAATGACTCACGTTCATTTAATGCTCACAACAATGATGGTCTTCCTAGAAACAAACACTTAGCTGGAAAGCCAAGTAATGCTAAGGGAGCAAAGTGGAGCGACGAAGCCAAAGCCAAAAAAGCAGAACAAAATCGTGGTGTAAATAACCCTAGATATGGTGCTGTTATATCAACTGAGCAAAAAGAAAAGCAATCTAAATCAATGACTGGAAAGCCTAGTCATTGGAAAGGTAAAAGCAATCCTCAAGCCGCCAAAAATGGCAAGAAGAGCGCCGCTAAACTATCAGCTACAGTCACTGGCAGAAAAATGGCAACCAGAGAAGACGGCACTCGTTATTGGATTTATCCACAACGAGAGTCAACCAACACAACTCAATAAAGTTAAATCGTATGAACAAGGAAACAAAATGAGTGTAGCATATACAAGAGTATCAACAGCAACGGTAGACGACATTATCTTTTATGATCCTGCCGCTGAGCGCCGTGCTGACTCGCTCGATGTAAACTGGGACACTTATTTCCAAATCGCATCACAAGAAATTCTTTATCAATTAGAGTTTGGCTGGTGGGCGAAGTATGTTCAAGCAACTCTTGGAGCATGGCAATACGCTACTGATAGCAATGGTCGCCTTATTACCTCTTTTGATACCTCAAAATTATTAAAAGATAGTCAAGTACTTAAACGCTTAGAAACATTCAAAGCAGTTGAAATCTTCTACGAAGCACTAGTTACAGATATTTCCAACATTAACGAAGTTGATGAGAGAAATTACAAACACGCTAAGGCAAGATTTCACGAAGAATGGGAAAAAGCCGTTCAACTCTCTAACTTCTATGATCTCCGTAAAGATGGCGTCATTGATAAGTTAGAGGAGAATCGCAACGCTGATATTGACTACTTTAATGGCGACAGGAGATACTTCTGATGGCACGACCATTAGTTACTAGCGCTGACGTTACAGCATGGCTCAAAGCTAAGAAAACTGGCTTTGAGGTATTTGACGATTTCCCAACCGACATGAAAAATGTGAGACATGGAATCTATGTTAATGACCCAGCTACCAGTGAGCGAGTACCGTACCGACTAGGCATACAAGATGAATCACACATTTACACTTGTGTGGATGCTATGAGAATTCTTGTAGTTACTTTTCAGGGTGATAACAAGCGTGACGCCGCTATTGACGCGGTAACAGGCATAGTTCTTGACAATGAATTGCTAGACGGATATCACGAGCGTGACTATGTAATGGAACAAGAATACTTGAACAGAGCAGAATACCGAACATACGATTTCGAACTTAAACGCATTGAAACTCAATGAAACGCAATAACCACTAAAGGAAAACAATCATGGCAAGAATTACCACAAACACAACATCTACACAACCAGTTATCGTTATCAAGGTTGGTGAACGCAATGCTGATACAGCAACTGCGATCTCTGCTGAAACTACTGGTTTGACAATTCCTTTCTTACAGGACTTGACAATCACCAACTCAACTGGTGTCTATAGCTATACTACTTTCACTGATATTGATACACGCAAGTTGTCAACACCAGCTGATAACGAAATCTCTACCAACATCGTTATTGATGACAAGGTATATTTCGGTGATAGCACTGCTACTGCTGCTACTGCTGCTAACCTAGGTCTAGCAACATTATCAACAGACAAGTATCCAATCGTGTTTACAATCTACTGGACTGGCAATACAAGTGCTACCACAGATCGTATCACAGTTGGTCAGGGCTTTATTAGCTCACTAGCTCCAACAACATCACCAGATGCGCCAATTTGGGTAACACCAATGACCATCGCTGTTGACGGTGCTATGGCTACTACCGTCACTGGTTAATCTACCTAGGATGTAGAGATCGGGCGGGTTACCCACAAGGTAGTCCGCCTTTTTAGTAAGTGAATAAATATTATGAATAAAGAAAATAAACAATGGCTTAACGATGAGAATGAAATCTTAGATTCTCTTCTAGCCGATGAAGCAAAAGCAAAGGCAATGCTTGTTGACATGGAGAATACGCTCCGTCAACTAAAAGCCAAAAGTTCATTCAGACTTGCTCTAATCAATAGTCTGCGTGAAAGCAAATCAACTAAGGAAAACAAATGAACATTAATGAATTCGCAACGACTCCAAAACTAACAAAAGTTGTATTAGACGATGCCGAACTAGTAGAAACTTATGGCGAGCCTATTACTTTTTGGGCATACGATATTGTTAGTCTCACAACATACTTTGAGTTCTTTGAAAGTCGCTCTGCTGGCAAATACGAAGTACTCACACAAATTATCAGGAAACTAATTTTACTTGAAGATGGCTCTCCTGCTATCAAAGAAGGTCAGGACTTGCCTATTGATATTGCTGCGGCCGCTATTACTAAGTTAGGTGATATCTTGGGAAAGCAACAAGGCAAGACATCGACCCAAACAGTTGGAGCACAGCAAGAATGATCACCGTAGGTAGATTAGCTCGTGAATATCATATGTTACCAAGTGATATTGTTATGAAAGCATCTACCTACGATATGATGATTATGGATGTTCTTGCCACATATGAGAATTATATCCAACAAAAAGCCTCAGGTAAAGTAGACCCAAGCGTTTTCGCATACACGCCACAAGAATTACAAAAAATTATGGAGAAAGCTCGTGTCAAAAATAATTGATAGGTTGAATAAGGTTACAGAAACTCTTAATTCACCAACAATCGCTAAGTTTGCTTACGATAAGTTTAAGGATATTACTCCTGAAGACACTGGACATGCTAAACGAAATACGCATTTAAAGGGCAACAGCGTTGAAGCTAATTATCCTTATGCCGAAGTGTTAGATAAGGGAAGAAGAATACAAGATGGACAGATTAGAGGCTCTACTCAAGCTCCAGAAGGTATGACTAAGCCAACAATCAAAGCGATAAAGCAATTCATTTACCAAAAAACAGGCATAAGGTTAAAATAATATGGCAACAGTAGACAAATATGTAATTGATATTGAAGTATCAGGCAAACAATCAGTCGATACACTAAAACAAAGCGTTATTGGACTTGGAAGTGCTCTAGCAGGTATCGGCTTTGCTTCATTCATTCATGGAGCAATGGAATTTGCTGACCAGCTTGATGATCTGGCAAAATCTGTTGGTCTATCAACAGAGAGAGTATTGGCATTTCAAAAAGCAGTAACATTAGCTGGTGGTAAGAGTGCTGACGCTGGTAAAATGATTACAACATTTTATCAAACATTGTCTAATGCTGCCGATGGTGGTGAACAAGCACAAGATGCCCTTGAAAAGTTAGGTATTACGCTAGGCGATTTACAATCAAAAAGTGAACAACAATTATTAAACAAGGCAGTGGAGTCACTTGCCCAAATGGAAGCTGGTGCTGGTAGAACTGCGGCTGCTGCTGAAGTATTTGGCAAAGCAGTCAAGCAAATTGACCCTAAGCAACTTCAGGAAGCTCTTAACAAGGGAAGTTATGAAGAAGCTGCCAAAGCAATCGAAAAGGCAGCAGAAGCTAATGAGAAATTAGAAGTAGCAATGGGTAATCTTAAACTTGCTACACTACAAGTATTAGAGCCATTCTTGGGTGATTTAGATAATATGGAGGCATCCATTGAGCAAATGAAAGTAGTAGTTGCTACTCTTGGCGCAGCTATTGCGGCAACATTTGCTTATAAAACTGTAGCAGTTATTGGTGAGATTGTTCTGTCAGTTATTGCCTTAACAAAAGCAATGCGTGGTGCGGCAATCGCAAGCGCAACCTTACAAGCGATGGCGGGGCCTGCTGGATGGGTTACATTGGCAGCTGGCGCAACGGCCGCAGTTGCTGCCACTATTGCGCTTAATAAAGCATTAGATGATACCGCTGATGCTAAAGAAAAATCAGCAGACGCCAGCGAAAAAGAAGATAAGGCACAAAAGGCTGCCTTTGCCAATGCTCAAAAATATAGTAAGCAAGAACAGCAAGCAAGAGCCCAAGCAGTAGTGGCAGCTAAAGAACAGACCCGTGTAATGGGCGAACAAAACAGACTTGCTAATGATTATCGTCAAACAATTATCAATACTATGGGCATTGATGCCAACAGAGCGGCACTTATTACTGCTAATGCTACTGCTGAAAAAGATGCTCAAAATCAGATTCTTGAAGTAGATAAAAAAATAGTTGAAGAAAAAGCTAAAGGTCGTGGCACGAATCAAGAAGTAATTGATCAATTAGAGAAACAAAAAACTCAAATTGGTGAGCAGTTAGATAAAGCAAAAGCGCTTAATCAGGAAGAATACAATAGAAAATTATTATTGGCTGAGCAGGCTAGAAATCTGGCACTCGTTACTCAAATGACCAAAGATGATATATTTGATTCTGTTACAAAATATGATTTGTTATCAAAAGCGCAAACTCAGGAAGTAATTGGTCTAACTAAACGCAACGATGCGGAGATTGCATATCAGGCAACTCTTGCCGGAACTATTAAAAAGATGGAATCACTTTCAAAAGTGAAAGTATTTGAAGGTGAAGATTTTAATACTCTACATAATGCTATTAAAGAGTTGAAGGACTTGCCAACAGAGAAGGCATTAATATTTTTGGGTCCTGCCAAAGGAGAATCTTATGAAAAACATCGAGAACTTATCAATCAAGTAGCCAAAGACGAAGCTAGACTAATTGCCCAAATCAAATCACTAACAAAAGACGCTAATCAAGAGGAAGTTGTCGATCTACTCAATACAATGAATATCGAGCGTGATAAGCATTGGATGACCATGACTAACATCAAAAAAGAAGAAGACGCAATGAAAAAACGCAATCAAAGTATGGTTGAAGGCTCTAAAGCAGCATTTGACCAGATTGCGCAAAGCATGACTCCATTCGCCAGAGCGCAGGCAGCTACTAACGCTATGTGGGGCAGAATGAGCACTGCTATTGATAACTTTGTTGATACTGGCAAATTTAAATTCAGTGATTTAGCATCTTCTATTATCAAAGACCTAATCAAAATTGAGATGAAAGCACAAATGATGGAGTTATGGCAGATGTTCCGTGGCGGCTCAGCAGGTGGAGGCACTTCTGGTGGAGGTGGAGGTGGCAGCGGTCTTGGCTCATTATTAGGCATGGGCATGGCGGCAGCAAGTGGCAGTTCTGGCGGTAGTTCTATGCTAGGTAGTCTATGGGATTGGGGCAAAGGATTACTGGGCTTCGCCGACGGTGGCCAGCCTCCAATGAACAAGGCATCTATCGTTGGTGAAAACGGTCCTGAATTGTTTGTGCCTCGTTCGGCTGGCACTGTTATTCCTAACAATCAATTAGGTGGTGGTGGTCAAACAGTCAACAACTATTATACTACTAATGTTAATAATACAGTAAGTGCGTTAGATGCCAAATCAGTTGCGCAACTATTCGCAGAAAATAAGAAAACACTATTTGGTGTTGTAGAATCGGCACGCCGTGAAGTGCCAATGAGAGGCTAACAAATGAGTTTACAAGCAATAATTGATTCCAGTGATAGTATTGAGATTGATCGTCGTAGAATTATCGGCGTTCAAGCAACTCGTGCTGAGATTTACAAAACAGCAGAAACACCAACTCGTAATCCATGGAAGTTTACTGTTCATCATGGTGGTGGATTGCCTTATTACAAAGGGCGTGCAATCATTGAACAACTTGATTATATTGATCGTAGAACACCAGAGATTATTACATTCTCTAATAATAGTAAGTTAAGTTGGATGTTTCGCTATCAGGGTGTAATGACTGATGCTCAGCAGAGTGCTATTATCGTTCAATCATTTACAGGCAATCAACTGGTACTAACTAATTTGCCAACAGTTGATGGCATTACAATTACAGATAGCAGTTTGTTATTTGGCAAAGGCGATATCATTCAAATCGGTAATTTCTACGCACCGTTTTCTGTTACCGCAGATGTCCTTCGTGGTAGTTCCTCAACAGTTACAATTACTACACACCGTCCTAACTTTTTAGTTGGTGTAGATAACAGCACTGTAAATATTGGAGCTAACTGCCGATGGATGGTGTTGTGTACAAATATGCCAGCATACAAGATCATTCCGGGCGCAACTACCTATCAAAATGGCACCCTAATAAATAATGGTATCATAGAGTTTACTGACTCTTTCAAACTTGTAGAATATACAGATACAAGTTATTAACAAATTACTGGAATAATAAATGAGCACACTAATACCTGAAGTCAGCGGCGGAGATCAAAACATCCGCACTGCTGAATTTGTTCGTTGGGTAAAATACGACAACGCAACAGATACAGCAACTACCTATACATTCTCATCTGCTTATAAAGACGAAACTTGGACCATTGAAGGTCAACAAGTGGTATTTGAGGCAGTTGGTGGCTTACTATCAATTGGCAGTCAACAACGGGATATCTCAGTAAGTGGCTTTGATACTTCTGTTATCTTAATGGGAGTTGATCCTGATGAAGTTTGGCGAGTTGTTGACCGCTCTACTAAAGGCAGTGAGATTACCATCTATCGTGGCTTCTATGATGAACAATATAACTTAACAAATATGTATTTGCGATTTACAGGTATTGTTACCAGTTACACCACTGATGAAACCTATCAAGCTACGGAGAATACAATCAACCTTATTCTTAACTGTAGTGCTACAAAATACTCGCTTGAGCGATTATACAGTGGTCGTAAAACAAACTCTGAGAGTTGGAAGCAATATGCTCCTAGTGATACATCAATGGACAAAATACCAAGTTTGATTGGTGTTCAATTTGACTTTGGTAAAAAGGTGTAAGATATGGGATGGTTATCTAAAGCGTGGAACGCCGTTACAGGCACCGTAAAAGCAATCATTAGCAATCCAGTTACTGCTATCGCGTCTGTTGCTCTTGCTATCTATGCGCCAGCAGTTGGACTTCGCCTATTAGGTTCAATGTTAGTTAGTAATGTGCTTAATGCCGTTACTGCCAAAGACCCACAAACACCTACAGACGGTAGTTCAACTGCTCAACAAGGCAGTAGTCAAGTTCTGCCATTCGCAACCACAAACAAACTACCAGTAATCTATGGTACTGGTTTCGTATCAGGCTTTTTAACAGATGCTAAGATTAGTACCGACAATCAAACAATGTGGTATGTTATCTCTGTTTGTGAAGCGCCAGATAGCGGTGAAGCTACGGTTACATTCGGTGATATGTACTGGAATGAACAGCGGATTACATTCTCTAGTAGTGAATACGGTCGTGTAATAAAACTAACAAACAACGCTGGTCAAGAAGATACTAAGATTGATGGCAACTTGTGGATTTACCCATACAACGGTAGTTCAACGCCGTTGAATATTGGTGGCTTATCTTCTACAACAACCGCATTCACTCGCCTACAAGATACGGCTATTCCTGCCGCAGCCCGTTGGGGCAATACAGAAGCAATGACTGGCACTGTATTCTATATTGTTAAATGTGTTTATTCTACTGATGATAACATGACTGGTTTAGGTGCTCTCTTAGCAGAAGTTAAAATCAATCAAACAGGTGTCACTGGTGGTTATCGTCCGGGTGCCGCTATGATTGACTACTTAACTAATACTCGCTATGGTGCTGGTTTAGACCCAGATAAAGTCAATGCGCAAAGTTTTGCCAATTTAGATAGTTACAGTGATGTGCTAATCAACTTCTCACAATTTGGTGGTGGCACCGCTAGTCAACCACGATATCGCTTCAACGGTGTCTTAGACACTACGCAAACTGTTATGAGTAACCTAATAGCAATGGCAGATAGTTGTGATGCGTATATTCAGTTTAATGAGGCATTAGGTCAGTGGAGTGTAGTGACTAACAAGAGTGTTCTACAATATCCAAACATTCAAACCTATGATAGTCTGTTTAGATTAGATGATACAAACATTATCGGTGGTGTGAATATTGTTCCACTTGATTTGAATAGTACTCCTAATGAAGTTGAGAGTGGATTCAACGATGGCGCAAATCGTGGTCGTATGAATTACGCCTACGCATCTACACCAGATAACTTAAAGAGTGTGAATGAACCAGTCAATAAATTGTCTATTACCTACAAGTTTGTTAACGATAGCGTTCGTGCTCAATATCTAAGTAATCGTAAGTTGGAACAGTGCCGCGCTGATTATATTGTTC
>JACCDJ010774708.1_pt1 | contig 11326 bp, 9 predicted proteins | sample 7444481 | NCBI WGS metagenome assembly JACCDJ01 (sample SAMN15323435, study PRJNA562643) | freshwater metagenome | isolation source: river surface water | place: USA:Blue River Watershed | collected 2017-08-15 | reverse complement strand
AATTAGAATTGATTGCTCCAATTCGCAGAGGTATTTGCGAAATGCGTGGCACTGTCTATGTAAATGGCAAAGTAGCTACAGAGGCAGAACTTGTTGCTCAAGTTGTAAAAAGAGCAGAATAAAATTATACCTATGACGCATCCATTTACTTATATAGATCCTAATGCAAAAGTAGCATCCAATGTAAAGATTGATCCTTTTACTGTGATACATAGTGATGTAACTATTGGAGAAGGCACTTGGATTGGAAGTAATGTTACCATTATGAATGGGACGACTGTTGGAAAAAATTGCCGCATCTTCCCTGGTGCCGTAATTGGCGCCGATCCTCAAGACTTAAAATTCAATGGCGAAAAAACCACCGTTGAAATTGGAGACCATACTACCATAAGAGAATTTGTGACCATCAATAGAGGCACATCAGATCGTTGGGTCACCAAAGTAGGCAGCCATTGTTTGATCATGGCCTATAGCCACATTGCGCATGACTGTATCATTGGCAATCATTGTATTTTAAGCAATAGCGTTCAAGTAGCAGGACACGTTACACTAGGTGATTATGCTTGGATTGCAGGTGTAAGTGCCGTGCACCAATTTGTTCAAATTGGCCAACATGCGTATATCGCTGGGGGAAGTTTGGTAAGCAAAGATGTGCCTCCTTATATTAAAGCAGTTCGTAATCCACTAAGTTATGGTGGTGTCAATAGTGTTGGCTTAAAGCGCAGAGGATTTGATTTAGAAAAGATCAATCATATCTTAGATATCTACCGTTATATTTTCAATAAAGGAATGAATACCACACAAGCACTTGCATTTATTGAAGAAGAATTACCTGCAACCGATGAGCGTGACGAGATTGTTACATTTATCAGGGAAAGCGGAAGAGGTATCATTAAGCGTTTTGTAAAAGGCGCATCAGAAGAAGATTAATATGCAAATTACCCTGACCGCAGCTGCAAAAAGATTTCATCAGGAATGGATTTTCTCCCATCTTGATTTTGAATTTACAACAGGGCATCATTATGCCTTAATAGGCAATAATGGATCAGGAAAAAGCACTTTATTACAAATTATAGCAGGCTATATAGGACTCACCAAGGGGACAATTCAATGGTCAAATGCAGACCAGTCGATTGATGCTGCTGCTATTTTTAAACAAATTAGTATCGCTGCCCCCTATTTAGAATTGGTGGAAGAATTAACGGCAGTAGAGCAAATTGAATTTCATCAACAATTTAAAGCCATCCACCCTACCCTAAGCCCCTTAGAAATTTTAGCCAAGATAGGTTTAGAAAAAGCGGCCGATAAACAAATTAGGAACTTTAGTAGCGGTATGAAGCAAAGATTGAAATTAGGATTGGCCATTTTTGACCAGGCACCCATTTTATTATTAGACGAACCATGCAGTAATTTGGATCAAGAAGGGATACAAACCTATCAACAATTAATTGCTCAGTATGCGATGCATAAATTAATTATTGTCGCAAGCAACGACCCAGAAGAATATCATTTTTGTGACCAACAATTGGCCATCACTGCTTACAAAAATAGAGTGGCGTAAAAGCAACTACAAACTTGCCTACATTGACAGCGCTTCTTCCTTATTAACTTCTGCTCGCAATCAACAAATTCAAATCGGTATATTTTAAATTGCACTTTTCACTGATGTAAAAGTCAGTCAATGCCCCTTTGTACAAATAGACCCCTTCGCGCAAATGCACATGGTGCCAAATGATTTCCTCTAAACCACCTTGATCTCCTATCTCTACCATTAAATGCATCAATACATTGCTAATTGCCTGACTCGCGGTTCTTGCAAAACCACTTGGAATATTAGGTACACCATAATGGATTACATCATGCTTAATAATAATTGGCTTTTCATGGTTGGTTAATTCAGTGGTCTCAAAACAACCACCCCTATCCACTGCTACATCAATGATGATACTTCCGGGACGCATATTCATGACCATTTCCTCTGTCACTACTATCGGCGCCCTACCTATCTCATTTCTTAATGCCCCAACAGCCACTTCGCAGGTCTTTAATTGTTTCGCTAAAATATTAGGCTCAATCACAGAAGTCCAAACACGTTGTCCTAAATTATTTTGCAACCTTTGTAATCTAGATACATTGTTGTCAAATACTTTTACACTTGCGCCTAATGCCAATGCATTGCGTACTGCAAACTCTCCAGTAATGTCTGCACCAATCACCACTACCTTAGTGGGTGGCACACCACTTATACCGCCTAATAAAACACCTTTACCTTGATTGAAACTACTTAAGTATTGTCCTGCAATCAACATGACCGCACTACCCACAATCTCACTCATGCTTCTGAGGATGGGATAGTTTTGATTTTCATCTTTGATATTTTCAATGGACAAAGCCGTGATTTTTTTGGCCATCAATTGCACTAATACTTCTTGTTTGATCGCAGAAAGATGCAATGGTGAAATAATGGTTTGGTGCATTTGTAAATAAGGCAAATCAGATTCTACCGGCGGTGCGGTTTTAATTAAGATAGGACATTGGTACACGGCTGCTTTTTCAAATACAATTTCCGCACCAGCGTCTGCATAATCTTTGTCTGTGTACCTACTTCCTGCGCCAGCACCTGCCTCTACCATGACACGATGTCCATTGGCAACCAATACGCCCACAGCTTCTGGAATCAACCCCACTCTATTTTCTTGGAACGCAGTCTCTTTGGGAATACCTATTAACAATGGTTTTGCACTATGAGGAATATCCAATACTTCTTCCTGCGTTTCATATGAAAAGGATGGATGAATTTGGGGCTTTGTGACGCTCATAGTAAATATTTTTATGAAGATACAAAAATACAATTGATTCAAGCTTTAGCGCTTGATTGGAAACCCGTTTTATGAGGCAGGATAAATTAGGTGCAAAAGATGCGTCTTTGATTCGGATCAATCAGTTCAATGGTAACCACCAATGCATCATCAGGCACTAAACTGGGGGCTTTTTCTGGCCACTCTACTAAAGACAAATCAGCCTCCTCTAAGGCAGCTTCCACCCCTGCCTGCCTAGCTTCGGCTTCACTTTCTAAACGATACCAGTCCATATGGTAAATTAATTTACCCTGAATTTGATATTCATTCATGATGGAGAAAGTAGGACTAGACATGGCCTGCTGAATACCTAATGCCCTGCCAATAGCAGCAATCAAAGTTGTTTTACCAGCACCCATCGGGGCTTTAAATACCCATACCTGTTTCCTGGCATACTGTGCTACCAACTGTGCCGCCACTTGATCTGTTTCTGCTAATGTATAGATGAGGTCCATAGTGCAAATATAAAGCTTCAAATACAATCCTAAAATGGTTTCGTACCTTTATGTAATAAATCGACCCCTATGGAAAACATTCAATGGAAAGTAGATGGAATGAGCTGTACCAATTGCGCGTTATCCATTCATAAATATTTAAATAGTAAAGGCATACAGGAACCCAAAGTCAACTTCATGGAAGGCGAAGTGCAATTTGAATTGGTGGACCCTGCACAAAAACCCGCCCTTATCAAGGGCATACAAGACCTTGGATATAAAGTAAGAGGACAAGCCGCTGAGGAAGTAGCAAAAAAATGGTTGGACAACAATAAAGAACGTGCATTCTTCTCCTTGATTTTTACGATTCCCCTGATGGTTCATATGATCCCAGGAATCCATATTCATTGGTTAATGCAGCCTTATGTTCAGCTAGGACTTACACTCCCTGTTTTTTTAGTAGGGATCAATTATTTTGGAAAAAGTGCACTCAATAGTTTGAAGCATGGTATCCCTAATATGAATGTATTGGTATCCATTGGCGCCCTTGCCTCTTTTGGCTATAGCTTATATGGCACGCTCATTGGACAAGGTGCACAGTTTGCTTATTACGAAACGACTGCTACGATTATCACTTTTGTATTTTTTGGTAATTATTTAGAAGATGCCTCTATTGCCTCTACACAACGTGCTTTAAAAGATTTAGTAAAAGCACAAAAAGTGATGGCCAATATGATTGTATTTGACGAACACCATAAAGAAATCATTTTCAATGTAGCAGCAGATACTTTAAAAGTGGGTGATATTTTATTGATCAATTCGGGCGAAACGGTGCCTATGGATTGTAAAATATTATCGGGTGAAGCAAATGTAAACGAAGCCATTGTAACGGGAGAAAGTGTTCCGGTACATCGTAAGATGAAAGATATTTTATTAGGCGGTAGTACCGTCGAAAATGGCAGTATCAAAGCCTATGTCACTGCAGTTGGTGATCAAACCGTTTTAGCGAATATTTTAAAAATGGTCAAAGCAGCACAAGGTGAAAAGCCGCCTGTGCAAGTATTGGCAGATAAAATTAGTGCCATCTTTGTGCCTTTGGTGGTAGGTATTGCTTTACTGACATTAGTAGGTAATTACTATTTAACGCCGATTGTATTTAGCGAAAGCATGTTAAGAGCCATTGCTGTCTTAGTTATTTCTTGTCCATGTGCGATGGGATTAGCCACCCCTGCTGCGATTGCAGTTGGACTAGGTAGAGGTGCAAGAAATGGCGTCTTATTTAAAAATGCAAAAAGCCTTGAAACCTTTAAAGATATCAAACAAGTCGTATTTGACAAGACGGGCACTTTGACCACAGGTCATTTTGAAATTAGTAGTTTTAAACTTGCGCCTCAAGCAGAAGGACAAATGACGGAACAAGTATTTAAAAATATCACCTATGCTTTAGAAAAATATTCCAATCATCCCATTGCCAATTGTATCAAAGAAGCCTGGAAAACCACAGAGCAACTACCATGGGCTTCTATTGAAGAAGTAAAAGGCATGGGCATTCAAGCCACTGACAAAGCGGGGAACACCTATTGGGCTGGTTCTTTCAAAACCCTTGCAGACCAGGGCGTAGAAGACGGACATAATATATACATACAAAAGAATAATCAATTGATGGGCTGGATTGACGTAGCAGATCAGATCAGGCCAGAAGCAAAAGGCGTGATTGAACAATTACATCGTCAAGGCATACATACCATATTATTAAGCGGTGACAGAAAAGAAAAATGTCAACAAGTGGGTCAAGCATTGGGCATTCAAGAAATTATCGCGGAACAAAGTCCTGCAGATAAATTAAACAAACTTGCAGCATTAACCAATATAGCACCAACCGCAATGGTCGGCGATGGTATCAATGATGCGCCTGCATTGGCAAAAGCAACCATTGGTATTTCATTAAGCAATGCTTCGCATATTGCTATACAAAGTGCCCAAGTAGTCTTAATGAATAGTGGCTTAAAGAACCTGCCGATGTCATTGGTTCTTGGTAGAAAAACCTACGAAACGATTAAAGAAAATTTAGGTTGGGCATTCTCTTACAATATCATTGCCATTCCAGTAGCTGCCTTAGGATTCCTAGGTACTTGGGGCCCCACTTATGGTGCCCTTATAATGGCTTTAAGTGATGTCGTATTGGCATTAAACTCTTTAAGATTATTTAAAAAGAAATTAGACTAAGTTTTTGAAAGCTTTAGAAGATATATTAAAAAAGCATTGGAACTATGATGCTTTCAGGCCACAACAATTGGCAGTGATTGAATCGATCCTTGCAGGCAAGGATACACTTGCATTGCTTCCTACTGGGGCAGGTAAATCGATCTGTTTTCAAGTGCCCACCATTTATCAAAGAGGCATCTGTGTGGTCATCAGTCCTTTAATTGCCTTAATGCAGGATCAAGTAAAAGACCTTGTTTCAAAACAATTAAAAGCGGTTTTAGTGGGGAGTCAATTAAGTGCTAACGAAGAATCGATTGTCTTTAAAGAGATTGAAGCAAAAAAATACCAATTCATTTATTGCTCCCCAGAAAAATTGGCGCAAAAACATTTTCAAACCTTATTGAGTCATCTACCGATTCAATTGTTCGCTATAGATGAAGCACATTGTATCTCCCAATGGGGTTATGACTTTAGACCTAGCTATCGAAAATTAGATTTTCTAAAAAAGACCTTCCCCTCGATTCCAATTTTAGCAATGACCGCGTCTGCCATCCCATTGGTTCAGCAGGACATGCTAAAACAATTGGGTGTGCCTAATGCAACGCTGATAACGGATCAATTCTTGCGTCCTAATTTAAGCTACCAAGTACGTAAGGAAACGGTGAAATTGTTTGTACTTAAGAATTTATTAAAAGAAATTGCAGGCTCCGTTATCATTTATTGCAATACAAGAAACAATGTAGCACAGCTTACCACCATGTTAACAAGCTATGGCTTTTCTGTGGCAGGCTACCATGCTGGAATGGAATTAGCAGCAAGAAAACACGCTCAGGAACAATGGATGCAAGACCAAATACATGTCATGGTTGCTACTAGTGCATTTGGCATGGGGATCAATAAAACAAATGTCCGCGCCGTGGTACATTATGATATTCCAGGCAGCATAGAACAATATTACCAAGAGGCAGGAAGAGCAGGTAGAGATAGACAACCCGCAAAAGCTATCTTACTCTATCAGCAAAACGATTTAGATTATTGGAATCAGTTACAAGAAAAAAAGATTCCACCTATCCCTGTGATCAAGAAAGTTTTTCAAGACCTTGCTGACTTTGTACAACTACCTGTTGGCATGGGAGAACTTCAACAATTTTTATTTGATTTTGATTCCTTTTGCATACAATTCAAATGGGATAAAATTATTGCAAGAAATGCTTTGCAATGGATAGAGCAAGAAGGGCATGTAAAATTTTCCCCTAGCTCCTTTAAGCCAACCCTGGTGCAAGTGATTGAAAATAGAATTAGTATTCAACTGTTCGAAAAGCAATACCCTACCAGCGGTTTTGTTTTACAAACCTTATTAAGGACTTATGGTGGGATATTAGATAGTCCTCAATTTATCAACGAAGGGGTACTTGCAAAATTATTCCAAAGAGATACCACATTTGTTCAAACGCAATTGAAGCTATTACAACAATATGGGATGATCTCTTTAGAACAAAAAGCCAATCAACCCATCGTACAATTTAAATGGAACAGGGCTTCTGCTGAATTCATGACCTTGAACCTAGATCAGTACCAAGCAAGAAAAATGGCATTTGAAGACCGTATCCAAGCAATGAGGGATTATTTAGCGAAGCGAACGATCCAATGTAGAAATGTATTTTTAGCTGAATATTTTGGTGAAAAAGCCCCTCAAACCTGCGGAATTTGCGACCTTTGTACAAGTACGAAGCAATAGGTATATTTTAACAAAAGATTGGAAACTCATTTTATAGGTTAAAAATTAAAATGTGTTTCTTTACACAAAGCAATCAATTATGGAAGAGAAGAAGAAGTATAAGATCCTTTTATGCGAAGATGATAGCAATTTAGGATTGGTATTAAAAAATTATTTAGAATTAAACGAATACGAAGTTACCTTAGAAAGAGATGGCAGATTAGGCCTAGGCGCCTTCCAACGTGAAAAATTTGACCTTTGTTTATTGGATGTCATGATGCCGAATGTAGATGGATTTACATTAGCAGAAGAAATTAGAGACATCGATCCAGATGTACCTTTGTTCTTTTTAAGTGCTAAGACTTTAAAGGAAGATATTTTACATGGCTATAGACTTGGTGCAGATGATTATATCACTAAGCCCTTTGACAGTGATGTATTGATGCATAAAATCAAAGCGATCATAAAACGCAATGAGGAAGACAATAAAGTGACCGACAATGTAGAATTTGAATTAGGCGCTTATCATTTTAATCCAAAATTGAGGGAATTAAAATTTAAAGAAAATACACAAGTCCTATCTCCTAAAGAAAATGAATTATTGAAAATGCTAGCAGAGCATAAAAATGATTTATTAACTAGAGAAAAAGCCTTAAAGAAAATATGGGGCAGTGACACTTACTTTAATGGAAGAAGCATGGACGTGTACATTGCAAAATTGAGAAAATATTTAAAAGAAGATGCCACCATCGAGATCGTAAATATTCACGGGAATGGCTTTAGATTGGTCGTGCAATAAAATAAAAATGACTTCATAAAAAAGCCTCCAAATTGGAGGCTTTTTTATATTATCTAAAGAGTTCTGGATTATCCCCAAAGCCTTGTCCTTTTTGCTTGCCAAGGTGTTCATAGGCTTTATAAGTCACTTCCCTACCTCTTGGTGTTCTTTGCAAGAATCCTTCTTGAATTAAAAATGGTTCATACACTTCTTCGATCGTGCCAGCTTCTTCTCCCACTGCAGTCGCAATCGTCGTAATACCCACAGGCCCTCCTTTGAATTTTTCGATGATGGCGAGTAAAATACGATTGTCCATTTCATCTAAGCCATGCTCATCTACATTCAAAGCTTTCAATGCATGTTGTGTGATACCTAAATCTACTTTGCCGTCATTTAGTACTTGAGCAAAATCACGTACCCTTCTTAATAAACCATTTGCTATTCTTGGCGTGCCCCTACTTCGTCTTGCAATCTCCCCCGCAGCACTTGAATCTACTTTAACTTCTAAGATGCCTGCACTTCTTTCAATGATTTTCTGTAACACATTTGCAGGGTAATATTCCAACCTTGATTTGATGCCAAAACGAGACAACAAAGGGGCTGTCAATAATCCACTTCTAGTGGTCGCACCCACCAAAGTGAATGGATTTAAATTGATTTGTACCGTTCTTGCATTGGGTCCACTATCAATTAATATATCAATTTTATAATCTTCCATGGCAGCATACAAGTATTCTTCTACCACCGTACTCAATCGATGAATTTCATCAATAAACAACACATCATTGGGCTCTAAGCTCGTCAATAAACCAGCCAAATCACTTGGTTTTTCAATGACAGGACCAGAGGTTTCTTTAATCTGTACCCCCATTTCATTGGCTACAATCCTACTCAATGTAGTTTTACCTAAACCAGGAGGGCCATGAAACAAGATATGATCCAATGCCTCTCCCCTAAGCTTAGCAGCTTTGATAAAAATGCTAATGTTTTCTATCAGCTGTGGTTGACCCGCAAAAGCATCCATCGCTGCAGGACGAATTGTATTTTCAAACTCTTTGTCCTGAGGTTGTATATTTTGAAATGGTCTATCCAAGTTTGGGTTTGACATCGATTAAATTATTTTGAAGCAGGCATTGCCTTTTCCAATAAGTGTTTGTAAATAAATTGATTCTTTAAATCAGTAAAATGTTTGCCTTTTGCACCACCCCATCCATGACGTCCACCAGGGTATAACATAAATTCAACTGGCTTTCCTTGGTCTTGCAAAGCACTTAATAATTGAATAGAGTTTTGCATATGTACATTGTCATCCATCGTGCCATGCACTAATTGCAACACGCCTTTGAAATTCTTGATATGCGTCATAACATTACCAGACTTATATCCTTCTGGATTTTCTGCTGGCGTATCCATGAATCTTTATGTATAATGAGAGTCATACAATTCCCATGCAGTGACACTTCCGCCCGCCATTGCATGCGTAAATACAGATGACCCATAAGTCAATGCATAACAACTCATATAACCGCCATAACTAAATCCAGTGATCGCAATTTTAGTAGGGTCTGCTTGTCCATTAGCAATAAACCATTTTGCCATGGTCATATAATCTTGCATTTCCCAATAGCCAAGGTTACGATACATATAGTTCACCCCTTCTTTACCAAAATGTCCACTCGCTCTATGGTCGAATGCTACTTGAATCAAGCCTTCTTCTGCCCAAGCTTCTTTGGTTGGGTTAGAAGACCAACTATCCATTACGGTTCCTGCATTTGGTCCGCCATAAATACTCACTAACAATGGATACTTTTTATTTGGATCCATATTTTTAGGCCAAGTCACTAAAGCTGGTAATTCAAATAAACCATCTGCACTTTTAATGCGGATCAATTCGGTCTTCGCCAATTTGCTTGGCTCATTATTAGCTGCAGCTGAACTGCCTAATACTTCCACTGATTTCTTTTGCGTATTGATTACTGCAATTGTAGTAGGTGTTTGAATATTGCTATACACTGAAACAAAATGTTTCGCATCTGGCGCTAAGTATACCTGCGCATTGTTGTATTCACCTATGGTTAATCTTTTTTGATTTTTCCCATCAAAGCCTATTGAATACAAATCAATTCTTGCTGAGCTTTCAATACCTCTTGCAGTAAAATATATGGTTTTATTTTTTTCATCAATTTGACGAATCCCTAAAACGGTAAACTTTCCGTTTGTGATAGGGTAAAGCAATTTACCTTCCATATCATGCATATACAATTGATTCCAACCGCTCGCATCAGACTGTGCAATGTATCCTTTATTATTAGGGATGAAATTAATCCTACCGCCATTTCTGTCTTCAAGATCGATCCATGTTTTTTGGTACTCAGTGTATACTTGTTTTTTGCTACCCGTCATCATATCCAATTCATAGATCTTTAGGTTATTTTGACCACGATCCATCCAGCTTAACCACATACTATTGTTGTTTGGATTCCAGATAGGCCATCCAAAATATTGATCTTCTTGATCGTTAAAATCTGCCCAAGTTATTGTCCCCCCTTCTGGTGTCGTCCAGCCAATTTTTACAGTGGGGTTTTGATCTCCCGCTTTTGGATACCTTGTCTCTTCTACAAATCCGTGTTGACCATCGCTATTATAGATAGGGAACATAGGTACTTTGCGCTCGTCAAAACGCATGAAGGAAATATATTTACTATCTGGACTCCACCAAAATGCACGATACTGTGTAGGGCGTCCAAATATTTCTTCAAAATAAACCCAGCTAGCATAACCATTCAAAATGCCCGTTGCACCATCGTTGGTTATCGCTACTTCCTTTTTAGTCGCCAAGGATAAGGTATATAAATTGTTATTTTTTGTATAGCCTACATAATTTCCGTCTGGAGATAAAGTAGGATTTTTTTCTTCTGCCTTATCAAAGGTCAATTGAACTTCGGTTCCATTGTCTTTTAAAAACAAATCACCTTTCTTAATAAGCACTGATTTTTCAGTAGGTACCGCATCTGCAGGCGCAACAGTATACTGTTTAGTTACTACATTGTAGATGTAATTTTTTGGACTTGCATCCTCCCCTCTTTTTGTATTCAATACCATTTGTGTATTGTCTACCCATTTAATAAAACGAGGCATTCCATTAGATGCCATTTGTGCTATACTTGATAAAGAAAGCAAAGACAAAATAGCTGAAACAAAAATTGATTTTTTCATAGTATTTATTTTGCGGATTAGATCACTACATTGATCATCTTACCTTTTACGAATATGAGTTTTTTTATTGGTTTTCCTTCCATCCATTTTTGCACCAAGGCATTGCTTAGGACAATTT
>JACCDJ011386779.1_pt1 | contig 11327 bp, 10 predicted proteins | sample 7444481 | NCBI WGS metagenome assembly JACCDJ01 (sample SAMN15323435, study PRJNA562643) | freshwater metagenome | isolation source: river surface water | place: USA:Blue River Watershed | collected 2017-08-15 | reverse complement strand
TATTTATGGCTCTTTTTATGTCCATTTCTTATGTAGTTCGTGCGGAGCCCCTCCCCAAAGAGCAGCTTTATCAAAAACTGGAACTTGGGCAGCGTGGTTTGTCCAAAAAAGCTTTTGACCTAGCCCTAAGGGGTTTTGAAAAACTATTGGCTCACGGCAAATTAATGAACAGCGCTGTTTTATCGATTGTAGACTTTAGCCTTCCATCTACACAAAAAAGACTCTTTGTAATTAATGTGATTACACAGGAATTAATTTTTTACGACTATGTAGCGCACGGAAAAAATTCGGGTGCGGCTGTTGCAAAAAACTTTTCCAATAAAATAAATAGTTTAAAAAGTAGCCTTGGTTTTTTTGTTACACAAAATACCTACACTGGAAAAAATGGTTTGTCGTTAGCACTTGATGGAAAAGAAAAGGGAATGAATGATCATGCACTAGCAAGATCCATTGTAATACATGGTGCGCCGTATGTGAATGAAAATTTTGCTTCGCATAAATCTGGTATTGGAAGAAGTTGGGGTTGCCCAGCAGTACCAGAAAATATTAATAAGCCACTCATTGAAACCATCAAAGATGGTTCTTGCTTTTTTATTTACGCGCCTATCTATAAAAAAGAAAGCGCCTCCTTGTAGGAAGCGCTCTCAAATATAGGATTGGGTTAGTAAAGACTATTTTCTTTCTAATAATTTAAAGAACTGATCTAACTGAGGTAATACCACAATTCTTGTTCTTCTATTAGAAGCTCTACCTGCTGCAGTGCTATTATCTGCGATAGGTAAGTATTGGCTACGACCCGCTGCTGTCATACGTTTTGGATCAAGGCCATAAGATTTTTGTAAAATGCGAACGATGGTTGTTGCACGCTTAACACTTAGATCCCAGTTGTCATTTAATTCATCAGTGCTGATCGCTACATTGTCTGTGTGACCTTCCACCATAAATTCAATATCAGGTTGTGCTGCTAAAACTTTTGCTACTTTACCTAACACAACTTTTGCGCGCTCAGTAACATCGTAGCTTCCAGTTTTAAATAATAATTTATCAGAGATGTCTACATATACAACACCTTTATCAACTTTAACATTGATATCTTGATCTTCTAAATTTCCTAAAGCACCTTTTAGGTTCATAACAAGTGCCATGTTTAAAGAATCTTTACGCGCAATAGAACCTTGTAGGTCTTTGATGTAAATATCTTTTGCACCAATATTTTCTAAAGATTTTTTAATGCTCTCTGCTTGAGCACCTGTAATAACAGATAAATCTTTTAACTGCTCCATCGCAGTGTTGTTATTTTTACGCAAATAATCTACTTGCTTATTTAAATCTGCAACTTGCTCTTCAAGTGCTGCTTTTCTTGCACTTAATTCTGAATTGGCAGATTTAGATTTGTCTAACTGAGCTTGAATTGCTTTGATTTCGTCTTGAAGTGCACGGTATTTTTCTTGCATATCTAAGTAAGACCCGCTCAATTGAACGTACTTAGCTTCACTCTCTTTAAACTTCTTTGTGCTCACACAAGAAAACAGCAATGTTGAAAATCCGATTACTGTAAATAGTTGTTTTAGTTTCATAACAGTATAAATTATTGATAGTTAGTCGATGTATAAACGCCTATTTTGGTAAAAAATTGTGCGTTTTAATGGGGTTTAGGATACAAAAATAACCTTTTTCTCTTCCTTTAGCCATAGATCGTAGTTATTTCCATAATAGGATTCTATCGATTTACGCTTAATTTTTAACGTTGGCGTTAAGAGTCCATTAGGAATACTCCACTCTTCTTTACAAATAATCATTTTAGAAAGCTTTTCGTGGTGGTCCAGTTGGCTATTGGTGCTGTCCAGTAAAGCCTGCAAATTTTGGTGAAGGTCCTGCTCAGCAGCTCCTGTTGCGGCAAGCGTACAAAGTACAAACGCAGATGACATACCAGAACCAACCACACATGCCTGGCCAATAAGCGGATGCTCCAATAGCTTGTTTTCGATTGGCGCCGGCATAATGTATTTGCCCTTGCTGGTTTTAAACTGGTCTTTGATACGTCCGGTAATGGTTAGATAGCCATTTTCGTCGATAGAACCCTCATCACCGGTTTTTAAGAAGCCGTCTTCAAAAGATTCGGCTGTTAAAACTGGTTCTTTATAATATCCGAGCATCGAAGCTTCGCTTTTTACCTGCACTTCATTTTCGGCACTTAGTCGTACTTCTACATCTTCATAGGTTTGACCTACCGTACCAAATTTATGAAGCCCAACCCGGTTAGCATGCGAGAGTGCTGCATTTTCTGTCATACCATACGCTTCCAAAATGATGATGTCCAGTTTTGCAAACCATTCTTGTAACGAAACACTTATAGGTGAGGCACCCGTAAAAATAAACCTGGCATTTGCAAGTCCTAATTTCTTTTTGATCGCTTTTTTTATGATAGACGAAACGATAGGGATACTTAAAAGTCTACTTAATTTTTTTTGTGGCATTTTAGATAAAATACCTTCTTGCATTTTTTCCCAAATCCGCGGCACTGCTAAAAATACAGTAGGCTGTGTATGCACTAAATTGGCATTAAAAGAATCTAAGTTTTCTACAAAATAAATGGTGCTGCCTGTAAATATCGCACCACACTCCACAAGCATTTTTTCTGCTACATGACAAAGCGGTAAGTAAGAAAAAAATGTTTCTTTTTTTATTTGAGGAATATGTTTTAGAAATCTATCTACGGCAAATGCAACTGCATGAAAATTATGCATCACACCTTTTGGTTGACCCGTTGTTCCAGACGTATATATAATGGTGGCAAGGGCCATAGAATCCTTTACAGGATTGCCCTCTACGGGTTCTTGATCCGCAATTAAATCATCCCAGTTTTGTGTATTTTTTTCTAGATAAAATGGAAAGCCAATGGTTATTAAATGTTCAGGAACACCTTTTCGCATTTGATCGGCACCATCTAGTTTTCCAAAAAAAATTGCTTTTGCTTCGCTGTGTTCTAAAATTTGTTGAATTGAATCGGGTGTCATGTTTGGATACATCGGTACCGATACACATCCTGCAAATGAAATAGCTAAATCGGCCATGATCCAGTGCGCACAGTTTTTACTTAGTATCGCAACCTTATCATCTTTTCCAAGACCCATGGCATTTAATGCAGCAGCCATTTTTCTTATTTGCTGTCCAGCCTCGGCCCAAGTAAAATTTTGATATACACCCCTCACTGGTTCTGATAAAAAAAGTTGATTGGCTTGTGAAGCTTCAAATGCACAAAACTTATCAATGAGGGTTGGAAATTTATTGGTTGTTGTTTGCATAATTATCTAATAAATGTGACATCCCATATTCCGGAATTTTACCTTGTAAGGGTGCAAAAAAGGTTATTATTTTTTTGAAATCTTCTGTTTCGTTATTGGTGGTGTAAAACGGTTCACTAAACGTCACTTCTTTTTTGCCAAAATCAAGTCCTACCATAACAATGGGCACACCAGCGTTTTTTGCAATGTGGTAAAAGCCGGTACGCAGTCTATCCGTTTTTTTTCTGGTCCCTTCGGGAGAAAGGGCAAGCACAAATTTTTCGTGGCTATTAAATAGCTGGACCACCTGATCCACCATATTGTGTTTATTAAACCTGTCTACCGGAAAACCGCCGGTATTTTTAAAGATAAATGCAAATGGGCCCTTAAATAAAGAGTCTTTCCCAAGGTATTTAACCTGTTCTAAATGCCTAACACTTCTAATGGCAAGGCCAACAACAAAATCCCAGGCGCTGGTATGTGGGGCTACAATGAGTACACACTTATCTAAATGATAGGGGAAGTTATTCTGGATTTTCCAACCGGTAATCCATACGTATAGAGACCAAAAAAAGCGCATAGGCAGCATCGTTGGATAACAAGATAAGAAATCTATACTTTCTACAAAACCTTGAGAAGGTTATTTCATCTCCTCTCGTATTTTTTGTAAACGAAACATTTCGTCTCGGAGGCGAGCGGCTTCTATAAAGTCCATGTCTTTTGCAGCAGCTTCCATTTCTTTTTTAGCTTGTTTGATGGCTTTTTCTATTTGAGGAATGGTTGTATACACCACCTGCTCTGCAAAGGTTTGGCTCTCTGTTTTGTCTTTGTTTTGTTGCACCGCATTTGACGGATCGTAGCCCTTAATATCAAGCACCGATGTTTGTGCAAACACTTGCTCTTTGCTTTTTGAAACCGTTGTAGGTGTTATGTTGTGGGACTCATTGTAAGCAACTTGCTTGGCTCTCCGACGAGACGTTTCATCGATGGTGCGCTGCATGCTCATGGTCATTTTATCGGCATAAAAAATTACGAGTCCGTTTACATTTCGCGCGGCACGTCCAGCTGTTTGTGTCAATGATTTTTCGTTTCTTAAAAACCCCTCTTTGTCGGCATCCAAAATTGCTACTAATGAAACTTCTGGTAAATCAAGTCCTTCTCTTAAAAGGTTAACACCAACGAGAACATCAATAACACCAAGTCGTAAGTCTCTTAAAATTTCTACGCGTTCTAATGTATCCACGTCACTATGAATGTATTTGGCTTTGATGTTTCGCTTGGCTAAATACTGATTCATTTCTTCGGCCATACGTTTGGTAAGTGTAGTAACAAGTACACGATCACCACTTGCAATACGAAGGTCTATTTCGTGGAGTAAATCATCGATTTGATGATGGCTTGGACGCACTTCGATGGGGGGATCTAATAAGCCGGTAGGCCTTACAACCTGCTCTACCACTACACCTCCTGTTTTTTCTAGTTCATATTCGGCAGGGGTAGCGCTCACAAAAATTGTTTGACCAATCATGTTGTCAAACTCATGAAAATTAAGTGGTCTGTTATCTATTGCACTTGGCAAACGAAATCCATAATCTACCAGTGTCATTTTTCTAGACCTATCGCCACCGTACATACCGGCAATTTGCGGAATCGTTTGATGGCTCTCATCTATAATGCACAAAAAATCTTTAGGAAAATAATCGAGTAAACAAAAGGGTCTAGTGCCAGGTTTTCTTCGATCAAAAAAACGTGAATAGTTTTCGATGCCGGAGCAATAACCTAATTCACGAATCATTTCTAAATCGTATTCTACTCTTTCTTTGATGCGGTTGGCTTCTTGCTTTTTTCCCACACGCATAAAATATTCGTACTGCGCGCGCATTTCATCTTGTATTTCGTGAATCACTTCTACAATCATGTCTTTGGGCGCTAAATATAAATTAGCTGGAAAAATAGCCGCATTGTCCATGGTACCAATGCGTTTGCTGGTTTCGGTTTCAATACTTTCGATGGATTCAATTTCATCTCCAAAAAAAGTGACGCGGTATCCAAAATCTACGTAGGGTAAATTAATATCGACGGTATCACCTTTTACTCTAAAGGAGCCACGTTTAAAATCATCTTGGGTACGCGTATATAAAGAGTTTATAAGTGCATGTAAAAACGCTTGTCGTGAAACTACTTGCCCCGTATGAATGCGCACAATTCCATTTTCATATTCGGTAGGATTACCCATACCATAAATACAACTCACGCTCGCAACAATAATAATATCTCTACGTCCACTTAACAATTGCGCGGTGGCTTGAAGCCTAAGCTTATCAAGCTCTTCATTGATACTTAAATCTTTTTCGATGTATACACCCGTAACCGGCATATAGGCTTCGGGCTGATAATAATCGTAATAGCTTACAAAATATCCAACGGCGTTGTCCGGAAAAAACTGCTTGAACTCGCCATATAGTTGTGCCACAAGGGTTTTATTGTGCGTAAGCACCAGCGTAGGGCGTTGTGTATTTTGAATCACATTGGCTATGGTAAAGGTTTTACCGCTACCCGTAACCCCTAGTAGTGTCTGGTACTGCTCGTTTTCAAGCACGCCTTTTGTGAGCTGATCAATGGCCGAAGGCTGATCACCTGCTGGTGTATAGGGTGCTTGAAGTGTAAAAGGCATTTACGTTATTTTCTAGTGATGTTATAGATAGCAACAGGTGGGGTGAGCATTTGTTCGTGATCGTTTAACATATATATTTTTCGAACCACAGACATACCCTTTACTACCTTTCCAAATGCTGCATAACCCAGTTTGTCTTCTACGTTTTCGCCGCCTTCGTCGAGACCAGGTTGGTTGCCAATGCAAATAAAAAATTCGGCGTTGGCGGTGCCCGGTAAATTGCGCGCTAGTGATAATACCCCATCGGTATGTTTGAGTCCTGTTTTAGAAGTGGGTTCGTGTGGAATCCCCTTCATTTCATAGAGCTTCATGTAGTTTGTTTTCCAAAGTCCACCCTGCAAAATTTCGGTTTTGGGGGCATTAGACGGTTGATTGGTAACATTTAATACGCGGTAAAAAGAAGCGTCTTCATAAAAACCAGAATCTACATAAGATAGAATGGCAGCGCAGGTTTGCGGCGCTTTGCTAGGGTATAATTCGGCCTCTATAATACCATACTTGGTTTCAATTTGTATGCGCGGATTGGCATACTTTTTTTGTGCGCATGAAAAAAATAATATCACCACACAAATTGCAGGTGCAGTAAATTTTTTTATGATACCAAATGAACCCATACTTCTTCATCAGCGATTACGCCGTTTTTAAAAATTGCTTTTTTTCTTGTGCCCTCTAATACAAAATTATTTTTTTCGAGTACACGAGCGGATCTCAAATTATTCCCAAATATTTTTGCTTCGATACGTACAATCTCTTTGTTCTTTTTTATTGCTTCAACCATTTGAGAAACGGCTGCGGTTGCAATTCCTTTACCCCAATAATTTTCACCAATAAAATATCCAATCTCTACGGTTTTGGCATATACGTCTTTATGCCAAGTACAGCTTATGTTTCCGGCTACTATACTTCCAATTTCTATGGCAAAATTTGACACAGGCTTTTCTTCATTGGCGTGCTTTATCCAAGCAAGCGCATCCATAACGGTATATGGGCTTGGAAATTCGTTTCTAATACTATTCCAAACATTTCGATTGTTAGCTACTGCGGCAAGTGCTTGGGCGTCGCTGATTTGCCAGTTCCTGATATTTATTTTTTGCATCCTATTTTACAATCTTCCTGTTTAAATAACCGCTATAATCAGGAACCGTTGCATCATAGTCGCCATTCATAAATGGTGATGTAATTACAAAATCGGCAGTGGCTCTATCACAGGCCATGGGAATATTCCATAGTACGCAAAGTCGCAATAGCGCTTTAACGTCGCTATCGTGTGGTTGGGCTTCCATAGGATCCCAGAAAAAAAACATCATGTCTATTTCACCAGAGGCAATCATAGCACCAATTTGCTGGTCACCACCCATGGGACCACTCATTAATTTTTTTACGGGCCTATCAATTTTTTCTTCAATAATTTTTCCGGTGGTGCCCGTTGCTACAAGCTCGTGTTTGGATAACACTTCCCTATTGTGCTCTACCCATGCCATTAAATCGGCTTTTTTATTGTCATGTGCCACCAGTGCAATTCGTTTACGTGCGCCTAATTTTTTAATGTTAATCATTGGGATAGAAATTGAGGTAGAAAGGTACTTAATTTATTTTTTTGTTTGGGTGTAAATGATAGCCAATAAAGGGTGTGCCGCAATTATCAAAGCGTTCGTGAAACAGGATACACCAATAGATGAAAGTATTATAAATAGTAAGAATAAATAAAGAGGATAAATAAATAGTAGAAGCGCAAACAAAACCGAATCATAAAATACAGTTCCCTTTGTTTTGTGTGCTGCAAAAGTTTTGATCATTAAATAAAGTGGGGCATGCCAAAACCATGCAATGCCAATTATTGGAAATAGATACAATGGACGTTTGTATTTTTTGGAAGGCGGTTCTTTAAATAGAGCAACCATTTCCTCCATCACGTGGTTATTAAAATTATTTCTTTCAATAGCAGCATTTTCTGCTACGGCGTTCTTATTAAAAAACTGAGTAGCGGGTACAGTGCTACCCATCATCAAGAATATTTTTTTGCCGAAATGTTTAAAACCATTGTAGGTGATCACCGCTGGAAGCACTGCTGGGGTTACGCCAGCGGCCACTGCCTGTTGTAAAATTCTGGCTGCTCCTTTTTTAAATGGTTGAATTTCATTTTTATTTAAACAAGTCCCTTCAATAAAAATTAGTACGGTTCCACCGTTTTGTAATATTTGTACACTAGCATCAAAACTATTTTGATTTTTATGTAAGTGTTCTTTTCCTTCTCTTTGTCTATAAACGGGCATCATATTAAGTGCGCGTAATAAAAAATTATGCCAAGGCTTTGTAAATACATCTCCTCTTGCTAAAAAAGAGATGGGATATTTACAATTTGCTGCGATTACAAGTGCGTCAAAAAATGAATCGGGGTGGTTGGCAACAATTAGTAAAGGACCCTTTTGTTGTAAGGCTTTTTTGTTGTGTACTTTAATGGACACACAAAATATTTTAAGTGCGATACGTATTAAAAAGAGTAGTAGTCGGTACAGCAAACCAGATTTTTTTGTAAAATAAACAAAATAGCCGCCCCTTTTTACAGAGACGGCTATTTTTATTATTACTAACCCATCAAATATTCAAGTGTTTGTTGCATCATCTAAGCTTCGGCAGCTGCAGTTCTAGCTTCGATAACCTTAGCTCTAATTTTAGCTTCGATTTCGTTGGCTAATTCTGGATTATCGTGTAAAAGTGTTTTTACAGACTCTCTTCCTTGTCCAAGCTTATTGGTGTCATAGCTAAACCAGCTACCGCTTTTTTGAACAATTCCAAGTTCTACACCCATATCAATGATTTCACCTAGTTTACTAATACCTTCTCCAAAAATGATATCAAACTCTGCTGCTCTAAATGGAGGTGCTACTTTATTTTTAACCACTTTTACTTTTACGTGGTTACCAACCGCTGCATCACCATCTTTAATTTGTGTCATTCTTCTAATATCTAGACGAACTGAAGCATAGAATTTTAATGCATTACCGCCTGTAGTTGTTTCAGGGTTACCAAACATTACGCCAATTTTTTCACGTAGTTGGTTGATGAAAATACAAACCGTTCCTGTTTTATTAATGGTTGCTGTAAGCTTACGAAGCGCCTGGCTCATAAGTCTTGCGTGTAATCCCATTTTAGAATCACCCATTTCACCTTCTAATTCACTTTTTGGTACAAGTGCTGCCACAGAGTCAATAACCACAACATCGAGGGCGCCTGATAAAATTAAACGATCGGCAATTTCTAGTGCTTGCTCACCATAATCTGGTTGAGATACGAGCAAACTATCAACGTCTACGCCTAATTTTTTTGCGTAAGCACTATCAAATGCGTGTTCCGCATCGATGAAGGCACACATGCCGCCTTTTTTTTGCGCTTCTGCGATTACATGAATTGCAACCGTTGTTTTACCAGAAGATTCTGGACCATATATTTCAATAATTCTACCTTTTGGTAAACCACCTATTCCAAGTGCACTATCAAGTCCTATTGAGCCCGTAGAAATTACTTCCATAGGTTCTTGGCTTCGTTCGTTCATCATCATGACAGAACCTTTACCATAGTCTTTGTCTATTTTGTCGATTGTTAATTTTAGCGCCTTTAATTTTTCAGTGTTACTCATATGGTTGTTTTTTACTTGTTACGTGCTAATAGATAACAAAGATAATAACCCTTTGTTAATTAAACTAATTTTTTTAGTATTTTTTAGCTAATGGGTTTAGCGGGGCTTATTTTGTTACCGATTATTAAATGTAGAACAAGGTTTTTAAAAAGCCGCCCTGTATTTATGCGTAATTTGTCTAGATTAATCTAATGTGTTGATTATCAGTACGTATTGGTCATGTCGGAATCTACGCAAATAATATAGTGGGCCTTATTTAGGTTTTCGGCCTCCAAATTATGGATGTTTTTTTGGCTTACCGTGGTAATGGTTTTGATTTTTAGCAAAGGATTGGATTTTGCTAAATACCAACCAATACCCTCATAGTTTTCGGAGTGATATGAACCATTATAATGGATAAATAAACTACCAGGCGCTTGTGTGCTAAGTATAAAATGTGCCATTGTAGCGTCTTTACTAGCCTGTGCTTTTGGTAAATTTTCACCACCGTGACCACCCATCATCGCAATCATATTTTTATAGCCTGGAAGTTCAGGGTCATAGGCCATTGGTAGTGGTGCGATCCAAGATTTTTCCTGCGCCGTTAAACTATCAAGTGCTGTAAATCCTTTTTTTGAAACCAGTGATGCGTATTTGCGTGGAATATTGGTGGCTGTAAATGGAATATTATTTTCTTTGGCAAAATTTACAAGTGGTGCATAATCGGTAGGATAATTTTTCCATAAACGTGCAGACGAATCTAATTGTTTCGCAGTTATTTTTCCTTGCAAATAATTATTTAACTGTGGTTGATTGTCCTGCTCAAACATTTCGGCACCAAGCGTTAATTTTCTTTTTTCAAATAAATCTTTGGTAACACTTAATTGAAGCCAGTGTGCAATGGCGTTGTTATGGTATTCACCAAAAAGCACAATATCATTTTGTGCTAACACCCGAATCATTTTTTTATAGCTCACTTTTTTTCCTTTGCTATTGTATAAAACAAAAGGCGTTTTTGTTTGAGCAAATACAAGTGATGTAAAAAATAATGACGCAATTATTAAAATACTTTTTCTCATTTTTTTATTTTTTTATTTTTTTACCAACCAATTCCATAGTCTTCACCATTGTTAGAGCTGCCACCCCAAAGGCTTCCATGCTTCCAATCAAAAAATATAGCATTGATAGGACCACTACTTCTTGGATCAAAACTTAATTTGTAACCCATATTTTTTAATTCGGTTCTAACTTTTTCTGGGGTATTTGAATTCAGTGTTAAATTACCAGGTTTTGGTTTTCTGTCGGCAATTTTATTTCCACCTAATGATAACCATAATTGATTGGAATTAATATTTGCTGCTTCAGCCGCTTGTTGTACGGTCATTCCAAATTCAACCATGTTTAAAAAAAACTGTAATAAATTTTGATCCTGTGTATCACCACCCTGCACCGCAAAAGATAAAAATGGTTTTCCATCTTTTAAAGCAAGACTTGGTGTTAATGTAACGCGCGGTCTTTTTCCAGGCGCCACTACATTAAATGGATTTTGAATAGAATCTAAAACAAAAGATTGCATGCGCTGACTCATTCCAACACCTGTATTACCAGCAATACATGCAGGAATCCAACCACCACTTGGTGTAATTGATACCACCCATCCGCTTGTATCTGCAGCTTCTACAGAGGTTGTTCCCCTCCATAAGCGGTCCATATATAATTCATTGTTAAGGGCTTCGTTTTTAGCTATTTCTGT
>JACCDJ010356187.1_pt1 | contig 11334 bp, 12 predicted proteins | sample 7444481 | NCBI WGS metagenome assembly JACCDJ01 (sample SAMN15323435, study PRJNA562643) | freshwater metagenome | isolation source: river surface water | place: USA:Blue River Watershed | collected 2017-08-15 | reverse complement strand
TGGCCACCATGACTTGGGGCTCACCATATTCAATGGCCTCTTTCCAATAAGACACCCTTTTTGCCATGGGCGTGGCATCCCAATGGGCCTCAGGCACTTGACCGGCATAGGCAGCGCGGCTGGCAATCAGGTGAAGATTGGCCACTTCAGCGGCTTCTTTTTTAGTGGCAAAACGAACTTCAAAGTCAGACATATCGGTCAATGTTAGAGTCTCAAAACCCTATATTGTCGCCTGAACTGAGAATCAAGCATGATAGACCTCTGATTCGGACGCCAAAAGCCTGTTTTTGGCAAAATTTTTTAGCATGCACCTCAAGACTTCATTCGCTGTTTACACAAGGCTAATCAAAGGCTTATCTTGGTTTTTTACTTGTTTCTTGGTGCTGTTGATACAACCCGCATTCAGTCAAGGCATAAGCTTCAAAGACAACATGGCCGAACGGACTCGCGCCTGCACCGCCTGCCATGGAGAGCAAGGTAAAGCAGGACCCGATGGGTATTACCCAAGACTGGCTGGCAAGCCCTCAGGCTACTTGTTCAATCAACTCAAAAACTTTCAAGCAGGCCGTCGTCATTACAACCTCATGGCGCGCTTGGTTGACCCCTTATCGGATGCCTATCTTATGGAAATGGCAGACTATTTTGCCAACCTCAAATTGCCCTATCCGCCCGCTGCCAGGCCTTCCGAGCGCGTCTCTCAGCGCATTTTGCTTGCCGGTAAAAAATTGGCTTTAGAAGGCGACAGCACTCGAAATGTTCCAGCCTGTAGCACCTGTCACGGTGCGCAACTCACGGGCATTCAACCCAATGTGCCCGGACTTCTGGGTTTGCCACTCGACTACTTGAATGCGCAGTTAGGCGCATGGCAAACACACCAAAGAAAAGCTGCCGCGCCCGACTGCATGAGTGACATCGTGCAAGGTCTAACTTCCGAAGATTTGGTAGCCGTCTCGACTTGGCTCTCAACACAAAACGTACCACTCAACGCTTCGCCAGCCAAACAAATTTCTGTGCCCCTTAAAGCCCCATGGCGTTGCGGCAGTGCGCCAGAATTGTCCAAGGCACAGCCATGAAATTTCCAACTCATTTCTGGCGTTACTTTGCCATTCTTTGGATCACAGTGCTGGGTGTGCTTGGCGCTGCCATTTGGCTGGACAACCATCGCGATATTTTCGAAACACAAGCACCCGCGCAAGCCAACTTGGCGCCTGAAAAAATTTGGGTGGAAAAAGGCCATGAACTGCTTCGGCTTGGCAATTGCATGGCCTGCCACACCGAACGCGGGCAAGCCGCAGGTGCTGGCGGCCGCGCTTTTCAAACGCCTTTTGGCAAGGTCTACAGCAGCAACATCACGCCTGATGTGCAGCAAGGCTTGGGCGCATGGGATGCCAATGATTTTTGGCGCGCATTGCACCACGGAAAATCCAAAGATGGCAGATTACTCACGCCCGTGTTTCCCTATCAGCACACCACACTCATAGCGCGTGAAGACAGCGACGCCATGTTTGCAGCGCTCAAAACATGGACGCCCGCAGCCAATCCAAAATCGATTGCCAAACCATCCGCAACGCTAGATTGGCCCTACGGCACACCGCTTGCCATTGCAGTTTGGAGAAGTTTATTTTTCACACCGGGCGTCTATGTGTCGGATCCTCAAGAAAGCAAAGAATGGAACCGGGGCGCCTACCTTGCACAAGGGCTAGGACATTGCGCAGCTTGTCATAGCGAGCGAAATGACTGGGGTGCCATTGCGGCGGTCAATGACTTTTCGGGCAGCCGCATGCCAATCATCAATTGGTATGCACCGTCACTTACCAGCCTAAAAGAAACGGGCTTGGCCCAGCAAACAACTCAAGACATTGCAAGACTTCTTCAATCGGGCCGAAATGACCAAGCCAGTGCAATGGGCCCAATGGCAGAAGTGGTTCAACACAGCACGCAACATTGGCGCAATGAAGATCTTTTGGCAGTAGCAACTTACCTTAAGGACTTGGCTCAAAAAGAATCACAACTTACGTCATCTGCTTCCGCTGGGCAGCAAAGTCAGACGGGAGCAGGTCCTACGGCCAAAGTCTTGAGCCTAGGCGCCAAAACATACGACGACCACTGCGTTCAATGCCACCAAAGCCAAGGCCAAGGTGTGCCAGGGGCATACCCTGCACTGGCCAACAATCGAGCCGTTTTGTTGAACGATCCCACCAATTTGGTTCAAAGCGTTTTGTATGGTGGCTACCCTGTGGCAACGCCCTTGAATCCTAGGCCGTTTGGCATGCCGCCCTACATCTTGACACTGGATGATCGTGAAATTGCGGCTGTGCTAACCCACCTTAGAACACAGTGGGGAAATCAAGCGCCCGAAGTGACGCCTCTTCAAGTCAATCGGATCAGAGCACTGCAAGGGCCTTGAACATGTTTGCGTTGAACGTGGTCTTTGTGGATGATCATCTTGCAATTCTCGATAAACCTTCGGGCTTGCTCAGCGTGCCGGGTCGAGGCGAGGACAAACAAGACTGCCTGATAAGCCGCGCACAAACGCAATGGCCCGAAGCACTCACAGTTCACCGCCTTGACATGGCCACATCGGGTTTGATGGTGATCGCTCGTGGCCCTGACATGCAACGCAAGCTGAGCCAAGCGTTTGAACTCAGAGAAGTTAGCAAAACCTATGAAGCCGTTGTGTCTGGCGTACTTCAAACGAATACAGCAAACGTTGCAGATGATTGGCAAGACATTCAAATACCACTGCTCATTGATTGGCCCAACAGACCCAAAAGCAAAGTTGATTGGGAACACGGCAAGCCCAGCCATACCCAGTGGCGAGTCATGAGTTCAGATTTAGAAAATGCGACCCGTGTGGCACTCAAACCCATCACAGGGCGAACCCATCAGTTGCGATTGCACATGATGGCCATTGGCCACGCTATCTTGGGCGATGCCCTGTACGCCTCACCAGAAATTCAAGCGAAATCAAACCGTTTGTTATTGCACGCGCGCGATTTGCAATTCAAGCATCCCGTTACGGCAAAATGGATGGCCTTTGAAAGCAAGGTTCCGTTTTAATTTGTTGACGTTTTAACAAACAACTCACAGAAATCAGTACAAGCATGTCACAACATCTCTATATCTTGACGGGTGGTTCACGCGGTATGGGCTTGGCCATTGCAGAGCAACTATTGCAAAAAGGCAATACCCTCATTTGCATTTCGCGCAACACCCAAAGCAGTCTGACCGATCAGGCCCAAAAACAAGGCGCCGTGCTTGAGCAGTGGTCTCACGATTTGGCAGATGGCGCCAGTGCCAGCATTGCACTCAAGAATTGGCTACAGGCTCATTCATCTGATGAATTTCAAAGCGCCACCTTGATCAACAACGCGGGTGTGATTCCCACCATTGCCCCACTCAGCCAAGCCGATCCCCACAGTTTGGCCATGGCCTTGCGCGTGGGATTGGAAGCCCCCATGCAATTGTGCGCAGCCTTTTTAGGCGCCACAGAAAATTGGACCATTCCACGCAAAGTTGTGAATATTTCATCTGGCTTGGGCCGTCGCGCCATGGCCTCACAGGCGGGTTATTGCGCCGCCAAAGCGGGCATGGATCATTTCACCCGATGCCTAGCGCTAGACGAAGCTCTCAAGCCCAATGGTGCAAAGGTTACATCCTTGGCGCCCGGCGTCATAGACACCGACATGCAAATTCAATTGCGAGGCGCACCAGCCGACAAATTTCCTGATCAGAATGGCTTTCAACAATTGAAGGCCACTGGCATGCTCACCAGCCCCGCAGACGCCGCCAAGCGAATCCTCAACTACTTGGCGCGCCCTGACTTTGGCAGCAACCCAGTTAGTGACGTGAGAGACGCCGCTTAAGACATTTGTCAGCCCCCTGTAGTCTTTTTTCATCAGACTATTGAACTAATTCGATTTAAATTTAAGGAGACCGAAATGAGTCGTGAAGTTGTTGTTGTCAGCGGTGTGCGCACTGCCATTGGAACCTTTGGTGGCAGCCTCAAGGATGTTTCTCCCACCGAATTGGGCGCACAAGTTGTCCGTGAAGCACTCAAGCGTGCCAACACCGACGGCAAAGATGTCGGTCATGTGGTGTTTGGCCACGTGGTCAATACCGAGCCCAAAGACATGTATTTATCACGCGTAGCGGCCATCAACGGTGGCTGTGCAGAAGGCACACCAGCGTTCAACGTCAACCGCCTGTGCGGCTCTGGCTTGCAAGCTATCATTTCAGCCAGCCAGTCCATCATGTTGGGCGATGCCGATGTCGCCATTGGCGCAGGTGCAGAAAACATGAGCCGCGCGCCTTATGCCAGCTTGGCCACACGCTTTGGTGCACGCATGGGCGACACCAAAATGATCGACATGATGGTGGGTGCATTGCACGACCCCTTCCACACCATTCACATGGGTGTCACTGCAGAAAACATTGCGGCCAAGTGGGGCATTAGCCGCGAAGACCAAGACAAGCTGGCCGTTGAAAGCCACAACCGTGCCGAACGCGCCACGCAAGCCGGTTATTTCAAAGACCAAATCATGCCGGTCATGCTCAAAACTCGCAAAGGCGAAGTGGCCTATGACACCGACGAGCACTTCCGCCCCGGTTGCACCATGGAAGAGTTGACCAAACTGAAACCCGTTTTCCTCAAAGAAAATGGTACGGTGACGGCAGGCAATGCGTCTGGCATCAACGATGCCGCTGCCGCCGTGGTTTTGATGGAGGCAGGTGCCGCTAAAGCGCGTGGCGCCAAACCTTTGGCGCGCTTGGTAGCCTATGCCCACGCAGGCGTCGACCCCAAGTACATGGGCATTGGCCCCGTGCCTGCCACGCAGTTGGCCTTGAAAAAAGCTGGCCTTACTGTGAACGATTTGGACGTCATTGAAGCCAACGAAGCATTTGCTGCACAAGCTTGCGCTGTGACACGCGATTTGGGCTTGGATCCTGCCAAAGTCAACCCCAATGGCTCAGGCATTTCTCTGGGTCACCCCATTGGTGCTACAGGCGCATTGATCACTGTCAAAGCTTTGCACGAGCTACAGCGCATTAACGGTCGATACGCATTGGTCACCATGTGCATTGGTGGCGGTCAAGGCATTGCCGCTATTTTTGAACGCATGTAATTTTCAAGGCGTTTACACAAGAAAAAGGCCATCGCAAGATGGCCTTTTTTTGCAGCGAGTCATTCAGACTTATTTAGCGATAACGCTCACGCGCAATTCGCGCACCTTCTGCCAAGGCTTGCAGTTTCTTCTCGGCCACTTCCCGGCTCATGGGCGCTAGGCCGCAGTTGGTGCAAGGAATGATTCGCGCCTTAGGAACAAACTGAAGTGCACGGCCAATGGTATCGGCCACCTCTTCGGGTGTTTCCACCACATCGCTGGCAACATCAATGACACCCACCATCACATCTTTGCCTTCTAGCAATGCCATCAGGTCCATGGGCACGTGAGAGTGGAAGCACTCCAAGCTCACTTGCTGAATACTGCTTTTGGCCAAGGCTGGAAACACTTTTTCGTATTGGCGCCATTCATGGCCCAAGGAATTTTTCCAATCGATGTTGGCCTGAATGCCATAGCCGTAGCAAATGTGAACGGCTGTGGTGCAGGTCAAGCCCTGTGCCGCACGCTCCAAAGCCTTCACACCCCAATCGGCAGCCTCTTCCATGTACACATTGAAAGCTGGCTCATCAAACTGAACAATGTCCACGCCATCGGCTTGTAACGCCAATGCTTCTTGGTTCAGCAACTCTGCAAAGGCCATGGCCATCTTGACCTTGTCGCCATAAAAACGATCAGCCACCGTGTCGACAATGGTCATGGGGCCAGGCAAGGTGAATTTCAATTTTTTCTTGGTGTGCGCACGCGCCAATTGCGCTTCAAATGCATGCACACGACCTTTGAGTCGCAAAGGGGCAATCACTTGCGGCACTTGCGCGTCGTAGCGATTGTTGCGAATGCCCATGGTGACTTTGTTTTGAAAGTCAATGCCTTCAACTTGCTCAAGAAAACCATGCACAAAGTGTTGACGAGATTGCTCACCATCGCCCACGACATCGAGGCCTGCGTCCTCTTGTGCTTTGATCCAAAGCAAGGTGGCATCGGCTTTGGCTTGCTTCAGGCTATCGCCTTCTGCCATCCATTTGGGCCACAGTTTGTTGGTCTCGGCCAGCCATGCCGGTTTAGGCAAACTGCCTGCAATTGCGGTTTCAAACATTCAAATGCTCCTAAAAATAATCAAGGTTTTAAATTAAATTCTTGTGCCAACAAAGCGTATGAGTGCGCTTGGGCTTGCGGGTTGTGCGTCCATGTAATGATGGCCAACTCGTCCACATCAAATTGATTGGCCAGTGCTTTCAATTTGCCTGCCACGGTGGCGGCACTTCCTACAAAGGCGTTTGACTTGAGTGCGTTCAGCGCCAATTGTTCAGCCGCTGAATAGTCTCGGTCAGCTTGTTCGGGCGGCAACATGGGGCCAATTCTTCCTAGGTTTCTGTCCATGCGCCAACGCGCGCGGCTTTTGAACAGATGCCAAGCCTCCTCATCGGTGTCTGCAGCCAATGCCCAAACACACAAGGTGGCATGCGGTTTTTCTAAACTGGCACTGGGCTTGAAGGTGTCCCTGTAAATTTGCAAGGCCTGATCTGCGCCTTGGCCATCGGTAATGAACCATGCAAAGGCATAAGGCAATCCCAAATGAGCCGCCAACTGCGCACCATAGTCAGAGCTACCTAGCATCCAAAGTTCGGGCGAAGTAGCCGATTGCGGATAGGCAAATACGCCATGGCCAGGATGGCCAGCAGGCAATGGTGAGCCCTTGACCCAGGCTTGCAACTCCATCACTTGCCTTGGGAAGTTTTCACTGGCATAACGATCAGGGTTTAAGAGTTGGGCAGTCTTGCCATCGCTACCAGGCGCACGGCCCACGCCCAAATCAATTCTTCCAGGTGCCAGTGCGTCTAACACCCTAAATTGCTCGGCTACTTTGAGTGCAGCATAGTGCGGCAACATCACACCTGCACTGCCAATGCGAATTTTGGTGGTCTGTGTGGCAATGGCCGCCATTAATATTTCGGGGGCAGTGCCCACAATGCTTGGGTGCGCGTGATGTTCACTGACCCAGAAGCGGTCGTAACCCAACTTCTCGGCGTGTTGGGCCAAAGCCAATGTTTGACGAATCGACTCGTCTTGACCGCGCCCCGCAACGGCCACAGATTGATCGAGCACTGACAAACGCACACTCATGACTTAACCGTTCTTGTTTGTGAAAAACACATCAGGTCTTGGCCATTTCTGCTTCTTGCAGTGCACGCCACATCACTTTGCCACTGCCACTTTTAGGTAGCGCATCCATGAACTCAACCACACGCGGTACTTTGTAAACCGCCATGGTCTCGCGGCACCAGTCCACAATGTCTTGCTCGCTTACCTGACCCTTGTGACTGCTGCGAAGCACCACCACCGCTTTGACAGATTCACCGCGGTAGGTATCTTTGGTAGAAATAATGCACGCTTCTTGAATGGCAGGATGTTTGAACATCAAGGCCTCAACCTCGGCGGGCCAGACCTTAAAGCCACTGGCATTGATCATGCGTTTCAAGCGGTCGGTCATGAAGAAGTAGCCTTCAGCGTCAACACGCCCCATGTCCCCTGATCTAAAAAACGATTTGCCATCCAGTTCAAAAAATGCACTGGCTGTGGCCTCGGGTCGCTTCCAGTAACCTTTAAAAACTTGTGGGCCGCTCATGACAATTTCGCCAGATTGCCCCATTGGCAATTCCTGCAATGTTTCGGGATCGACCACGCGGGCATCGACACTCATAAAAGGAATGCCCAAACATTGCTGCTTAGAAGCATCGGGTGGATTGGTGTGCGAAGGTGCCGCAGTTTCAGTCAAGCCATAGCCTTCGATGTATTTCAAATTGAACAACTCAAAGAGCTTTTGTGCAACGGCTTCGGGCATGGCGGCACCGCCACCCCCGATGTTTTGCAGGCTGCTCAAATCGAAGTTGTCTAAGTTGGGACTTCCCAACAAATCGATCACCATGGTGGGAATGTTGGTCCAATGCGTAATTTTCCATTTGGAAATTAATCGGCCGGCTACATCGCGATCCCACCTTGGCATCAGCACCAGCGTGGCACCTAAATACAAACTGGCATGCATCACACTGACCATGCCGGTAATGTGAAACATGGGCACCACACACAAACACTTGTTTTCAGCGGTGCCGTTTGACCACAAGCCACTGGCCAAAGCGTTGTGCATGATGGTGCCATGCGTGTGCATGCAACCCTTTGGCAAGCCAGTGGTGCCGCTGGTGTAAGGCAACACTGCCAAGTCTTGTGGCGTGGCGCTAACTTCGGTTAAGTCAATGCTAGTTTGCATGGCATGTTGCCAAGCATGGACTTGCCCACCTGCCAATTCTGGCAAGGCATGCTGGGTCAGCAACCAAGGACGCCAAGCTTCTGGCATTTCTTCTGGACTGACAGAGCCCGCATCAAAGACATCGGTAAATTGGGTGACCAACAAATGCTTTAAGCCTTGCTGCGCAGGCAATGCGTTGCTTGCTGCTGCCAACTCTGGCGCCAAGTCTGCAGTCGTCACGGCCACCTTGGCATCGGGGTCCAAGATGTAATGCTTGAGCTCCTCCATGCGATTCATGGGATTGACGGGCACCACCACGGCATCGAGGCGCAAAATGGCAAAGTGCGCTATGACCAATTGGGGACAGTTTTGCATGTCCAGCACCACACGATCGCCCTTTTGAACACCCATTTGGCGAAGCGAAGAAGCGATGTGTTCGGCAGCCTTGAGCAATTGCGCGTAGGTCCATGTTTGTCCCATGAACACCAGTGCCAGCTTGCTGGGGTAGCGCGTGGCACTCACTTGCAAGTTGAACCAAAGCGAAGTTTGGGGTGCTACCAATGCATGTGGCAAGCGTTTAGGCCAAACAGCGTGGTGAACAGGCATCCGAAAAGACTCCAACTGGGTAAAAGGGCAGAACAAATGCCCCGCAATGGTCAGCATTTTGCTCCTCGAATCCTAAACAGGAATATGGCGCAAGAACATCCCTATAGTCCCTAGGTGGAAGACAGTAATTGCAAGCATTTGTAGCTTTTATCTTGTTGGATACAGGCTAAATTGGGGTTTTCCAATTCGAGGCCCATATGTCCCCTTTGCCTACCCCCGCCTGCTGCGGCACAAGCAAAGCAGCACAATTACTCCAACTCTCGGTTGGTACGGTCCAAAGCTTGGTCGACAAGAAAATACTGGACGCATGGGTTACCGAGGGCGGCCATCGGCGCATTTCACTCAGTTCTATCCATGATTACCAAGCACAACAACAAAAACTTCCTGCCCTAGAACGTCTCATGGGCGAGCGCCTCAAAGTCATGGTGGTCGATGACGACCCCGTTACCCGGCACCTTTTGCAAGACGCATGCCTTTCAACCCATGCGCGAGTCGATTGCTGCGCTGTCGATTCAGGTATTCAAGCTTTGCTTTGCCTGCCAGTCTTCAAACCCCAAATCATCATTTTGGACCTGCTGATGCCAGGGGTTGATGGCTGGGAAATGGTGCGGCAACTCAAGCAAAAAGAAGACTTCGCGCAACTTCAAATCATCAGCATTTCAGCACTTTCCAGTGACGAATTGGCAGAGCGAGGCGGCCCGCCTGAAGGGTCGCACTTCATGGCCAAGCCTGTAGATATTGGGTGGCTCAAAGGTTATTTACTGGGCTTGATGACGCCCCAAGCATGGATTTGAACAGGCCAGCCAGCCCATCACAAATTATTGAGAAAACCGGTATTTCAATTGAAAACTCACCGCGCCATAAAGCCTGTCTTTTAAGGGCGGTACCAGCATCACGTTCATACCTATGTTTTTAGACTCCCAGCTTGCGACTGGCAACACCGCAGGAAACCACCCGCCATCAAAAGCTTTTGGATAGCCATTAAATAAACCGCCCACCACCCCCAGCTTCACGCCTCCCAATCGCCAAGGCTGGTAGTAAGCACCCAAATAATTTGAATGTGCGTTGTCGCTGTTCGTAAAACCCCCTGCGGTTAGGCTCAGATCATCAGTCAGCTTGTATTCAATGCCAAAACCGGGGTTGGGATTTCGGAGGCCTTTGTCAGTATCAAAGTGCGCTGAATAAAAGCCAACATTGAACCAAACCTTTGAAAGTTCAGATTGAGCTTGCGCACTGCTGCCAAAGAGCAGGACCGTGAACAAAAAAAGTGAAGAAGTATTGATAAATTGCGGACGATAACGGTCGGCTAGACAAACGGCCGACCCATCTAAATTCACATTCAATGCTTTTTGTTTTTTCATTCGGATCGTTTATTCAATGGCTTAGGTCAGTTTTTCAGTGAGCATCTTACATTTCCTCTCAACTGATTGAACTTCATTGACACCAACTAAATTTGATACTAAATTTAGGTATATCAAATTTCAAACTCAATCATGCAATCCATTGCCAATATCAAGTCCATTTCTTTTTTAAAAAGCAATGCAGCGCAAATTGCCGAAGACTTGGAGAAAAATGGCCATCCCTATGTCATTACCCAAAATGGCGAAGCCACGATGGTCATACAAGCTGTTCAACAATTTCAGGAAAAAGAATCACTCATTGCCGCTTTGAAAATCATTGCATTGGGTGATAAAGATCGAATCGAAGGCAAAGGCATTTCAGTCACTGAATCGCGTAAACAACTTAAAGCCGCTCGCCAGAACCGTTCGTAATGGCCGTCATTATTCTTCCCGATGCGCAAGCCCAGCTTCTGTCGCTTCAGGACTACATGCTCAAAAGTTGGAGCCAAAACGACTGGCTCCACGCAGAAGATGAAATTTTTGAAAAACTTGAAAAAATAGATTCCGGCCAGTTCAACGGCAGCGTCATTCATGAACTGGCATCTGTAGGCATACAAGACTTCAAAAACGCCTACACCTCGCACCACAAGATTGTCTACAAACGATTCGGCAAAGACACTTTCGTGTACCTGATTGCCTCGCACAAACAGGACTTTCCAACTTTGCTTTCTAAAATTATCTTGGGCCGCTAGAACTTGTCAGTCAGAAATGAAAAACGCGCCCGAAGGCGCGTTTTTACATGCTTTTTGGCGGAGTGGACGGGACTCGAACCCGCGACCCCCGGCGTGACAGGCCGGTATTCTAACCAACTGAACTACCACTCCTGGTAGCTTGAAGCTTCTGTACTGTTGATCTAGCAACAGCACCAAGTGCAACAAAACTTGGCGACCCTACGGGGATTCGAACCCCGGTACTCACCGTGAAAGGGTGATGTCCTAGGCCTCTAGACGATAGGGTCATA
>JACCDJ010308792.1_pt1 | contig 11334 bp, 9 predicted proteins | sample 7444481 | NCBI WGS metagenome assembly JACCDJ01 (sample SAMN15323435, study PRJNA562643) | freshwater metagenome | isolation source: river surface water | place: USA:Blue River Watershed | collected 2017-08-15 | reverse complement strand
GCTCGAGTACCGGCATATACATCGGCGGTATCAAAAGTTGTTATTCCATTATCAAGAGCCGCCCGGACGCACTTGATCGCCGAGTCCTGCTCAACCTGGGACCCATGGGTAATCCAGTTTCCATAGGTTATCTCGCTTACATACATTCCCGAGCTGCCGAGTCTTCTATATTCCATGATTAGAAGCGTAGCGCCTGCTTGCTTGCCTGGTCGAATGGTGGTTTATTTCGCCCACAACTAAATAGTCGATGTGCTTGGGGAAGTCGGTGCAAATCCGACGCTGACCCGCAACCGTGAACGTCTCTTGACGTAAGTCGGATTACCAATACATCGATACTTAATTGACCACCCGTCGAGGTTTGCGGGGCGGAGATTTTTTTTCGCCATCGTGAGCTCTCTTTCATTTTGAAAGGTTCACATGTTTAAGAAGTTCTTATCGATTCTGATTTTTATATCGCTCTCCGCTCCACATGCTTACGCTGAAACTGGCTACAGATATTGGGGTTACTTCCAAGCACCATCCGGCGCAACTTCATGGACACCCGCGATGACAGGCCCATCAATTGAAGTTAAAGATGGCGATGTTGAGGGATGGACTTTTACCGCCAGCGCCGCAGATATTCCCGCGACATCCCCGATGATGGATCCGGACTTCGCAGAACTATGCGGGCAGACTTCAGAAGTTTCTGGAAAAGTCCGAGTTGGCCTTGTTGTTGATTTTGGCGTTGGAGAGATCGCTCCGGCCGGAGAGACACCACGCGAATTCTTCTCAGATTGCGTTGTTGTTCCACAGGGTTCTGTCGGTCTTGACGTCCTTGAGGCGGTCTTAGATGTTCGGGCCGCAGATTCAGGATTAATCTGTGGAATCGCCGGTTATCCTGCGCAAGAGTGTGGCGCCGAAATTGATATGGATATCTTGACTGCGCCGATTAACGATATTGCCCCGGTTAGCGATACTGAATCGAGTTCCGGAAACTCGCCAGCTTTACTAGCCCTTGCTGTAGTTGCGCTCCTCGTAGGCCTAGTTGCGGTTCGTCGCCGGAAGAAGAGCTAGAAAATTGCAGATTCACCCTGCCTTTTTTTGGATTTGGGCCACTCTGTTGGCCACATCTGTAATCAGGCTGGGTGATGCTCTTTTCTCTAGCGCTGCGATCCTTGCAGTTCTAGTACTAGTTCAAATCGTGCCAAAAAGTGCACTTCGCTTAGATGCATTCCGCCTGGCCGTTCGACTTGCGATTCTCGCCATTTGTATCCGGATTACTTTTGCAATCTTAATCGGCGTTCCGATGCCAGGTAAAACTCTCTTCACTATCCCCCAAGTTCAACTTCCCGAGTTTCTAGTTGGAATCAGAGTAGGTGGAGAAGTGACGAGCCAGCGTCTTACCGGAGCGCTAAATGAATCGCTGATCTTCGCTGCCCTCATCTTGATTTTCGGTGCTGCAAACTCATTAACAACACCAACCAAGCTATTGAAGGTAATTCCTCAGCGACTCTATGGAGTGGGAGTCGCAGCTGCCTTAGCAACAAGATTGACGCCCCAATTCGCCGAAAGCGTTTCGAGAGTTAAGCAAGCTCAATTTCTTCGCGGACAAGCAGCCCGTGGCTTTAGGAGTTGGCGGCGAATAGGTACTCCGGTATTGGAAGAGACCATGTCCCGTTCGCTAGATCTTGCCGCCTCATTAGAAGCGCGCGGTTATGGAATTATGCGAACAACTACTCGCTATAAAGCAGAAAGCTGGCGAGGTGTCGAGACAGTCGCGCTTTTGCCCGCGATTTATGTGGCAACTCTTCTACCAAGTCTCTCTATAAGCGTTCTTCTAGTAGCGCTAGTGCTCTTTCTCTCGACGCTCGCACCGGTGGTGTTGCGATGATTGAGTTCAAAAACGTCTCACTTATTTATCCGAACTCCGAACAGACCATTATTGAGAATCTAAGCTTCAAATTAAATGAGGGTGAGTTTGTTCTAGTAATAGGACAGACAGGTATAGGAAAAAGCAGCATCTTGCGGCTGATGAATGGACTGGTCCCCCATCACACTGGTGGAATCCTAAGTGGCGAAATAGAGGTAGCTGGAAGGTCCACAAGAATGCTGCGGCCAGGTGAGCTCTCTGATCTTGTGGGAGTTGTTCCGCAAAATCCCGCAAATGGCTTTGTCTGCGAAATCGTTGAAGATGAGATCGCATTCACGATGGAGACGCTTGGCATCCCAGTAGAGGTAATGCGAAAGCGCGTGGAAGAGGTTCTAGATTTACTCGCTCTAGCACCGCTACGTGATCGCAATATCTCAACTCTTAGCGGTGGCGAACAGCAACGCGTTGCGATTGCTGCCGCGCTAGTTACTCAACCAAAAGTCCTCTTATTGGATGAACCCACTAGCGCTCTTGATCCCATTGCCGCGGAAGAAGTCCTATCAATTCTGCATCGATTGGTAAACGACTTGGGGCTAACAGTCATAATCGCTGAGCACCGTTTGGAGCGAGTTATTCAATTTGTTGATCGAATACTCCTAATTAACGGTAGCGGAGACGTTCAGCTCGGCGAAACGAGAGAAATCCTGCTCTCTTCTCCTATTGCTCCACCACTCGTTGAGTTGGCTCGCGTTACTGGATTTGAAGAGTTACCGCTAACGATCCGAGAATTCCGACGTTCTTCGGTTGAAATCCCTGACCTAAAGAGAACTGCAAAGAAACAGAGAGGCGAAGGCTTAATAGAGATTCGTGGCCTAAATTGTTCGTACAAAGAGGAGAGTTCAAACTACGCCCTTCGTGAAATTTCTTTAGAGATTAAATCCGGTGAGATTGTCGCTCTAATGGGTCGAAATGGCGCTGGAAAGTCAACGCTTCTTAAGTCCCTAGTGGGGCTATCACCAGTCATTTCAGGTACGGTGAAAGTTCTGGGTAGGGATCCCCGCACTTTTACATCAAAGGAACTGATTAGCGCGATTGGCTACGTACCTCAAGAACCGGGTGACCTGTTAATTGAAACCACTGTGGGCGACGAGTGCAAGCAGGCTGACATTGATAACGGAGTGACCTCGGGAAAAACTTTTGAAATCCTCACAGATATGGTTGGGCCAATTCCCCAATCTATTCATCCCCGTGACCTTTCTGAGGGACAGAAACTCGCCCTAGCTCTAAGTGTTCTTCTTTCCGGAAATCCACGCGCCATAGTTCTTGATGAACCAACTCGAGGCTTTGATTACGAGGCAAAGCGCAAGCTAGTGAAGATGTTGAAAGAGATTGCCGCTCAAGATAGAGCAATATTGCTTGCAACGCATGATGTCGAGTTAGTTGCTGAGCTTGCAGAGCGAGTACTTTTCATAGCTGATGGTGAATTAATCTCTGATGATTCAACGGCAACTTCACTTACCGCATCACCGGCTTTCGCACCACAAGTTGCCAAAGCCCTTCCCGATAAAGGCGTGCTGACAGTCTCGGATGTCAGAAGAGCCATGGACCGTCAATGAAATTGGCTGCAACTAGTTTATTCACCACTATAAATCTATTCGGGTTGTTCATCTTTACCTGGCCATTATTCCTAAATACCGAATCGCTTGGACTCGCTTCGTTAAATCAGGCTACTTGGCTCGCGGCGCTCTTTGGAACTCTTTGCCTAGTGATAATTACGCTCCAAATTAATGCAAAGTTATTGGATAGCAAGATAGTGGCGATAGTGGCTGTTCTCGTAGCACTCATCTCAGCCCTTCGACTTTTAGGTGCAGGTGCAGTAGGAATTGAGCCAATGTGGTTCCTCATAATTCTTGCAGCCCGCGCACTTGGTTCACAGGTTGGTTTTATCATCGCCCTACTGGCAATTCTGGTTAGCTCATTAATAACGGGCGGGATCGGACCTTGGCTACCGTTCCAAGCCCTCGCTGCAGGTTGGATTGCTGCGGGAGTAGCAATAATTCCCAAGAATCTCTCGCTGCGAATAGAGCGAGTAGCTCTTATGGCGTATGGAATTTTCGCGGCGCTCTTTTTCGGAACGCTAATGGATCTTCAGTTATGGCCATGGCTACTTGGAAGCGACACTCAACTCTCCTATATTCCCGGCGCAGGAGTTGCTGAGAATTTTGGAAGATTCCTAACTTTCCACTTCGCAACGGCCCTCTCGTGGGATATTCCAAGAGCAATCATCACCGCATCACTAATTTTCATGACCGCTAAGCCAGTTCTTACAGCCCTTAAGAGGGCGAAATACCGATTAGATTCTGTTTCTGATTGGCGAGTAACTAACGAACTCGGGCCGGTAGAAAAGGTGGCTTAACAACTTTAGCCCCCACTTTTTTACCTCGAATATCAACGCTGATCTCCTCGTCAGGTTGAATCTCCTTCGAGATAAGCGCTAGTGCGATGCCTTGTTTTAGCGTCGGCGAGAAAGTTCCGCTAGTAGTTATACCAACGCGAATTTCCCCTTTAAAGAGTTCCATTCCTGCTCTTGGAATACCTCGATCTAGAAGTATCAAACCGCGCAAAATTTGCGCAGTTCCGCTTTCGCGCTCTTTTACAAGAATGTTTTTTCCCCAGAAATTCTCCTTCCGCCACGCTACTGCCCAACTCGCGCTCGCTTGAACGGGTGAGATAGCAAGAGAAAGTTCGTGGCCGTGTAGCGGGTATCCCATCTCAGTTCTAAGAGTGTCTCGCGCGCCCAAGCCGGCAACTAATCCACCAGAATTTAGCACCGCGCTAACCAATTCATCCCAAACTAATCTCGCATCCTCCCATTTAGGGAGAATTTCAAATCCAAGTTCACCGGTGTAGCCAGTGCGGCAGATTATTATCTCTTTTCCGGCAATCTCAGCTCCGGTGAAAGACATATAGTCCAGATTGATTTCGATTTTTAACGCTTTCAGCACATCTTTGGCAAGCGGCCCTTGTAGCGCAAATACTCCGTACTCTTCATGGAGATTATTAATAACGATGCTACCGGTAATCGCGCGCTTCAACCGCGCAACCACTTCAGTTGTATTAGCTGCATTCGGAATCAAGAATAAATCTGCGCTGCTACGTCGGTAGACAATTAAGTCATCAATCACGCCACCGGTTGCATCATCGCAGAGTAAGTTGTACTGGGCCTGACCGTCCGAAATCTTCATTAGATCATTTGTTACGCAGCCATTTAGGAACGCCAGCGCGCCTGCTCCCTTAACTTCGGCCTTACCAAGATGGGAGACATCAAATAGACCCACCCGTTCGCGGACCGCAGCGTGCTCGTTTAGAACTCCACCTCCCCGCTCTTGGGGGTACTCAATCGGCATCTCCCATCCGCCAAAGTCAGCAAGTTTCGCACCCGCACTTTTGTGAAAGTCATGTATGGGCGAGCGCTTTAATGGCGCAGAAATCATCACTCCAATAACCTAGCGCAATGACCCCAACAATTCGCGCGACCGATGCCCAACTAACCTCTGAAGTATTAGTCCTTGGGCTCAGGAAAGATGAGAAGAAGAAGCTTTCGATTCAGACCAGCGGCATTAGATTTAATACTGCATCGATTCTTGAAGCGCTAGATGATATGGGCGCAACGGGAGCAAGTGATGAAGTAATAAAGCTTCCCGGCGAGAGTACGAAGTTGATCCTCTTGACTGGTCTCGGAGCGGGCGACATTACGCATGAAGTCCTAAGGCGCGCTGCCGGCGCTGCGGCGCGATCACTACTTGGCCAAAAAAGTGCAACCTTTGCACTGCCTCATAAGAGTCGTGAAGAGGCTGCTGCAATAGCAGAAGGCGCCCTTCTTGGCTCATATGCATTCGATGAATTTCGTGGCGCAACCAAACCAGATCGCAAGTCTCCGCTTGCGAAGATTGAGCTACATACAAATTTTGCGAAAGATAAGAAGCTTCAAGAGGCGCTAAAGCGTGCCGAAGTGATTTCGAAATATAGCCATCTCGTAAGAGATTTGGTGAACACTCCCCCAAGTCATCTGAATCCGGTTTCATTCTGTGCAAAGTTCCAACCGTTGGCGAAAAAGCTTTCCTTAAAGGTGGAAGTTCTAAGTGAGCAGCAACTCAAAAAGTTGGGCTATGGCGGAATCATTGGTGTTGGTCAAGGTTCAGCAAACCCACCTCGCTTGCTTCATATTTCCTATCGACCAAAAGGAGCAAAAAAACGCCTCGCATATGTTGGCAAGGGCATTACTTTTGATACCGGCGGTCTTGCGCTAAAGCCTGCGCAGGGCATGGAAGCAATGAAGTCTGATATGAGTGGCGCTGCTGCTGTCTCCGCAGCAATCCTGGCAATTGCAGAGTTAAAGGTGCCGATAGAAATTGATGCTTGGGCGCCGTTAGCCGAGAACATGGTCAGCGATACCGCGACTCGTCCGAGCGACATCATCACCATTTATGGCGGCAAAACTGTTGAGGTGCTAAATCCTGATGCCGAAGGCCGCCTAATTCTCGCCGATGCGTTAGTTAAAGCAGCAGAAGTTGGAAATAGAAATGGCAAGTTAGATGGAATAGTTGATGTTGCGACTCTCACCGGTGCTCAAGTTGTCGCTCTTGGGACTCGCACCAGCGCAGTAATGACAAATAACGAGAACTTCCGAGATAGATTCCTGGAGACGGTGAATCGAACTGGCGAACAGTTCTGGCCAATGCCGCTACCTGAAGAGTTACGCGCCTCCCTTGATTCTCCTGTTGCAGATATTGCAAATATTGGCGAGCGGATGGGTGGCATGTTGGTAGCCGGACTTTTCCTAAAAGACTTTATCTCCCCAGATCTACCTTGGCTCCACCTCGATATCGCTGGCCCTGCATACAACGAATCAAAGCCACACGGTTACACCACTGTAGGCGGAACAGGTGTCGCACTTCGCACACTTCTCGCATTTGCCGAGGACGTAGCTGGCCGGTGAAACTGGCAAGATAGGGCCAGTTGAGTGAATTACTAGTACTAGTGAAGTTGTGAGGTTAGCGTGGCAGATTTCGATCTCGTAATTCTCGGGGGCGGCAGCGGTGGATATGCCTGCGCACTTCGCGCATCCCAGCTCGGACTTAAAGTCGTCCTCATTGAGAAAGACAAGCTCGGTGGTACCTGCCTACACCGGGGTTGCATCCCAACGAAGGCGCTACTGCATGCTGGAGAAATTGCAGACAACACTCGTCATGCTTCGGAGTTTGGCGTTAAAGCTGACTTCCACTCCATTGATATGGCTGGAGTTAATTCATATAAAGATGGAGTCATCTCAAAGCTACACAAAGGGCTTCAGGGGCTAGTCAAATCTAGAAATGTAACTTATGTAGAGGGTGCAGGAAAGCTGGTCTCGAAGAACACAGTCGAGGTAAATGGCGAGCGATATACCGGAAAAAATGTCGTGCTGGCCACAGGTTCTTATGCGAAATCACTTCCCGGTCTTGAACTTGATGGAACTCGAGTGATGACTAGCGACCATGCCATGCACCTTAACTATGTGCCTAAATCTGTAATTGTTCTAGGTGGCGGAGTAATTGGTTGTGAATTTGCATCAGTATGGAAATCTTTTGGGTCAGATGTAACAATAATTGAAGCGCTGCCTCATTTAATCGCACTTGAAGATGAGTCATCTAGTAAGCAATTGGAGCGAGCCTTCCGCAAACGCGGCATTAATTTTGAACTTGGAACTAAGTTCAAGAGCGTGGCAAAAAATAACTCGGGCGTCACAGTAACGCTTGAGGATGGAAAGAAGTTTGATGCAGAAGTCCTACTAGTTGCAGTCGGCCGTGGACCGGTCTCGGCAAATCTTGGCTATGAGGAACAAGGCATCAAGATGGACCGTGGATACATCATCGTTGATGAGAAGTGTCGCACTAGCGTTCCGGGTATCTGGGCAGTTGGCGATTTAATCCCAACGCTGCAGCTCGCTCATGTTGGCTTTGCTGAGGGAATACTTGTTGCTGAAGAAATCGCCGGATTAAACCCTCGTGCGATTAATTACGATGGAGTTCCGCGAGTTACTTATTCAGAGCCTGAAGTGGCATCAGTTGGACTTACTACAGCCGCTGCAAAGGCAAAGGGAATTGATGTAGTCGAATTGAATTATGACCTAGCTGGCAATGGAAAGGCGCAAATTCTCAAGACTGCAGGATCTATCAAATTGGTCTCAGCAAAGAATGGACCGGTGCTGGGCATTCATATGGTCGGTTCTCGAGTTGGCGAACTTCTTGCTGAGGCACAATTAATCTTCAATTGGCAGGCTGACGCCTTTGATGTCGCACCACTAATTCACGCTCACCCAACGCTCTCTGAGGCGATGGGCGAGGCTCACCTTGCGCTGGCTGGAAAACCACTCCATGCACATGGATAATCGCGCCATTGTTTGCGATAAGTCTTTAGGAAGAGATTAGGAAGAGAGAGGAAGCGATGACTTTTTCGGTGAAGATGCCAGCCTTAGGCGAGAGCGTCACAGAAGGAACAGTCACTCGTTGGCTTAAGAAAGAAGGAGAGCAAGTTGCTCTCGATGAACCGCTATTGGAAGTCTCCACAGATAAAGTCGACACCGAAATCCCATCACCAGCCGCTGGAGTTCTACAGAAAATTGTTGTCGCTGTTGATCAAGTTGCCTTAGTTGGCGCAGAGCTTGCAGTGATCGCAGATGGCGCTGCTCCCGCCGCTGCACCGGCGGCAACTCCGCCAGTTCAAGTGGCGCCAGTTCCAACTCCTGCACCAGTTCCACCTGCTGCTTCAGTTCCAACTCCCGCACCAGTTTCAACTCCCGCACCAGTTTCACCTGCTGCTCCAAGCTCTAATTCTTCTGCCGGTGCAACTCTGGTTGTAATGCCAGCTCTAGGTGAATCTGTATCTGAAGGTACGGTTACTCGTTGGTTGAAGGCGGTTGGAGATCAAGTTAGCGCTGACGAACCACTCCTTGAAGTTTCTACCGACAAAGTAGATACAGAAATCCCGGCACCTACTTCTGGAACTCTGCTTTCGATTGATGTAGCTGTTGATTCAACAGTTCCTGTCGGAGCGCGTCTTGCAACAATCGGTTCTAGTTCAGCTGCGCCGGCCTCAACGCCAGCGCCAGTTGCGCCAGTTGCGGCAGCACCAGTCGCCCCTGCGCCTGCACAGGCTGCGCCGGTCGCGCCAAAACCCGTACCAGCTCCACCACAAACTCCACCACCATTGGTGCCAACAACATTGATACCAAAACCTTCAGCACTTGATGATTCCTATGTAACTCCAATCGTCCGCAAGCTCGCCGCAGAAAATGGCGTTGATCTATCGCGAGTAAAGGGAACGGGCGTTGGTGGGCGAATTCGAAAGGAAGATGTTCTCGCCGCTGTGCCTCGTGCATCTGCGCCATCATCTACACCAGTTCCTTCACCATCTAGCGCCCCCGCTAGAAGTGCCGCCCCAGTTGCTGCATCACCACTCCGCGGCACTAAGGTGACAATGACCCGGCTACGAAAAGTTATTGCAGCGCGAATGTTGGAGTCGCTTCAAGTTAGCGCACAGTTAACTACGGTTGTCGAGGTAGATATCACCAAGATTGCAAGGTTGCGGGATAAGTCAAAGGCAACTTTTGAAGCTCGTGAGGGTGTGAAGTTAAGTTTCCTTCCATTCTTCGCAGTAGCCGTTTGTGAGGCTCTCAAAGTTCATCCGGTTCTTAATTCTTCCGTTGAAGGCGATGAGATCACCTACCACGGCGCAGAGCACCTTGGAATTGCAGTAGATACCGAGCGCGGTTTGCTGGTTCCCGTTATCAAGGATGCGGGCGATCTAAATATGGGCGGGATTGCGCGAAGAATCGCAGATGTCGCAGTGCGCACTCGCGAGAACAAGATTTCACCAGATGAGCTAGGTGGTGGAACATTCACCATCACTAATACCGGGTCGCGCGGAGCGTTATTCGATACGCCAATCATTAATCAACCACAAGTTGGAATTCTCGGCGTCGGTTCTGTCGTAAAACGGCCGATGGTTGTTAAAGGTGAAGATGGTGGCGAAACTATCGCCATCCGTTCCATGGTTTATCTAGCCCTCTCCTACGATCACAGAGTCGTAGATGGCGCCGACGCCGCACGATTCTTGACAACGTTAAAGGAGCGACTTGAAGAGGGTCGTTTCGAATCTGATCTTGGACTTTAAAGGCTAGCTATGGTGCTGCCACAGAGAATTGCCATTACCGGAGCATCCGGAATGATCGGATCGGCTTTGGTGGGACATCTCAAATCAGAAGGCCATACTGTGCAACGCTTGGTTCGACGCCCTGTCTTATCTCCAGATGAAGTTCTGTGGAATCCCAAGACTGGTGAGGTCGACCTAGCTCCCCTTGAAGGAGTAGATGCGGTCATTCATCTAGCCGGTGCAAATGTTGGCGATAAGCGATGGAGCAAGAAATACAAAGCTGAGATATTAAATTCAAGACTTCTTGGCACAAACACGATTGCCACCGCGGTTGGAAAATTGAAACCACAAGTCTTTATCTCATCTAGCGCAATCGGATGGTATGGCGAAACCGGTAATAGATCAGTCACAGAAGATGATCGTCCAGGCGATGATTTCTTAGCAGCAGTTTGCAAGGAGTGGGAAGCTGCCGCGGACACCGCCGCTGGTGCTAGGACTGTAAAGATCAGAACTGGTTTGGTTCTAGAACCAACAAGTGGTGCGCTCGGCAAAATGTTGCCGCTCTTCAAATTAGGCGTTGGCGGAAAGCTCGGAAACGGGAAACAGTGGTGGTCTTGGATAACGCTTCACGATCAGATAAAAGCGATTTGCTATCTACTTGAGAAAGAAATCGAAGGTCCAGTTAATTTAGTTTCACCAAACCCTGCAACTAATCAAGAATTCACCGCAGCTTTAGCGCGCGCTTTACGCCGTCCGGCGCTCATCCCGGTACCTAGTTTTGCGCTGAAGATTGCACTTGGCGGGTTCTCTTCTGAAATTCTTGGCTCTAAAAAGGTTTTGCCCAAAAAGTTAAGTGATTCTGGTTTCGAGTTTGACTATCCACATCTTGCACCAGCACTAGGCGCGCTTATAAATGAGAAATGAGCGCTTGCGCAGCTAAACGACCGCTTAATAAAGCTCCTTGTTGCGATGGCGTTGCCCGCCAATCCCCCGCTAAATAAATCCCCTTCTCGCTTAACTCTCTAGCAACAAGAGGCGTTCCTGGCCTGTGAAGTGGGAGCGAATAGGGAATCGTGTAGCACTGAATCAGCTCCCAATGAGACGTATTGGTCTCCCAAAGGTAACTAAGATGCAGTCGGACTTCGCTCTCTTCTGCCGTTTTGAGATTTGTAGCAGCAACTAACGTTGAATCAGCTGGTGCGTAAGTTGGAGATACGTTAGAGAGTGCAACGGAGTTCACTATTGGCCCCCTTCCCCCAACTCGAAGGTGATTACTATCGATTTCTCCTTTGGGT
>JACCDJ010392704.1_pt1 | contig 11337 bp, 9 predicted proteins | sample 7444481 | NCBI WGS metagenome assembly JACCDJ01 (sample SAMN15323435, study PRJNA562643) | freshwater metagenome | isolation source: river surface water | place: USA:Blue River Watershed | collected 2017-08-15 | reverse complement strand
TGCAACAGCTTGACCGTTTTTGGTAAAACGAAGTTCAGGATCGCGAACCAAGTTACCTACGATGGTTACGTTGATATCTCCTTGTGCCATTTCTATTTAGCCGATCTTGCTTCAGGGCGCACAACTTTGGTACGCATTACTGATTCATTTAGATTAAGTTGACGATCAAGTTCAGAAACAGCAAATGCTGAAGAAGTGATATCTAATATTGCGTAGATTCCCTCTGTTTTCTTATTGATTTCAAATGCCAAACGGCGACGTCCCCAAATATCAACTTTGTTAACTTGTCCGCCATCTTGGCGCACAACGTTAAGAAAAGTTTCCAAACTTGGGTTTACAGTTTTTTCTTCTAGTTCAGGATCAAGAATGACCATGACTTCATATTTACGCATGCTTTTTGCCTTCCCCCTTTGGACTAATTCGGTCAAAGCCATTTGCTTCGACAGGAGGCTAAAAATACGTACTGCTTTTTCAAGCACAAGTCTTCAAATACTGACTACTTATGTTTGAGGTTCAAAGATTACCCGTGAGGCTTAACTGTGATGGTTTCGAGGTCATTAGCCTTGGATACAAATGACTCAATTAATCGGTGCCGCATTTGGTTCAGACCCAGATCCTGTGAAACACGCTCAAAAAATTGGGGCTCAGTGTTTTCAAATCCAGGTGGGCGATCCCCAAGGTTGGAAGAAACCTGCCCTTGATTTTCCAGGGGGAGCAAAAGAATTAGTAGCTCAAGCAAAAGAATTAAAAATGGATATTTATATTCATGCAGCTTATGTCATAAATGTGGCTAGTACAAATAATCGAATCAGAATTCCAAGTAGAAAACTTTTACAACAAACAGTTGATTTAGCAGCAGAAGTAAATGCTAAAGGTGTAATCGTTCATGGTGGACATGTCACTAAAGATGATGATCCAAATGCTGGGTTTGATAATTGGCGTAAAGCTTGCGAACAAACTGAAATGCATGTGCCAGTGTTAATTGAAAACACTGCTGGTGGATCTCATGCCATGGCTAGAACAAAAGAGAACTTAACTAATCTGTGGAAAAGTGTTGGGCATACTGATGTTGGTTTTTGTTTTGATACATGTCACGCTTGGGCTGCTGGAATTGATTTAAAAACTGCTATTAAAGAATTAAAAGCAATTACTAAAAGAATTGATTTAATTCATGCCAATGGTTCACGTGATGAATTTGAATCATCCCGTGATCGACATAGTAATTTTGCTGAATCACTTCTTCCTCAAGATGAAATTGCTAAAGTTGTTAAAGATGCAGGTTGCAATGTAATTATTGAAACTGCTGAACCAGGTGTAAAAGATGATATTAAATTCTTATTAAAGCAGGTTAGTTAAATGTCACTAATCTTAAAAGAAATTGATAAAGAAACACATTTTGAATTCTTAAAGAATTATCAAACATTCTCATTCTTACAATTGCCTTGTTGGGCTGAAGTAAAAAGTGGTTGGAAATCAAAATCAGTGGGCTGGTTTGATGAAAGAAAATTAGTTTGTGTTGGACTAATTCTTATTCGAAATATTCCTAAAACTAAATGGTCATTATTTTATTTACCAGAAGGACCCGTGTTAGATCCAGATTATGCAAAAAATGTAGTTGATTGGTTAACGCCTTTAAGAGATTTTGCTAAAGAATCTGGTGCTTTTAATTTAAAACTTGGACCACAAGTAACAATAAATACTTGGTCAGCTTCCACTATTAAATCTGCTATTTCAGACAATATTTATAGACAATTCAAAGATGTTGACCCAGATCGCATGAATCCTTTTGGAATTGAGATTGGCGCCAAGCTAAGAAATCTTGGCGGCAGACAAATAGAAACAGACGGTGAAGGATTTGGTGATGTTCAGCCACGATTTGTTTTCTCCATAGATGTGCAAGATAAATCTGATGAAGAATTACTTGCCTCTTTTTCACAAGAATGGCGTAGGAACATTAAGAAAGCAGAAAAAAGTGAAGTAAAAGTACGTCAAGCTACCTTTAGTGATCTAGAAACATTTCATACTCTTTATAAAGAAACTGCAAAGCGAGATAAATTCACTCCTCGACCTCTTAGTTACTTTAAGCAAATGTGGAAATCATTGAACGAAAATTCAAATAACTTAGCTGAAATTCGGCTTTATATTGCTGAACAAGAAAACATTTGTCATGCAGCTTGTTTATGGGTTCGAGTGGGTAAACATGTTTGGTACACCTACGGTGCTTCATCAACTAGTGGTCGAGAGCTAAGACCAAGTAATGCCATCCAGTGGCAAATGATGAGAGATGCCAGGGATGCTGGCGCCAGCATTTATGACATGCGAGGAATTGCGGCTACCTTGAATGAAAAATCACCATTGTTTGGATTGTTGCGCTTCAAAATTGGAACTGGTGGCAAAGTAATTCAATATGTAGGTGAATGGGATTTTGTTTTGAAACCTTTAATTTATAAAGCATTTCGCGTAGCCTTAGCGCGAAGGGGTTAGTCATGACTTTGTCACTTAACGTTAATAACAATCTTTGGACTAGTCACCTCAAAAGTGTTTTGAATACTTATTCAATAAATAACAGTGAGGTAACACCGGTTATTAAAGGCAATGGTTATGGAATTGGTAAAGAAAACTTGGCTAAGAAATCTAAAGAATTAGGAATACAAACTGTTGCAGTTGGAACTGTATTTGAAGCCAAAAGTGTTTTAGATCAAGGAATTTCTCAAGTTTTAATAATGGATCCAGTAAAAGATATTGATGAATTAGCTTTTAAAGAACTATCGATTTTAAATCCATCTTCACTTTTGTTAACTATTTCTTGTCTTAAAGACGCTCAAAATGTAGGTAAAACTCCAGTAGTTATTGAAGGAATTACTAGCATGAACAGATTTGGAATTGGAATAAATGAATTAAGCCAAGTTTCAGATCTAAACATTAAAGCTCTTTCTTTACATCTTCCTATTGAAAATCCCTCAAAAGGCAAAGTTAATGAGATTTCTGATTGGATTAATGCTTATCAAAAACAATGTCCAAATGGTGACAAGGTTATTTTCTTAAGTCATGTTTCCGAATCTGAATTAAAAACATTAACGGCTAAGTATCCTGAGTATAAATTTAAACTAAGAATTGGCACCAAATTATGGATTGGGGACTTAAAAGCTTTCCAAATAAAATCTACTGTATTAGAAGTTCATGAATCTGCCTCACATAATTTTGGTTACCGCCAAAGAGGAATAACTAATAAACACCGTTTAGTAATTGTTTCTGGTGGAACAGCACACGGAATTGGTTTACAAGCACCAAGATCTAATGTAACTTTAAAGCAAAGATTAGTTGCAATACTTTCTGGAGTTTTAGAAGCTTTTGATTATTCTTTGTCACCTTTTGTTATTAATGGCAAACAGCGTTGGTTTGCAGAGTCTCCCCATATGAATGTCTCAATGTTAAAACTTCCTACTAGTAGTTCTGTACCTAAAGTTGGTTCAACAATTAGTGCGCAGGTAAGAATGACTACAACTAATTTTGATTGTGTTGTTATTAATTAAGTAGTTGTTGGAGACGGCGTTGGTGTTGCTGTCACAGTTACGGTTACTGTCGGAGTAGGCGTCGGTGTTGGAGTTTCTGTAATCGTTACCGTCGGAGTAGGTGTCGGGGTTGGTGTTGGAGTCACAACTGGAGTTGGCACAACTACAGGAACTAAAGTTTCATCTGGATCTGGAATTGCGGGAGCAGTGTTAATTGGAATTACTCCAGGAGAAGGTGGAAATTCCAAAACTGGTAAACCAACATGAGCTGCTTTCATGTAAGCAGTCCACATTAATGCTGGGAAAGATCCACCGGTAACACTTTTCATTCCTCCAGTGCCCGCTAATGAAATTGGGTTGCCGCTGGCATCTTGTTTAACCATCATTACTGCAGTTGCTAATTGTGGTGTGTAGCCCGCAAACCAAGCAGATTTATTTCCATCTGTTGTTCCAGTTTTTCCTGCAGCAGGTCTACCAATAGCTTTAGCTCTTACTCCTGTTCCACTATTTATTACTTGTTGCAATGCAAAAGAAACTTCATCGGCAACTTGAGTAGAAAAAGCACGCTTAGTTTCAGGGCTTATTTGGAAAAGTAATCCATCATTTGCACCATATATTTCTTTGATCATTGTTGGTTTGGCATAAATTCCACGGGCTGCAAAAGTGGCATATGCGTTTGCCACATCAATAACGTGAGGAGAAGCAGTTCCTAAAACCAAAGTTATGTCATTAACCATTCCAACAGCATCTGCTGGAATTCCTGCCCTTAATGTTGCGTCAAAAACTTTATCTTTGCCAATAGTTGATGCAAGATCGACATAAACAGTATTAACACTATTTTCTGTTGCTTGCAACAATGAAATTTGTCCAAAAGATTTTTTACTGTAATTATTTAACGTGTAGTCACCAAAAGTTCTGGGTGAGTCACCGTTCCAAATAGTGTCCAGTGCAATTCCTTGTTCAAAGGCTGCAGCTAATGCAAATGGTTTGAAAGTTGAACCAGCTTGAGCAATTGCTTGAGTTGCATTATTTAATGGTTCAGTTACGTAATCAGGACCTCCATACATTGCAACTACTTCACCAGTTCCTGGTCTAATTGAAGCCATACCAATTCTTAAACCTTCAGTTTTTGTAGTTGGTGCTTCTTTTGTTACACCGTCAACCATTCCAGTTTGTGCTTGTTCTTCAAAAGTAGAAACAACTCTTAAACCTCTTAAGTTCAAATCATCTTCGGTGTAGCCGCGTTCTAGCATTTCTTGTCGTATTGAATAAAGTAAATATCCATTTGTGCCGCCAAATTTATTTTGTGAGCTATAAGGAATCGAATCAGGAAAAGTTAAAGTTTTAGCATCTGCTTCAGTTATTGAATTTGATTTAGCCATGCCATTAATTACATATTGCCAACGATTAGTCCAACGATCTCTGTTCTCAATTTTTTCTGTTGCAGAAGGAGCTTGCAAAAGTGCTGCTAATGCTGCACCTTGTGAAACTGAGAGTTGGGAAACATCCAATGCAAAATAAGTTCTGGAAGCAGCTTGAATGCCATAAGCACCACGGCCAAAATATGCAGTGTTTAAATATGCTTCTAGTATTTGATCTTTTGATTCAACGGATTCAAGTTTTATTGCTAAAACTAATTCTTTGGCTTTTCTGATAATACTTTTTTCTTGAGTTAGAAAAGCTAATTTTGCATACTGCTGTGTGATGGTAGAGCCACCAACCCTGGTTCCAGAAAATATATTTGAAAATAAAGCTCTAGCAAAACCCTGAATTGAAAAGCCTTTATGGCTATAAAAACTTCTATCTTCTGCAGCCAGCACTGCATTTTGAACATGTAATGGAACTTGAGTTAAGGAAACATCTGTTCTGTTGTATTCACCAAATCTGCCAATTTCTTTTTCACCGTCTGCCCACATCACAATTGTGGTTTGGGCGCGCGCCACTTCTTTAGGTGTAGGAATTTGAGTAACTGAAACTGCAAATGCTAAGAGTGCTCCACCAACAACTGCGACTAGTAAACCAAGTGTTACAACACTGCCAAATAAACGCCATTTAACTTTTGATTTTTTTCTTGGTCTTCTTTGTGGTGGGCGAGGAGTTGGTTGACCGCGTTTTACCACTTAATTAATCCAACCAATCTGCCGGTTTCTTGAGCGGGCGTCGAGATCTTCCATCACCCAAAACGTAGGAACTATAAACATGATTCCAACTACAACCTTGACACACTTCTACGACAAATACCTTTATTTGACCATGTTCTTTACTCATTCGTAATAATTCGTGTGGGGATTTAATTCTTCCTGAAAATGGTCCCAGCTCTTTACCAAATACATATGAAATTTCAATCAAATTAACAATTTCGCAAACTGGGCAAATTCTCTTAGTTGTTACGCCATGAAAAAGTGCTGCTTTTCTTAAGTAAGTATCAGCATCACATAAATCTGTTTTTAAAACTCTGCCACTTTTCCAAGCTTGAACAGATGATCTTCTTTGCAGCGCATAATTAATTACTTCACGCGGAACTGAAGGATCTTCAATTTGGTTTTCAGTAGCTGTTGACATGCAAATAATCCTAAACCAATCAGGAGTTTTTTGCCCACCAAGTTTTTAATTCCTCAGTGGCTTTATCTATTCCTAAGATTCCCTTATCGAGTCTTAAATCAAGCAAGAATTGATAAGCCTTACCAACTTCTGGGCCAGGCTTAATACCTAAGACTTTCATGATTTCTGCACCATCTAATTCTGGCCTCATACTCTTTAATTCTTCTTGTTTAGATAATTCAACAATTCTTTGTTCTAAATCGTTGTAGGCATTTCTAAGTTTTTCAGCTTTTACTTCATTTCTCGTTGTGCAATCAGCTCTGGTTAATTTGTGTAGACGAATTAATTGTTCTTCTGCATCTCTGACATATCTTCTAACAGCTGAATCTGTCCACTTTCCATCTCCGTAACCATGAAATCTTAAATGTAATTCAATTAGTAAACAGACTTGTTCAATTATTTCATTTGAATATCGTAATTTTTCTAAACGTTTTTTTGCTAGACGTGCCCCAACTACTTCATGGTGATGAAAAGAGACCCTGCCTTCGCCTTCAAATTTTCTAGTCTTTGGTTTTCCAATGTCGTGTAAAAGTGCTGCGATTCTTAAAACTAAATCTGCCTCTATTTGTGGTTGATGTTTATTCTCTAAATCAATTACTTGATCTAGAACAGTTAAGCTGTGTTGATAAACATCTTTATGATGATGATGCTCATCAATTTCTAGTTTTAATGCTGGAAGCTCTGGTAAGAAGAATTCAGCAACACCAGTTTCAACTAATAATTCGATTCCTGGTCTTGGCTTATCTGTAAGTAGCAATTTATTGAATTCGTCATTAATTCTTTCCATTGAAACAATTTTTAATCTGTCAGCAAGAGTTTTCATAGCTTCAACTAAATCTGCTTGTGGTCTCAAATCCAGTTTGGACATAAATCTTGCAGCACGTAACATTCTTAAAGGATCTTCAGAAAAGGAAATTTGAGCATCAAGTGGGGTTCTCAAAATTTTATTGTTTAAATCAGTTAAACCGTTATAAATATCAACTAATTCAAAATTAGGTAATCGCAATGCCATTGCATTTATTGTGAAATCTCTTCTTGCTAAATCTTCTTCTAAGGTTTTGCCAAATTCCACACTTGGTTTTCTGGAAGTGTCTTCATATTGTTCAGTTCTATAAGTTGTTATTTCAAAAACATAATCTTTTACTTTGGCACCAACTGTGCCAAATTTAATTCCTACGTCCCAAATTGAATCTGCCCAACCTTTTAAGCATTTTTGAATTTCATCAGGTTTTGCATTTGTAGTTAAATCAAGATCTTTAACTAGTTTTCCCAACACTGCATCTCTAACAGGTCCACCAACTAATGAGATTTCAAAACCATTTTTGGAGAATTTTTCACCAAGCTCTTTTAAAAGATCAGCACTTTCACCAAGAGCGCTCAAGATGCGATTTGAGGCTGTTGAATTACTTTCACTAATGCTCACGCATGAGAGCCTAGAACCACGCGTTATTCCTGAAGGGATGCCTCAAAGTTTTGGGCGCGTCACCTATTCTTCAAGATGTGAAACAAATAAAGAAGCGATTAATTGCAATCTTTATTGCCCCAATACTCGTTTCTTCACTTGTTATTCCAAGTGCTGCTGCTGCAGATTCTGTGGAAGTTTTACTGGAATTAGTGACTCCTTATGCTCCAGTTGGTAGCGACACCATCCTCTTTCAGGGAACATATCGAAATAAAACAAATTCAAATTTAACTAATTTATCTTTAAGGCTGCTTCTTTCAGATCCAATAGTAAATAGAAGTGCACTAAATACCGCTCTAAATTCACCATTACCAACGGAGTTAATCCCTAAGGGACAAATTTATAAAGTTGCAGATTTAACAGCTGGAGCCATTGCTCCTTTTTCAATCGGTATTAACGCAGCTCAACTTTTAAGTAAGGGTCCTGGAGCTTATTTAGCAGGATTTCAATTAGTTAGTGGAAACGAAAGTCTTGGTTCTACATTCACGGTTATTCCTTATCTTCCAGACAGAAATTTTGTAACTCCACTTGGAATCACTTTGTTGTGGCCAGTAACAGCACCACCTTTAAGAAATGGTGATGGAGTTTTATTGGATGAAACGATTCCTAATTCAACAACTGCAACTGGTCGACTAAGAAATATTTTGGAAGCAGGGAGAGCAAATAGTGTTGTGTGGATGTTGGATCCAGATTTATTAGATTTAGCAGACAAAGCTTCTAAAGGTTATTTTGTCCAATCTTCCAAAGGAAACGTTAACGGAATTTATGTAAATGAAATTGCAACTTGGTTTAATGAATTAAGGACATCAGTTGCCGCAAAAGAACGTTGGTCAATGACTTATGCCAACGCCGACTTAGCTTCAATGCAGCAAAATAAAGCTAAAAGTGCTTTTGAACAATCAGTAACAATTGCTCGAGTTACTACTGAACAAAAACTTGGGTTTATAACAGGTGGAACATTTCTTTTCCAAGATAAATTTCCTGTTTCAGAAACCGTAATTGGTTTGGCAAATTCCTTAGGAACAAATGCAATTGTGTTACCTGATACAGCGTTGCCTCCAATTGTTGGAACAACTTTTACTCCTTCCGGTACAACAACAGTTGAAACGCCTAATGGTCGAGTTAAAGTTTTCTTAACAGATTCACTTCTTTCTAAGGCGTCTGAATATAAAGTTGAAAATGCAGCACAAACTAGTTTTCAAAGACAAAGACTTTATGCAGACACATTGTTAATTGCTTTGCAACTGCCAAATGTTGAAAGAAATATTGTTGTTTCACCAAATGCTTATTGGGAACCAACAAATGAAGGTGCTTCTGTTTATGCATCTTCTGTAACTGGGGCGCCATGGGTAAGAAATGTTGAAGCTTGGAATGTTTTAAGTAAAGATGTTTCAACAGTTGAACGTGACAATTTCTTAAATAGTGTTGTTGCTAAGAATGTTGAATTAAGTGCTGATCAAATGACTCGAATTAAGAAAGGCCAATCATTACTTGCGCAACTTTCTGGGTTGTTTGAACAACCTGGAGTTGTCAGTGGTGATTTTGCAACAGCAATTCTTAGAGCAGGGTCTCAGTATTGGCAAAATGCTCCAACCCAGGCAAGAGATTTCATAAACAGTATTAATGAAACGTTAACTTTAAGCCGCGATAAAGTTCGAATTTTGGCTGGAAACTCAGTAGTGCTGCCAAGTGATAAAGGACCAATCCCCATAACAATTGCCAACGATTTTGCTGAACCTGTGATCGTTAAATTAAGTGCTAAAGGAACACCGTCATTTAGATTTAAATCTGATGAATTAGAACCAATAACAATTCCTGCAAACAGTAAACAAAGTTTAAGTTTTACTGGATCTGTGCAAGGAACTGGAGCAGTTGATGTCACCTTGCAGCTCTACACCAGAGATGGTGTCAAATATGGTGAGCCAAAAATCATTTCTGTTCGGTCCGCTGCTTACAGCACTGTTGCTACTTACGTAACGGGGTTTGCGTTTCTGGCATTAATCCTTCTGTCTGCTTTTTCAATATTTAAAAGAGTTAGATTAGCGAGAAAAAATGCCAAATAAATCAGTTGCAGCCAATAGCACTTGGATGGCACTAGGCACAATTTCTTCAAGAATTACAGGTGTAATTAGATCAGCTGCCGTAATTGCAGCAATTGGTTTTGGGACTTTTGCTGATGCCTTTTCAATTGCGAACTCACTGCCCACAATTGTTTATGTAGTTGTAGTGGGTGGTGCAATTAATAGTGTTTTTGTGCCGCAATTAGTAAGGCATATGAAAAATGATGCTGATGGTGGAGTTTCTTATACAAACAAATTATTAACACTTGTGGGATTAATCCTTTTTACTTTGACAGTTATTGCAGTTCTTCTTGCCCCCCAAATTGTTAATATTTATGCACCAAACTCTTGGTCTGCTGAAACTTTGAATCAATCGGTATTTTTTGCAAGATTGTTATTACCACAAATTTTCTTTTATGGTCTTTACACAGTTTTACAACAAGTTCTAAATTCGAGGGAACATTTTGCCCTACCAATGTTTGCGCCCCTTTTAAACAATTTAGTAATGATTGCGACAGCAATTTTATTTATATATATTGCACACGATGTAACTGTTTCTAGTTCTTTCACAAATCAAGAAATGACAATTCTGGGTGTTGGAACCACTTTGGGAGTAATGGTTCAGGCCATTTCTTTAATTCCTGCACTAAGGCTTGTTAAATACAAATTCAAAATAAATACAAAATTCAAAGGAGCCGGATTAACAACTGCAGGTCATCTTGCTTTTTGGACAATTGGTTATGTGATTGTTAATCAAATTACTTATGCTTTTATTACCAGATTGGCAGCAGGGGCTAATACTTTAGAAAATAGTATTGGTTTTACTTCTTACCAAAATGCTTTTCTAACATTTATTCTTCCTCATTCAGTTATTGCAGTATCTCTTGTTACGGCACTTTTGCCCCGATTCAGTGACATGGCAAACAGTGTGGAAATAAATAAATTATCGAATTCAATCAATAAAGCATCTTTATCTTTAGTCTCACTAATGTTGCCGATTTCTGTGATCATGTTTTTTATTGGACAACCTTTAGCTCAATTACTTTTCGCCCGAGGAGCTGCATCGGTTGCTGATGCTAGAAGCACTGGATATCTATTAAGTATTTTTGTAATTGCCTTGGTTCCGTTTTCGTTATTTTATTTATTACTTAGAGGCTTTTATGCACTTGAAGATACAAAGACTCCTTTCTTTATAAATATTGTGCTCAACATTATTAACTTAAGTGTCGCAGTTTATTTATTTAATTACTTACCAGAAAATAATAAAGTAGCTGGACTTGTTATTGGATATGTTGCTTCATATGTGTTTACTACACCTCTTCTTTGGTATTTCTTGAATAAGAAACAACTCAATTTAAAGACTTTGAAATTCGTCAAAGAAGCCTCAAAGCCTGTTGTTGCTTCAGCTTTAATGGGACTTTCTTTATATTTTATTGGAATTCAATTTGATCTTTTCTCTGAGAAAAGTTCCTTCTTTGATGCGCTTATCCCAGTAATTACTTGGGGCGTATCTGGTGCATTGATTTATTTTGTGCTCAGTTTTGTATTCAAGATAGAAGCAATTACAAATACCTATAGGAATTTAATTAAATAGCATTTATCTTTAATAGATGACTGCACTTTCCCCAGTTCAAGACTTAATTGAATTTGATGATAAAGAATTACTAAAACTTTATATTAACGGTGAAATTGAAGCATTATC
>JACCDJ011528332.1_pt1 | contig 11350 bp, 7 predicted proteins | sample 7444481 | NCBI WGS metagenome assembly JACCDJ01 (sample SAMN15323435, study PRJNA562643) | freshwater metagenome | isolation source: river surface water | place: USA:Blue River Watershed | collected 2017-08-15 | reverse complement strand
GCCCATCACGATTGTGATGTCCTCATCAGTTGCAGGAGCTGAGATGATGACCTTCTTGGCGCCAGCAGCGATGTGCTTCTTTGCATCGGAAGCCTTCGTGAAGTGGCCTGTTGACTCGATAACAATATCTGCGCCAACTGAAGCCCATGGAAGGTTTGCTGGATCGCGATCTGCAAATACCTTAATTGTCTTGCCACCGACTGTGATTGTGTCTTCAGTGTGTGAAACCTCAAGGCCTAGACGGCCGAGGATTGAGTCGTACTTCAAAAGGTGCGCGAGAGTTGCATTATCTGTAAGGTCATTGATTCCTACGATATTGATATTTGGGTTAGTGAGAGCGGCGCGGAAGAAGTTGCGACCAATACGTCCAAAACCATTGATTCCGACATTAATCATTGTAAAACCTCATTCTTGAGAGTGAATTTAGGTAACTGCCCACAAGGCGACTTACTTTTGCGCCACAACACTGGGGACTTATGCGAAGGATACCAGCCCGAGATGTACTGGCAGGTTCAGCGCCCTGGTTATCGGGGCGGATAAATGAATGGCGGAGAGAATTACTCTCCGAGGAGATCGGGAGAGAGCCCTGCCTCAGTATCTGGAATTCCAAGCTCGGCGGCACGTTTATCTGCCATCGCTAGGAGTCGTCTGATGCGACCTGCAATTGCATCCTTTGTCATAGGAGGACTTGCAAGAGAGCCAAGCTCTTCCAGGGATGCCTGACCGTGAGCGATGCGAAGTTCGCCCGCCTCCTTAAGGTGTTCTGGAACTTGAGCGCCGAGAATTTCCATAGCGCGTTGTACTCGAGCTGCTGCTGCAACTGCAGCGCGAGCAGAGCGACGAAGATTTGCATCATCAAAATTAGCAAGCCGATTAGCTGTTGCACGAACTTCGCGACGCATTCGACGCTCTTCCCATGCAAGCACGCTCTCGTGAGCACCAAGTCGTGTGAGCAGTGAACCAATAGCATCCCCATCGCGAATGACAACGCGATCGATTCCACGGACCTCTCGAGCCTTAGCTGCAATGCTCAGGCGTCGCGCCGCCCCGACTAGCGCCAAAGCCGCTTCAGGACCGGGGCATGTGATTTCCAGAGAAGAGGAGCGTCCTGGTTCGGTGAGTGAACCATGAGCAATAAAAGCTCCACGCCATGCCGCCTCTGCATCGCAGACATTTGCCGCAACTACCTGTGGCGGCAATCCGCGAATAGGTCGCCCGTGGGTATCGATCAGACCCGTCTGGCGAGCAAGAGCCTCACCTGCCTCGATCACACGAACAACATAACGAGATCCCTTACGAAGTCCGCTTGAAGAGAGAACTGCGAGGTCTGAGTCGTGGCCGTAAATATCGGCTATATCTTTCTTGAGGCGTCTGGCAGATTGTGAGGTATCGAGTTCAACCTCAATTACAACTTTGCCTGAGGCAATGTGAAGGCCCCCAGCAAATCGCAAGAGGGATGAAACTTCGGCCTTGCGACAGCAGGGCTTGGTAACGGTGAGTCGACTGAGCTCATCCTTTACCGCAGCTGTCATTGCCATGGGGCTATCAAACCAGCATTTCGCGCGCTATGTGAGCGAAAGTAGAGGCTAATTTTCGCTCGTCATGGTGGATGGTCATGTTTTCATCGCGTAAATCGCCCTCAAAATACCTCGAACCCTTGGTCTCGAGGTAGCTCTGAAGCTCGCCCCTGCCAGATAGATGTGAATCTGCCACGACTAGATCAAAGTGGATGTCGGGGGCATATCTACTCAGAATTTCACAATGTTCCCGGGGTGAATACCCTGCATACTCCCCCGCTTTAACTTCTTCGCGATTGGAGTCGAGATTGAGAAGGAGAATTTTTCGTGCCTTCGAGCGCGCAATTGCATCACGCAAAGATGGAACTAAGAGATGAGGGAGAACGCTGGAAAACCATGATCCGGGACCCATGGTGATCCAATCTGCATTTTCGATTGCAGTAATGACTTCACTTCGTGTGGTGGGATTCTCTGGCTTCATCCGTAGCTCTATAAGACGTCCTTGAGTAGTCGCTACAGCTACTTGGCCAATGGCCTCAATCTTCTCGCCTTTATCTTCGAATGTTGCCTCGATTGTCAGTGGTTCAGATGTCATCGGAAGAACACGTCCCACAACTTTAAGGAGCGCCCCTACCTGATCTAGGCCTGCAACAACGTCTTCATCGCGATCCCATAAAGCCGCAAGAAGTAGATTGCCCAAGGCGTGGCCATCAAGTGAACCCTCACTGGTGAATCGATACTGCATTATTTGCGCCCAGTTGCGACCCCACTCATCATCGCCGCAGAGCGCAGCAAGTGCCATTCGCAAATCACCAGGAGGCATGATGGGAAACTCTTCACGAAGACGGCCACTGGAGCCACCGTTATCTGCAACTGTAACAACAGCTGTAATCTCGCTTGTAAGTGAACGCAGAGCCGTCAATGTTGCTGCGAGACCGTGCCCGCCGCCGAGTGCTACTACGCGAAGTTGCTCACTCATTCACGACCTACATCACGATGTGTGGCATGTGCAGAGACTGCAAAATCGGATCCTTCACGATCTAATGACTGTGCGATTGCTCGAGCGATGGAAACAGATCGATGCTTTCCACCCGTGCAGCCGATTGCAATAGTCACATACTTTTTTCCCTCTTGTAGATAACCCGGGAGCATCTTTTCCACAACTGCAACGTAAGAAGAGACAAAATCTTCGACGCCATTAGTTGCCAGCACATGGTTAAAGACAGCATCATCAAGACCTGAGAGTGGACGTAGCTCCGGAATCCAATGTGGATTAGGGATGAATCTGCAGTCAAGAACCAAATCAGCATCAACCGGGATTCCGTACTTGTAGCCAAATGAAAGAACATTGATTCGTAGTGCTTTAGCCATGCCGGCCGCAAAAATCTCGGCAGTTCGTTTCTCTAACTGATGGACATTTAAGTTAGAGGTATCGATGACAACATCTGCCTGAGCTCTCAAGTCCTCTAACTTTGCACGTTCGCGTTCTATTCCATCGAGTATGCGATCTGACTGTTGCAATGGGTGCGGTCTACGCGTGGACTCAAATCGCTGCACCAGTGCCTGATCACTTGCATCGAGGAAAAGGAGTCGATATTTGATCTCTAATTTTCCAAGAGCATCGAGAGCACTTGAGAGTGCATCAAAGAATTTTCCTCCACGAACGTCGACAACTACTGCAACCGAAGACTCTGTCTTAGACATCTCCAGCGCCAGCTCGGGAAGTAGAGCGGGAGGAAGGTTATCGACCACATGCCAACTCAGATCTTCAAGTGCATGGGCCACCGTTGATCGACCAGCTCCGGACATTCCAGTCAAGATCAATAGCTCTCTATGACTCATGTCTTTATTCTGCCCTATCGGTCAAGTATCGAGAATTTCACCTGTCGCCATATCCACTGAAGCGACGGAGAGCTGCTCGAGATGAGAGTGAATCACCGCAGCGATGCGAGAGCCAATGCCCGGGGTGGTCTCTAGCTCGGATAGGCTCGCCTTTCTAATTGCTGAAACCGAGCCAAATCTCTCAAGCAGGGCTCGGCGGCGAGTCTCCCCCAATTGAGGAATCTCATCTAGGAGTGACTCAAGCATCACCTTAGAGCGCTTAGATCTATGGAAGGTGATTGCAAATCTATGTGCCTCATCACGGATTCGCTGAAGAAGATACATACCTTCACTGGTGCGCGGAAGGATGAGTGGATCAGGTGAATGAGGCAACCAAACCTCTTCTAATCTCTTTGCCAACCCGACAAGTGCAACATCGGTGATTCCTAGCTCATCAAGTGCCCGTTGCGCTGCAGCAACCTGTGGCGCACCTCCATCGACGACAATGAGTTGAGGAGGGTAGGCAAATTTAGAGAGCTTTCCTCCTGTCTCTGCAATCTCGCTTTGGTTCACCTGTCGGTCTGCAATCAACCGCTTCATTCGCCGCGTAATCACCTGATGCATTGCACGTGTGTCATCTGTCGCCGTTGATGTATCTATTGCAAAACGGCGATACTCGCTCTTCTTGATGAGACCATCTTCAAAGACGACCATCGAGGCAACCACTGATGTCCCAGAGATATTCGAGATGTCATAACATTCAATCCGAAGCGGTGTGCGAGGAAGCTCAAGTTGCTCTTCAAGTTCTATGAGTGCTTTTCCGGATACTGCAGCATCTGTTGCTCTCTTGCTGAGATATTGAACAAGTGCGTAATGTGCGTTACGGCCAACTGTTTCAAGGAGTTCAACTTTCTCTCCCCTTTGTGGAACCTTAATCGTCACCTTGTGACCAGCTAGTGAGGTCAACCACTCCCCTAAAGCTTCACGATCTGCTGGCTCGCTATTGAAATGTATCTGTGAGGGAATCTCCATCGTGCCATCGCCATAGATTGATAGAAGTAGCGATCCAAATTGATCATCTCCTTCAAGGGTTTGCTCCTGATCCACAATCCAGGAACGAGAGCCCTTGATTGAGCCACGTCGCACTATAAAAATAGATCCTGCCGCATGCAGCCCCTCTTCATGGATCGCAATGAAGTCACCGTCAAGATCATCAGAGAGATTTCCCTGAGTCGAACGTTGCGCCTTCTCAAAAGATTCGATTTGGTCCCTGATGCGAGCAGCGCGTTCGAACTCTTCGCGCGAAGAGGCGAGTTCCATCTCACGTCTCATAGTCGGAACGAGATCTTCCATTCCTGCTTCCATGAATGCATCAAGCTTGCGGGCTATCTCCTTATGTTCTTCAGGAGTAACCCAACCAACGCACGGAGCGGCACACTTACCGATATCACCCAAGAGGCATTGACGCTTAGAGCGTTGTGCTCGGGCGAAATTACCTGCACTGCATGACCTCACAGGAAAGACCTTCAAGAGAACTTCATATGTATTGCGAAGCGCCCATGCATTTGTATATGGACCAAAGTACTTTAGGCCAGAGCGCTTCTCTTTTCGGGTGATGAAGATGCGCGGATATTCATCGTCAAGAGAGATTGCTAGATACGGGTAGGACTTATCGTCTTTAAACTGAACGTTATAGGTCGGGTGATATTGCTTGATCCAGGAGAACTCAAGGGCCAGAGCCTCGAGCTCTGTATTGACAATCGTCCAGTCGACGCGAACGGCTTCATGAACCATTCGATATGTCTTCTGTGCAAGGTTTGAACCAAAGTAGGTACTGAGGCGATTCTTAAGATTCTTCGCCTTACCTACATAAATGACCTTATCGCTCATGTTATAGAAACGATAAACCCCAGGCTCCTCCGGAATCTCTGGTGGACGATAACTGGCCGGATCTGCCATAGCTACTTCTTCTTTACTGCAGCAGTCTTCTTGGCAGGAGCTTTCTTAAGCGCAGGCTGGGAAGATCGATTGCTCTCAAGGATTTCAGCGAGGAATTGTCCTGTGTAGCTCGCCTTGACCTTTGCAACCTCCTCGGGAGTTCCCTCGGCAACTACAAGGCCGCCACGGAATCCACCTTCAGGACCCATGTCAATTACCCAGTCAGAAGATTTAATGACATCAAGATTGTGTTCGATAACAACGACGGTGTTTCCGGTCTCCACAAGACGCTTGAGAACACCTAAGAGCTTGTTAACATCTTCAAAGTGAAGACCTGTGGTTGGTTCATCGAGAACGTAGATAGTGCGACCTGTCGAGCGACGTTGTAGCTCTGTTGCAAGCTTGACGCGTTGAGCCTCACCTCCAGACAGAGTTGGAGCCGATTGACCAAGGCGTACATAACCAAGGCCTACATCGCAGAGAGTTTTGAGATATCGAGCGATAGTCGGTACGGATTCGAAGAATTCATGGGCAATCTCGATCGGCATATCCAACACTTCAGCAATTGTCTTGCCCTTGTAATGGACTTCGAGTGTCTCTCTGTTGTAACGAGCGCCATGGCAGACCTCGCAAGGAACATAGACATCAGGTAAGAAGTTCATCTCAATGGTGATGGTTCCATCACCAGAGCAGTTCTCGCATCGACCACCCTTAACATTGAAGGAGAAGCGACCTTGCTGATAGCCACGGACCTTAGCTTCTGAGGTTTCAGCAAAGAGGGCGCGGACCTTATCAAAGACACCTGTATATGTTGCAGGGTTCGAACGAGGCGTGCGACCAATTGGTGATTGATCAACGTGCACAACTTTATCCAGCTGATCAATGCCTGTGACAGTGCGATGACGGCCAGGAACAAGTCGCGCCCCATTGAGTTTATTTGCAAGAGTTGTGTAGAGAATGTCATTGACCAGAGTTGATTTACCAGAGCCAGATACACCTGTCACTGAGACGAATAGCCCTAGAGGAATCGATACCTCGATATCTTTAAGGTTATTCTCCTTAGCACCCTTGACGACAAGTGTGCGCTTTGGATCTACTGGACGACGTTGACTTGGAATCTCGATGGATCGACGCCCCGAAAGATATGCGCCGGTAATTGACTCCTGGGAATTAATCAGATCCTCATAAGAGCCCGAGACGACAACTTTGCCGCCATGCTCACCTGCGCCAGGTCCGATATCTACGACCCAATCTGCCGTGCGGATTGTCTCTTCATCGTGCTCGACCACAATCAAGGTATTTCCAAGATTGCGAAGTCGTGTCAATGTGTCGATCAGGCGACGGTTATCGCGTTGGTGGAGACCGATGCTTGGCTCACCGAGAACGTAGAGATCTCCATCAAGTCCTGAACCAATCTGAGTAGCAAGGCGAATTCGGTGTGCTTCTCCCCCGGAGAGAGTTGCCGCTGGGCGATCAAGAGAAAGGTAATCAAGGCCAACATCGAGTAAGAAGCCAAGTCGGGCATGAACTTCTTTCATGACGCGCTCTGCAATCTGCGACTCACGAGCATTGAGCTCAATGCCTTTAAGGAACGTTGCACAGTCATCAATCGAGAGAAGACAGACCTCAGCGATAGATTTTCCACCGATTGTGACAGCTAGAACTTCTGGCTTCAGGCGTGCACCCTTACATGCAGGACATGGCGTCTCTCGCATATAGGCCTCATACTTTTCGCGACTGTACTCACTATCAGTCTCGGAATGACGGCGATGAATGAAGGGAATAACACCTTCAAATCCAGTTGAGTAATTTCGAACACGGCCGTATCGGTTCTTATACTTCACATGCACTTCGTAATCAAAGCCATTGATAACAGCCTCTTTAGCTTTTGCTGGCAACTTTTTCCATGGAGTATCGAGCTTGAATTTGAGTTCACTGGCCAAGGCTTCGAGAAGTCGAAGGAAATATTCGGAGGATTGCCCACCTGCCCAAGGCGCAATTGCGCCTTCTTCGATAGAGATTGAATCGTCGGGAATGATTAACTCTTCATCAACCTCAAGTTTTGTTCCAATTCCAGAACACTCTGCACAGGCACCGAAGGGTGAGTTGAAGGAGAATGAGCGAGGCTCAAGTTCTTCAAAGGAGAGATTGCAATCATGGCATGCAAGGTGCTCGCTGAATGTGCGCTCTTTCTCATCGCCCTTAGCATCGACGAAATCGAGGATGACAAGTCCACTGGCTAATTTAAGTGCAGTCTCAATAGAGTCAGTCAGACGAGACTTGCTTTCAGCTTTTGCTGTAAGGCGATCAATGACAACCTCAATTGTGTGTTTCTCCTGCTTTTTAAGCTTTGGAGGCTCCGAGAGCTGAATAGTTTCTCCATCAACGCGTGCGCGTGAATAGCCTTGTGTAACTAGATCGCTAAAGAGATCAACAAACTCACCCTTGCGTTCGCGAACAACTGGTGCCAAGACTTGAAATTTAGTAGTAGCAGGCATTGTAAGAATCTGATCCACGATCTGTTGTGGAGATTGACGAGATACCGCCTTGCCGCAATTTGGGCAGTGTGGGCGACCAGCTCGGGCAAAGAGAAGGCGGAGGTAGTCATATACCTCAGTAATTGTTCCAACCGTCGAGCGAGGGTTTCGGTTAGTTGATTTCTGATCAATTGAAACGGCAGGTGATAGACCCTCAATGAAATCCACATCCGGCTTATCCATCTGGCCAAGAAATTGGCGAGCATAGGCCGAGAGTGATTCAACGTAGCGACGCTGCCCCTCAGCAAAGATCGTGTCGAAGGCCAGAGATGACTTTCCTGATCCAGAGAGACCGGTGAAGACGATGAGCGCATCACGCGGAAGCTCGAGTGAAACATCTTTCAGGTTATGTTCACGGGCTCCGCGAATGACTAGCTTCTCAATTGTCACGACTAATGTCCCGCCTCATCCATTGATCTCAGTTCTCGCTTCAGCTCTTTAATTTCATCACGCAAACGACCCGCTAATTCAAATGCGAGTTCATCAGCAGCCCCACGCATCTGTTCGGTGAGGGAGCCTATCAATGCTGCAAGCTCCTGGCGCGCCATGGAGCCCTTTCCGCGCTCAAGGAAAGGAAGTGAACCCTTTGCACCCTTGATTCCGGCGATGAGTTCATCAGTGTCATCGCTCTCTCGGGCGATGAGGTCGGTGATATCGGCAATCTTCTTCCGAAGTGGCTGAGGATCTACTCCTCTTTCGAGGTTGTAGGCAACCTGCTTTGCACGTCGACGATTTGTCTCATCAATTGCCTTCTCCATGGATGCGGTGATGTTATCGGCATACATATGTACTTCTCCGGAAACATTTCGAGCTGCGCGTCCAATTGTTTGAATAAGCGAAGTTGCAGAGCGCAGGAAGCCCTCTTTATCGGCGTCGAGAATAGCGACCAGTGATACCTCCGGTAGATCGAGACCTTCACGCAGCAAGTTGATACCGATCAAGACATCGTAATCACCTGAGCGGAGCTCGCGAAGAAGCTCTACACGTCGAAGGGTGTCTACCTCAGAGTGAAGATAGCGAACTCGAACACCACGCTCCTGAAGGTAATCGGTGAGATCTTCAGACATCTTCTTTGTCAAAGTAGTAACAAGCACGCGCTCATTGCGCTCGGCACGAATATTGATCTCTTCTAGCAGGTCATCAATTTGTCCCTTGATTGGCTTGATCACAATTTTTGGATCAATCAAACCGGTTTGGCGAATTACCTGCTCAACAACATCACCCTTGACCTTCTCAAGCTCATACTTTCCGGGCGTTGCAGATAGATAAACTGTCTGACCAACGCGCTCTTGGAATTCAGGCCACTTCAGAGGCCGGTTATCGAGTGCGCTCGGCAACCTGAAGCCATGTTCGACAAGAGTGCGCTTACGGGAGGCATCGCCTTCAAACATTGCACCGATTTGAGGAACAGTCACGTGGCTCTCATCGATTACAAGTAAGAAATCTTCTGGGAAGTAATCAAGGAGGCAATTGGGGGCTGTTCCAGGTTCGCGACCGTCGAGATGTCGAGAATAATTTTCGATACCTGAACAGAATCCAAGCTGCTCCATCATCTCCAGATCAAATGTGGTGCGCATCCGTAGTCGCTGCTCTTCGAGAAGCTTTCCCTGCTTGATAAATGTGTTGAGCTGAATCTGTAGCTCATCTTGAATATCGCTCATGGCGCGCTTCATCGTCTCTGGCCCTGCTGCGTAGTGAGTTGCTGGGAAGATATAGATCTCTTCCTCATCCCGGACGATCTCACCAGTTAATGGATTCAGCGTCGTTATCTTCTCAATCTCATCACCGAACATTTCGATGCGAATCGACAACTCCTCATACATCGGAATAATCTCAACGGTATCGCCTCGAACACGGAAGGTTCCGCGCTCAAAGGCAACATCATTTCGTTTGTATTGCACATCAACAAAGCGACGAAGCAAGGCATTGCGTTCAATCTCCTGGCCAACCTTGATGTGGATCATTCGATCGATGTACTCCTGAGGAGTGCCCAGACCATAGATACAAGAGACCGTAGCTACAACAATGACGTCTCGGCGAGTAAGCAGAGAATTGGTAGCCGAGTGGCGTAGGCGCTCCACCTCATCGTTAACGCTTGAATCTTTCTCGATGAAGGTATCTGTCTGAGGAACATAGGCCTCTGGCTGGTAATAGTCGTAGTACGAGACAAAATACTCCACAGCGTTGTTGGGAAGTAGTTCGCGAAATTCATTCGCTAACTGTGCGGCCAATGTTTTATTGGGTGCAAGTACCAATGTTGGCCGCTGAAGTTTCTCTACCAACCACGCAGTTGTCGCAGACTTTCCGGTACCTGTTGCACCAAGGAGAACCACATCGCGCTCCCCCGCGTTAATACGACGAGCAATCTCTTCAATGGCAGCTGGCTGGTCTCCCGCCGGCACGTAGTCGCTGATGACTTGAAAGGGTGCGACCTTACGCTGGACCTCACTGACGGGGCGCATCGAGCTCGCTCTCCCAAATACGTGCACATTGGGCAAAGAGATCTGCGCGATCGCCGTCATTGATAATGACGCAATCTGCAACAGCCTCACGTTGCGTCTGTGATGCTTGTGCAGCTATTCGCCTCTCTGCCTCATCTTCATCCATGCCACGTTCAAAGAGTCGATCCAGTCGATTTTCGATATCAGCCTCAACGGTGATGATGTAATCAAACTTTTCCGCGGCCCCTGTCTCTACAAGAAGAGGGATTTCATATACCAAAATATCGCCAGGGCTGAGGGATTTAATCTTTTCTGCAAGTGCTGCCTGCACTCGAGGATGAATAATCGACTCTAGTTTCTTGCGTTTCTCAGAATCTTTAAAGACAATTTTGCCGAGCTTTGCCCTATCGATATCCCCATCTTTAACAACTTTGGAAGAGAACTCAGCGACAACTTCATCAAAGCCGGATGTGCCAGGCTCAATAGCTTCTCGCGCTAGTTGATCCGCATCGATTGTGAGCGCACCAAGCTGGGCAAACATATTGGCCACCGTGCTCTTACCTGCACCGATTCCACCAGTAAGGCCCACAATTAACATAGGCCAACCTTACCGAGAAGAATGAGAAAAGCCCCCCGAAGTTAATCGAGGGGCTTTTTCCGGTGAATCTATTTACTCAGCTGGAGTTGATGCAGCCTCTGCTGCCTGTGCTTCAGCCTTCTGCTTCTTGTGAGCAAGGAAGCGCTGCTGAGCTTCAGCGTATTGACGCTCCCACTCTTCGCGCTGTGCTTCAAAGCCTGGCTTCCATTCCTGTGAATCAGGATCAAAGCCTTCTGGGTAGATGAAGTTTCCTTCTGCATCGTAGCGAGCAGCCATTCCGTACTGTGTTGGATCGAATGCTTCGACCTCAACATCTTGTCCTTCATTCGCCTGCTTCAATGAGAGTGAGATACGGCGACGCTCAAGATCGATATCGATGATCTTGACGAATAGCTCGTCATCTACTGCAACAACCTGCTCTGGAATCTCAACGTGGCGCTCTGCGAGCTCTGAGATGTGAACAAGTCCTTCAATTCCTTCGTGAACACGGATGAATGC
>JACCDJ010679317.1_pt1 | contig 11353 bp, 11 predicted proteins | sample 7444481 | NCBI WGS metagenome assembly JACCDJ01 (sample SAMN15323435, study PRJNA562643) | freshwater metagenome | isolation source: river surface water | place: USA:Blue River Watershed | collected 2017-08-15 | reverse complement strand
CAGATGCAGCAACAGCTGCAGCTCAGGATGCATCAGATGCAGTTGCAGCACTTTCAGCAACTGTTGCTAAGTTGGTCGCAAGCCTCAAGGCTCAGATCACTTCATTGACTAACCTAGTCATCAAGATTCAGAAGAAGGTTCGTGCTTAATTAGCCGCCTTTAACTGAAAAGATCTGAACCGAGTCCCGGTTTCCCTTCGGGGGAGCCGGGATTCGGCCTTTCTATAGTTAGGATTGGCAAATGAACCAAGTTGCTTTCCAGAGAACGCTTACCCGAGTTCTAGCTCTGGGAGCTGCAGGCGTGACAATTTTCCTAGTTACCGGAAACGTTACAGACCCCGTAAACGCACCGAAGCTATTCCTATTAGGGGGTCTGGCCGGCGCAACGTTTTCGCTATTGGCATATCTGGTTAGCAAAAGGCGATATCGCGTCACCGGGCTCGAAGTATTGGTCATGGCCTTTGTTCTCTGGAGTCTTTTTGGATTGCTGGCCAGTGATTCTCCGATTACTCAAGGAATCTATGGCGTATTCGGCCGAAACACTGGTTTTTTAACGTATCTCTTTTTGGGCGTGATTGCGATTGCTGCAACACAGATATTGATGCGGGAACATTTCAAATTGTTACTTATGGGGTTCTTAATCGCACTCGCCGTAAATCTTGCGTATGGACTCTGGGTCCTCATGAATGGAGATTTTTTGGGATGGCAGAATAACTATGGCGCACTCTTAGGGACATTTGGTAATCCAAACTTTATTTCCTCCTTTCTTGGAATGGGTTTTTCTCTTGTTTTTGCCTTGGCCATCAAGAGCAGCGCGCGATTAAGAATTGCACTGTTACTTGCATTGCCATTAATAGCATGGCAGCTTCGCGAAGCAGACTCCTTACAAGGAATTGTCGTAGCCGCACTCGGAGTAGGAATCGTAAGTTATTTCTGGCTGCGACATAAAACTCAAAGTGAAGCTTGGTCGATAGCGTACCTAATTACAGGTGCAATCTCAGCAGCTGTTGCTGTTGCCGGAGCCCTTGGATCTGGTCCATTGAAGCACGCACTTGCCCAACCAACTGTTGCGCTCAGAGAACAGTACTGGTCAGCGGCTATCACGATGGCTAATTCTCATCCATTGCTGGGTGTAGGAATGGATTCTTATGGCGATTGGTACAGAAGAGCCCGAGGCGCTCAGGCACTGATTACGCCTGGACCAAATACAGTGACAAATGTGGCGCACAATGTGTTCTTGGATATTTTCGCATTTGGTGGGTACCCACTTCTTATTTTGTATGTACTGATTACCGCACTTGGCGCATTTTCAATTATTCGCGCTGTAAAGAGAAATAAGAATTATGACCCTGTTCTTGTTGGAATCACCGTTTTATGGGTGGGTTATCAGGCTCAATCAATCATCAGCATAAATCAAATTGGACTTGCGGTATGGGGGTGGCTGATCAACGGATTAGCAATCGCATACCAAATTGCTACAAGCGGAACTAGTTTGGAAAAAACTAACGATGGCACAGTTCCTAAGAAATATACCCAGAAAAAACAAGAGACTTTTTCTCCGCAGCTTATTGCTGGGCTTGGAGCTGTCGCAGGATTATTGCTAGCAGTCCCTCCGTTGAGCGCTGACGCCAAGTGGCGAGAAGTACAACTATCAGGACAAATTGAAAAAGTTGAGCCAGCTTTGAGCGGTGGGTATATGGCCCCAATTAATTCCTATCGCTTAGCAGAAGCTGTGCAGCTATTGGAAAACAGTAAACTTCCTGATTATGCGATTACTTATGCTAGAAAAGGAGTGGAATTCAACTCTGATTATTTCGAAGCCTGGCGAATGTTGTACTACGCAACCAACTCAACACCCGATGAAAAAGCTACCGCTAAGTCAAATATGATTCGACTAGATCCGCTCAACCCAGAATGGAAGAACTTAGCTTAAAATGAAAATTTCCATTATTGGCCAGGGTTATGTCGGGCTAACAATTTCCCTTTTTGCTGGCGAAAAGTTTCAGGTGATTGGATTTGATAAAAATAAGCACGTTGTGGATCAACTTAATCAAGGAATATCACATATCGAAGGAGTTACAAGTGAATCCTTGAAATCATTGATTACAAAAGGAAAATATCAAGCTAGCTCTAATGATTCGGATATTCAGGATTCGGATGTGGTTGTAATTGCGGTGCCAACCCCTCTCACCAATGACCGGAAACCAGATCTGACATTCATTGAGTCGGCATGCAAGACAATAGGTGAGAATTTACGAAAGCCAGCTTTGATAATTAATGAATCTACTTCTTACCCAGGGACTCTTCGAAATCTGATCAAACCTACAATCGAGAAATACTCATCTGTTAAACTTGATCATCTGTATGCGATTTCTCCCGAACGCGTTGATCCAGGCAGAGTTGATTTTAATCAGAAGAACACACCGCGACTCTATGCGGGTCTTACGCTAGAAGCCACGAAGCGAACTAAAGAGTTCTACGCAACTTTTTGTGACAAATTAATTGAGGTTAGCTCCCCCGAAGTTGCGGAAGCAGCAAAACTTTTCGAAAACACTTTTAGACAGGTAAATATTGCCCTAGTCAATGAATTTGCTCAAATATCACATGCACTTGGAATAAGCGTGCATGAAACAATTAACGCGGCAGCGACAAAACCTTATGGATTTATGAAATTCAATCCGAGTGCAGGCGTTGGTGGACATTGCATACCTGTGGATCCGACCTATCTAGCAGACATTGCTGAAGCACATAATGTCCCGGCAACATTTATTCGCCGGGCCAACGAAGTCAATCGAGAGATGGCCGAGTATGTGGTCAAACGCGTTGAATCGGATAATGCGCCTGGACTCGCCGGCAAGAATATTCTGGTCGTCGGCGTAGCATACAAGCCAAATGTCGCTGATACGCGCGAGACGGCTGCTGAGCTCGTAATTGAACACCTTCGATCTCGGGGCGCAAATGTCACATGGCATGATGAGTTAGTTTCCGAGTGGAATGGCGAGAAGAGCTCTCCATTGGAGGGTGCTGATATAACTATCGTGCTGACTAAGCACGATGTGGACTCAACCCCGCTAATAATTGCTAGCGCACCATATGTTTTTGACACAACGGGAAGCATTTCCGGCGCGCGCGGGCTTTGATGAATAAACTTTTGGGAGCTTGGAGCTGGAAACTCCTAGCATTTGTAGTTGTATTGCAATGCGAGCTTCTCTTAATAAGAAAAGTAAGTGATTTAAAACCAGGCACTTCGAATTGGATTGAAAAAGCCGAACAAATATTGAATTTCCAGATCCCAACCGACAATTTTTATGGACCTGGATCAGCTCTACTCCTAGCGCCATTTGTACTGCTTGGCGCTTCAACGTATCTAGCAAATCACTTCTATTTTGCACTTGGAGCAATTGCATATTGGCATCTATGTACGACAATCCCTTCTAGAACGGGAAGGGCAATTGCATTGCTAGCCCTACCAACCAATTTCTATTTAATTTGGCTAATCGACTCCTCCCAAGACACCGTTTTTGAATTCTTCTTATTAACCTGGTCCGTGCTCCTTCTCACTCAAAAGCGGATTTGGTTATTCGCAGTAACAGGCTTCATTCTCTGCCAAACGAGAGCCGGTTATTGGGTTTTCTACCTTGGAATATCTGGAATTCTCTTTATACGTAGATATATAAAGCAACGAAAAATTACAATGGGCAAACTCTTCGCGGTCTATTTCTTACTGGGCTCTTCGATTTTCAATGTTGTTAATTATGGATCACCTAGCCCAGCCCTAGAGGGCGGTCTCACTGCATATTTTGGGTACACGAAGTACCACTACTTGGCACTTCCCAAGATGGATATGGATGTTTTTCTCTCAGGACCCGATGGGGCATTTTCTGTTCAAAATGGACCTCGCATTCCAGAAGGTAGTACCCCGGCAGAGATTAACTCGATTTATCAAAAGGCAGCAGTTGAATCCGCCTTGGCCAATAAGAAGGAGACCCTTCTTGGGTGGATGCAGAAATTCGATTCCTATTTCTTTGACGTCCAAAAAATTCCACACTTACCTGGACAATATGTATTGGATCAAGATCAAAAAGTCATTTCAATAGGTGACGAAAGACTTAGTTGGAATCTGGTCGTGGGAAATTTCATTTACATGCTTTATAGAACTTTGCTTCTCACTTCAGGGTTCATAGCCTTAGGACTTATCTTAAGTTTAGCGTTTTTGAACAAGAGGAAAGCGATCCGTCAAATAAAGTTACTCCCCATGGCAGCGCCATATATTTTGGGCGCGATTCCAGGAATTCTGATTTACACAGAGACCCGTTTCAAAATAGTTTCGGAACTTTTACTAGTCCCACTTATTGTTGAAATCTGGACAAGGGCAAATAAAGATCGAAAGAGGGAACTTAACGCCTAATGGATTCCGCAACATCATCGATGATTGAATCGAGGGTGTGCGCAGGGTTCCACGTGAGGTGAGTGCGAAGTTTGGTTGTATCTGGAACTCGACGTTGCATATCTTCATAACCAGGCGGATATGCCTCGGTGTACGGAATATAGGAAATAGTTGATGTTGCGTTGGTGCGCTCAATAATTTTCTCGGCAAGCTGCTTAATTGTCGTTTCTCCGACGCCGCCGACATTGAAAACTTCACCTATTGTTGAGTCATCCGCAATCACGAGAAGAACAGCCTTAATTACGTCTTCTACGTGGCAGAAGACTCGTGACTGGGTGCCGTCGCCGTGGACAGGGATAGCTTCATTGTTGAGTGCTGCTTGAACAAAACGTGGGACAACCATCCCGTAGCGGCCAGTTTGGCGGGGGCCGACTGTGTTGAAGAAACGAAGGGTTGTCTGCTTGAGGCCATCGGTGGTGAATAGTGCATATGCGACAGCTTCTTCAAGAGCCTTCGCGTCCGCGTATGTCCAGCGGATTTTTTGTGGAGTGCCTACTACGCGGTCATCTGTTTCTGAAAGCGGTTGCTTAGGGTTCTTGCCGTAGATCTCTGAAGTGGAGGCAATGATGAGGCGCTTGTCATATTTAAGAGCGGCTTGCATAACCACTTCTGAACCAGTGAAGTTTGTTGAAACAGATTCCACTGTGTGGTGCATGATGGTTTGAACACCAAGGGCTGCTGCCATGTGTAGGACAACGTCTGCTTCTTTAGTGAGTTGTTCGACGAGTTCTTGGTTGCGGATATCTCCTTCGACGAAGTTGATCTTGTCGAGGACGTGAGAGATGTTTCCCTTCGAGCCGGTGGACAGGTTGTCGAGGATTGTGACGCTATCGCCTCGGGTGGTGAGGGCATCGGCGAGGTGTGAGCCGATGAAACCGGCACCACCGGTGATGAAAGCGCGCATGGGCGTGAGTCTATCTTTTATGGTGGATTGTTAAGTGTTGGCTCGGGTTTCATGCAGGTGGTTCTCAGGAAAGTAGGAGAAGGTTTGGTCATGAAAAGCACGGGGGCCACCTATAAGAAATACTCATCGGCTGGGGTCGACTGGGCATCGTGGTTCTTAGGCATTGGCTTGGGGCTGACGTTGGCTCTGCAGGCGACGACGATGAGAAAGAGCGATATCTCATCGGTCTATGCGGTGGTGGCATCTGTATCGCGCTTGGCGGCCCTTACAGGGACTTTCTTTGCTGTGGTGGGCATCTTCTTGATTGCGCGTATTCCGTGGGTTGAACGCGGGGTGGGGCACGATCGATTGGTGACTTGGCATCGAAAGCTGGGGCCATGGAGCCTGTATCTCATCGGGGCGCATGTGCTCTTTATCGTGGTTTCATCGGCTGGCCAAGATGGCGTGATGTTGGCTGTTGAGATGTGGCGGATGGTTAATTCGATGGCGTGGATGTGGCCGGCGCTGGCGGGATTTATTTTGATGGTGATGGCGGGAGTGACTTCATATAAGAAGGCGCGAGCGAAGATGAGTTATGAGACATGGTGGATTATCCATATCTATACCTACATCGCTATTGCAGTTTCATTTATGCACCAGGTGCTTAACGGTCAGATGTTTGTAGGGCACCCACTTAATCGCTTGTACTGGACTTCTTTGTATGTGTTGATGGCAGTCTGTGTTGTCTACTATCGATTCGGGATTCCTTTGTGGCGCTCGCTGCAACTTAATTTAGTTGTGGACAAAGTTGTTGTTGAAGGACCTGGGGTTATCTCGGTGATTATGCGCGGTCGCAATCTGCATAAGCTTTCGGCTGAAGGCGGGCAGTTCTTTGGGTGGCGCTTCTTAACTCGCGGTCACTTCTTAATGTCACACCCTTATTCTCTTTCGGCTGCGCCGACTGAGAATTTCTTGCGTGTGACTGTGAAAGATTTGGGTGATCACTCTCGATCCCTTGCATTCTTAAAGCGTGGAACACGCGTATTTGTTGAAGGTCCGTATGGTGCATTTACTGCGGGGCGTGCAACTAGCCCACATGTGGTGATGGTTGGAGGTGGTGTGGGTATTACTCCGATTCGCGCGCTTATGGATGAGTTTAAGAATGGTGTGCAGTTAGACGTTATTTATCGCGTATCGCGCAAAGAGGATTTAGTGCTAAAAGAAGAGCTTGATTACCTTCAGGCTAATTCCGGGGGCACGATTCGCGTTCATTACTTGGTGGGATCTCGCAAGGATCATCCGATGGATGCGAAGGCGCTCAAAGAGCTGGTGCCACGCATTGCTGACTCAGATATCTACATCTGTGGCCCTGGGCCGCTTGTAGAGACCGTGAAACAGGCTGCTGAGGACCTAGGAGTGCCTAAGAACCGCTTCCATGATGAGGCTTTTGCCTTCCACTCAGAGTAAGTATTGGTAGATATGGCACTGGCCGAACTCAGTTACCTCTCAGGATTGAAAGAGATAGTTAAGGCATGAAACGCGCATTATTAATTGCAGGTGGCACAGTCGGTGGGCTTGGTGCGGTCTTGGCGATTACGCCACCGCAGTTGGGGAGTACAAATAACGTCTCGGCTCTTACGGGGTCGCTAGGTACGACAACTCCTGTTGCCGCTACGCAAGCACCCGTTGTGAATTCACCAACACCGGTTGCGACCAAGGTTGTGGCAAGTGCCAAGCCAAGTGCTGTTGCGACACAAGCGTCGGCTACGCCGACTGCGACGAAATCTGAAGTGGCTGCACCTGCGCCGACTAAGTCTGCAGCTGCCGTTAGTAGTGGTGGATATTCAGGAACAGTAACAGGTGCTTCCTTTAGAGCTCGTAACTACGGAACACTTTCGGCGACAGTGACATTTAGTAACGGCAAGATTACAAATGTTTCAGCATCGCAGTCGCCGGTGTCATGGGCGCAGCGTGCGCTATCTGCGGTGGTTCCTTTTGTGAATGCTGGATCAATTACTGTGGAACAGATTAAGCAGTACTCAGCAGCGCAGCTGCCATGTTCTACACAGAACAGCTGTCGTTCGCAGGCATCATTTACCGCTGAAGCTTTCTGGTCATCGGTAAAGTCAGCAATTACCAAGGCCGGTGTGTGAGCGTAAAGAGACTTGTTGAAACCTGGGGAACAGTTGTTGTAATTGAAGCAACCTCGTCCGGGTTAGATGATGTTGCTGTGAATGCTGCTGTTGATGAAGTCGAGCAATTCTTTTATCAAGTAGATCGAGATTTCTCGGCATATAAGGAAGATTCACAAGTTTCACGGATTCGTCGTGGAGAGCTATCGATTGAAGATGCAACTGAATACGTTCAGCAAGTCTGGGCGTTATGCGATTTTTCTCGCCAGTTAACTCTGGGTGCATTTGACCCATGGAAAGCTGAAGGTGGATTTGATCCATCAGGGTTAGTTAAAGGTTGGGCTGCTGAAGTTGGCGCGCAGATGTTGGTTTCGGCAGGCGCTGAAACGGTATTAATTAATGCCTCTGGCGACATTGTTCTGCGAGGCGGAAAACCTGAAGGAGGGCCGTGGAATATCGGTATTGCTAGTCCTGATGATGTTGAGAAGTACCTGAAGTTCTTTGATGTGGTTGATGGATCAGTAGCTACTAGTGGTGATTATGAAAAGGGTGCACATATCGTTGATCCACATACGGGGTTGATTGCAATTGGAGCGCGATCTGCAAGCGTTATTGGACCTGATGGGGCTATTTGTGATGCCCTGGCAACAGCGCTGATGGTTGATGGAATGGATGCGCAGAAGTGGATTGGGCGACCAGAGTTAGCTAGTTACTCTTTTTGGACAATCAATCGCCATGATGGAACTGCGTGGTCGTATGGACCCAATAAAGGTTATTAAGCGCTAGCTGCGTTCAGTTTCTTTACTTCATATTCTGACAAGTGAACAACTTCGATGATTTCATTCAGTTGTTCAACTGTACGAGCTGAAGCAATGGGTGTGCTTACCTGTGGGTTAGAACGAAGCCAAGCGAGTGCAATTGCTGAAACTGATGAGTTATGAGCCTTTGCGATTTCATCGAGGGCTGCGATTACTGCCCAACCATTATCGGTTTGATATTCCTTGACGCCGTCTGCGCGGACAGAATCCACGGTTACACCAGGGCGGTACTTACCTGAAAGGAATCCGCGGGCGAGTGAGTAGAAAGGAAGAGCGCTGATGCTGTTGATTGCAAGAACTTCTTGTTGTTCAGCCTCAAATGGTTTGCGCTCCATCAAGTTGTAGTGATCTTGAAGAGCGATGTATTGAGGCAATCCTTCAGCTTTAGAAATATTGAGAGCTTCTTGTAAACGAGCACCTGTGTGTTGTGATGCTGCGATGTGGCGAATTTTTCCTTCGCTGATTAATTGTGCGTAGGCACCCAGAGTTTCAGCCATTGGAACTTCTGCATCATCGTGGTGGGAATAGTAGATATCGATGTAATCGGTTTGTAGGCGCTTCAGACTTTCGTTGCAGGCAGCGATGATGTTCTCGGGGCGAAGGCCGGGGCGGGTTGAAAGCTTGGCAACCTTGGTGGCGATAACGTACTTGCTTCGATCTTGCGACTTAAGCCAGGTACCGATGATGGTTTCGGATTCACCGCCCTTATTGCCCTCCTTCCATTGATAATAACAATCTGCGGTATCGATGAAGTTGCCGCCGTGGGATGCATAGGCGTTTAAGACATCGTGGGACTGCTTCTCGTCGGCGGTCCAGCCAAATACGTTTCCGCCAAGGCAGAGCGGGTGAACAACGAGGTCAGTTTCTGGAATTGTCAGCATTGAGCCATGATACTTGCGTGGTGGCGACGACTGGTGGGTTTACAAGTGAAGGTTTGGCTCTCGAGGCCAAGGCTTTGCAGTTGTCATCGTTGACGCAGGCAGAGGCACTTGAAATCGGTGCGATTGCACAAGCGATTGGGTTAGAGCGCAAGCTCCCGATTGCAGTCGAAGTACGGATGAAAGATTGGATTGTCTTTCACGCATCATTGCCGGGATCATCGCCAGAAAATGATTGGTGGATTGGTCGCAAAGCGCGCGTTGTGAATTTAACGGGGCGTTCAACAATGCATGAGCGAGTGATTGCTGAAGAACGAGGAATTGATTGGCATGCAGAAAAAGGTTTAGAGGAAGAGTTGTATGCAATCCATGGTGGTGGGCTTGCACTTAACGTTGTTGGTTTAGGGTTGACCGGTATTTTGATTATTAGTGGGTTGCCACAAGTGGAAGATCACTTGTTAGGCGTAGAAGTGATTACCGAATATTTGGCGCGTAAAGGAGAACAGCAGTGAGCATCTGGGTGTGTGGTGAGGTGCTCATCGATTTAATTCCTGGCGCTGATGGAGTGCGAGTGCCGCATGTGGGTGGTGGGCCAGCAAATACTGCAAAGGCGTTGGCGCGCTTGGGCCACGAAGTGCAATTTATTGATGGCATTTCAAGTGATCAATATGGTGTGATGTCTCGTAAAGAGCTACTTGATGATGAAGTGAAGCTTGACCTTGCCTTGAAGAGCGATAAGCCAACGTGTTTAGCGATTGTGTCACTGGCTGAAAATGGTGGAGCGTCTTACGAGTTTGAAATTGATGGAACAGCAACCTTTGATTTCTCACTCGATTGGTTGCCAGACCCATCTCGCTATAAGCCAAATGTGCTCCATATAGGCACTCTGGTCACCGTTATTCAGCCTGGTGCTGATGTTCTATATGACTGGGCTATTCGTGTGGCTGAGTTCGCACCCATCGTCTTTGATCCCAATATTCGCCCCGCAGTAATGGGTGATCGCGATAAGTATCAGATGGCCGTTGAAAAGTGGGCTGCTATTTCATCGGTTATCAAGGTCAGCGATGACGATATGGCTTGGTTATATCCAGATCAGAAGTATCACGATGTTGCGCAGCGATGGATCAACGATGGTGCCGCCCTTGTTGTTATTACTCGTGGTGCTGATGGCTTACTTGGAATCACTGCTGATGGTTCAGTTGAAGTTCCAGGTGTGAAGATTGAAGTCGCAGATACCGTGGGCGCAGGTGACACAGTGGGTGCGATCATTGTTGAAGCGATGATTGAAAAAGGAATTCTCAATTTAACTGATGAAGTATTGAAGGCGACTCTGCACCGCGCAGCTGTTGCTGCAGGAATTACATGTTCACGCAAGGGCGCACAACCTCCTTACAAACATGAGTTGAAGGGTATTTAATGCAATTTATTGATGATGCAGAATTCCAAGTCGCAATCGATCTCGATGGCGGAGGAAAGATCACATCCATTAAATGGCGTGAGATGGAATTTACTGTTCCTTTTCGCGGCAACATTCTTACTAACGGTTGGTACCCAATGGCGCCGTGGGCGGGGCGTATTCGCGATGGTTTGATTGCATCTGCATCCGGTGTTGAACATCAGCTTCCTACAAATATCGATCCACCGAATGCGATTCATGGATTTGGTATCACTTCATCGTGGCAAGAGATAGGTCCAGGGCGTTCTTTATTGCATCTACCAAAGCCTTACATGGGCGCAACTGTTGAGCAGACGATTGAAGTTCTTGATGATGCAATCCGTTGGTCACTTGAATACGACGATAACGGTTGCGATATTCCTGTCTGGCTCGGAATGCATCCATGGTTTGCTCGTGATCTTGAACGAGGCGGAGCTGCTGAAATCGAATTTAGCGCTGCCAAGATGTTAAAGCGTGGCTCTGACGGGTTACCTACGGGTGAACTAATTTCTCCAACGCTAGAACCTTGGGATGATGCCTTTACTGAAGTACGCGGAACCCCATCGGTTATTTGGGAAGATGTTGCTCGAATTGATATTGAATCCGATGCGCCATGGTGGGTTGTCTATAACGAAGATCCAGATGGGGTTTGTATCGAGCCACAGACTGCGCCACCGGATGCGGCTAATTTGGGTATTAGTGGTGAGAACTACATCGAAGCCCTATTCGTTTTCTCTCAAGGGTAAATAGAATCGGCTCTT
>JACCDJ010724384.1_pt1 | contig 11365 bp, 9 predicted proteins | sample 7444481 | NCBI WGS metagenome assembly JACCDJ01 (sample SAMN15323435, study PRJNA562643) | freshwater metagenome | isolation source: river surface water | place: USA:Blue River Watershed | collected 2017-08-15 | reverse complement strand
CAACACCGATCGTGCCACGGTCGCTTTCGTGGTCGCTAACGCGGCAGTGGCTTCTGACAAGGACACACTGGTGTTCCTGTCCATTGAGGCAGTGCGTCTATCGCAAAAGGGCGTTGCTGAAACCATTCACGAAGAGGGTTTCGCACCGCTCAAAGACCTGATGAACAGCTTTGTCGAGGCAGGCGGAAAAATTTTCGTCTGCTCACCTTGCTTCAAGAAACGCAAACTCGATGAAAACAATCTGGTCGACGGCGCGCTGATCGTTGGCGGTGCCAAGCTGGTCGAGTTCATGGCCGATGGCTGCCCAAGCCTGAGTTATTAATCGACAGAGTCTCGTCGAGGTGCCGGATGTATGGCGGTGCTTTACCGCCGACCGGACGAAACAGCCGCTTAATTTTCAAAGTTCTGCGCATGGAAGCAATTCAAACCCATCTTCATCAGCCCGACGTCAGTTTTGACGGCGGTGATCTCGATTGCGGCAATGGCTTGTTGCTATTGATTCGCAAGCACATCGATCCTCTGCCCAGGGGTGGTTTGCTGGAGATACGCTCGTCCGAAATTTCGGTCGAGGAGGATCTGCCGGCGTGGTGCCGCCTCACGGGTAATGAACTGCTCTCATGGACCAAGCAGGACCGACAGCGCAGCTTTCTGGTCGCCAAAGGCAAATTCTCCGAACGCGTGAGTGCGCCGGCCGCGGCATCCGTATCGGATGCATCAGCCGCCGCATTGGCGAACGCGCCGGTCAACGTGGTCATTCCCACGCACTTGCCTGCGACAAGTGCTGCGCCGGCGATTGCACCCTTGTCGGTGATGGGCATAGGCAGTTGGCCGCGTCCGCGCTGGATGCTGCAAGCCATGCATGATCACATGGAGGGTCGCCTCGAAAATGCGGCCTTTCAGGCAACTGCCGATGATGCGGTCAGGCTGTCCGTCGCAGCGCAATTGCGCGCTGGTGTCGATGTGGTGACGGATGGCGAGCAGCGTCGCGACAGCTATGCCAGTTTTGTGGGTGGCATTCTCGATAATTGCCAGCTGATTCCGCTGACCGATCTGCTGCCGCTGGTCGATGATCCGGAAGAATTCGCGCGCGAGCTGCGGGCATTGGATGTACCAGCAGCCGAGGTCAGACACCCGGCCGTGTTCGGCCCGCTGGGTCGCAGCAAGCCCTTGGCAGTGCACGAAATGGATTTCGTCCGAACCTTGACTGACAAGCCGGTTAAGGTAGCGCTGCCCGGGCCTTATCTGCTGACACGGACGATGTGGCTGGAATGTATATCCGATCGCGCTTACCAAGACCGTGAAGCGCTGGCCAGCGATGTGGTTCGTGTGCTGCGTGAGGAGCTCGCCTGTCTTTTGGCTGCAGGGGTCGCGCTGGTTCAGTTCGACGAGCCTGTACTGTCCGAAGTGGTTTTCTCCGGTTCAGTTTCCAAGCGCAGTTTCATGTGCGGTGCGCTGTCTGAAAAAAATGAGATACCCGCTGAGCTCAGTTTTGCGCGTGAGCTCATCAACGCCGTGGTCGCAGGTTTTCCGCGCGAGCGACTCGCCGTACACATGTGCCGGGGCAACTGGACGCCCGACGAAGGCGCGGCTTTGTCAGGCGATTACACGCCACTGATCGACACACTCTCCAGCCTGAAGGTCGGCAGCTTGCTGCTGGAGTTGTGTACACCTCGCGCGGGCGAGATGGAAATCTTGCGCGCGATTCCTGATGATGTACGTATCGGTGTAGGTATCTGCAACCAGAAGCACGCGCACATCGAAAGTCTGGACGAGGTACTTGACAAGGGTGAGCGCGCGATTCAGCTTTTTGGTAAAGAGCGCGTGCTATTTACACCTGACTGCGGTTTTGCGACCTTTGCCGACAACCCGCTTGCGTCCGAAAAGATCGCGGAGCAGAAGCTCAGCGTCATCGCCGCTGCCAGTCAAATTCTCCGGCAGCGGCACGGGATATCTTCCTAGTCCGGACTATAGCTTGGCGGGTCCAGTCTGGGACGCCATAATTGGCGCCACATACGACACGGCGATCGAGTCCTTATTTCCGACGTATTTCATCCGCCTGGCCTCAGCGGCTGTATAGACTTTATCTTTGATGACTGCGTTGCCATCCAGGCTCAGTCCTTGTAAGGCTCTTGTCTCATCTGTGAATTTGAACGACCTTACGCCATTGATGAGGGGAATGCCGGTTACCCCATTCTGGATCGTTGCCTTCGACACTTTCAATGGTATCTTGCCATTGACGTCTGCAGATCCTGAGCTGACCCACTCTGTACCAATTTTAATGAAGATGGCGACGGCATTACTCTCGTCTTTGCATGCTTCCTCCAGGGGCTGTTCATTTCCTTTTTTATCGCGGAACTTTGTAAACGCGCTGGCAGGTATACCCAGCAAAGGTTTAATCTTTAGAAAGACGGTCGGTAGAGTTGGCTCCCAATTAACGTGCGTCCCATTTAATTTATTCCACGTTTTATAGAAGACATTGAAGCAAGTCTCAGGTCTGATGGCAGATTCTGCGCCATTGCCCTTTGCCGGTTTCCATTGGTGTGTGGCGCCGTAGGGCGTGAAGTGTCCGATTTTCATAAACGCTTGGGTATACGGACGCAACACTTCCGGTTGTGGTACTGGAAATACATTCACAGACGGCAGGCCAAATAGCTTCATGCTCTCGATCACGGGTGCGATCTGGCCTGGATAAGATTCATGCGTGTCAAAAGTATCAAAAATCTTTCCGGTATACGCATTCCTTTTGATTTCCGGATGGGGAGCCAAACTTTCCTGATGCGAAATATCCAGTTGCAGCTGTCCCTGACTATTGCGCCACAGTGATCCCAGGGCGACATGGCCCACCGCGCCGTACGTGCCAGGAAAACGGAAAACGAGAGCCATGCCTTTGTCAGTCGATTTCATCTGACTCATTTTTTGATTAATTACATCCATGAGTTCGGCAACAAACTGTGCGCCTTCTGGTTTATCAGAAAACTGTGGAAAACATTTTTTACCAAAAACTGCATCACTCAATTCTTGAGTCGATATTCTTCCCAAGAGTTGGGGGATATCGCCTTGAAATATTTCCTGAATTTTATTTTTTTCGATTATGCCTTGTTCTATTTCATCCAGGTTATAGTGCGTTGAATATCCTTGCTCTGTTTTTAATTGATTGATTAATTTTTCGGCTGCGGGAGAACGAATGCCTAAATGTTTTTGAAATTCTTTATTCTGATCATCTTCAAGTGCGGCCTTGGTAGCTATTTCAAGTTCTGAGATTTTTTCATTTTTAACCGATTTATCTTTGGTACTTGAAACGACATTAACATCGGTAAACGCATCCTTGAATTGAAAATGGCTATTTATCATGTTAAAGCGATTCAATGCCTTTTTTCCTGATTCGGGTGGCAGCGTTTCAGAATGCGACTGCTCTGTCCCCTGCTGAGCAGAGAGATATTTTTTTTCTTTTTGATGTAATGAAGGTTTCTTGCGCTTGGAATCTTCAGAGCTCTCTATTTTTTGATCAGGTTTGGTTTGGGATTTATCGCCCTGAATATTTTCATTCCTATTTTTGTTATTTACTTGCATGATGGTCTCCTTAATTAGTGCATTAATTTTTTCTCTTTCCTCGGTTTGTGGGGCTCTTCAGATAAATCAGTTTTCGATTGGATTTTTTGGTTTTTATCGAGAATAATTTTTCATTCGGACTTGCGATATCTTCATTTTCTGGATTTAAGAAAGCTCTGCTTAAATAGCACTGCAAATTTCTTCCGAAAAATCGTATCGCGTCCTTGACTTCTCAGATCTCCCGCCGCGTGTAGGCGCCGGGTCTCCATAAAACGCGGTTTTATTCAGCGTCTCCCTCGTCTGAAAACCTCATGTGTTTCCTGAATTCCCAGTCGGAAACACATTCCGGTAGAAACACATCAATGCCGAATGACGTCCTAATTATTCTCGCCATGACCTGATCACCTCCTTGCCATCAAAGGGCGTTTCTCAATTGACACTTGAGTAACGAAAACATTGAAGAAATTCAATTAACAAGATCTTTTTTTCGAATATCGATCTGATGAGCAAGACGGTGGCAGGTGGCTTACCCAGGGTCATGGATAGCAGGGGGCTGCGGAAGTAATCCGAAGTTCAAGGCGCGTGCTGCGTCCGAGGGCCTCACGCAGACTGAAAAACGCTAAATAAATGCTCGTGTCAGGACAAGTCAGTAGGCTTGTGAGGCGGGGAAATCTGGAGGAAAAGGGGACTGCTGCTAATTTCTAAGTGAGAAATTTTGTGTGATGCTCACGTATCAGCGCTTCCTTGAAGGCGTATTGAGGTTTACTGCTTTTTAACGGCCGTGAGTCCTCTGACAGGCCCAAAGCTGCGATTCTGCAAAGAAAGATCTCCATGTGAGTGCAGTGCATCTTCCGAGATCGTTGCGCGGACCGTGACCTTGCTAGCGCAATCCTTCATGCAGTCGGTATCGGAGACATCGGGTCTGCCTTTGACCGTGGCCAAGCCGTGGTCCCGTGTCATGCCATGCCGGTTCGGCATGCGATCTTGAATCGCCTTGATGTTTTCGTCCGACAAGCTGAAGTCTTCCGGCACGATCTCGGCCAGATTCAGGATGTACGCGGTCACCGCATAGCTCTCATCGACCGACAATGATTTGGGTGCATTCCAGGGCATGGCCCGGTACAGATAATCCCAAAGCGTGCTCAGCGTCGGTACTTTCATGATCGCTGATCTGAGCACGGTATTCGGATTGGACAGGGCCGCGACTCTGCCGGTACGAATATCCTCCGCTGTGGTGCCACCGACAATAGGCGCTGACATCTGGGTCAGTTCGCCGAAGGTGCCGTGACAGGCCGCGCACTTCGCATCCCAGACTTGCTGTCCCTGAAGCACGGTACCTGAGCCCTTTGGCAGGCCTTTGAAGTCGGGCCGCACATCGATATTCCAGACCTCAATTTCGCGGGCGGTGGCGGTGCGGCCGACGCCGGGATAGCTTAGGTCACCTGCCTGAGCCGGGTTCATGGAGGCGCAGGACAGCAAGAACAACAAACCGACGCTAATAAGCCTGCACATTCAGTACCTCACCGGATGCATTGATTTGCCAGGATTGAATCGCATTGTTGTGATACGTGGATCTGCTTCCTCGGACTTTGCGCAGCTGCTCAATGCCGGGCTGCACATAGCCCGTCTCGTCAACGGCGCGCGATTGGAGAATCACCTCGCTGCCATCCCAGACCCAGTCGATGTTGAAACGGGTGAGGGCTTTATTTTGTATCGGTCCCTCCAGCCGTGCGCTGCGCCAATTACGACCACCGTCGACAGATACATCGACCTTTTTGATCTTGCCGCGTCCCGACCAGGCGAGGCCTGTGATGTTGAACATGCCTTTGCTCAGCAACTGCTGACCACCGGAGGGCGAGGTGATTACGGATTTGCATTCCTGGATCGAGGTGTACTGCCGATGGCTCCCATCAGGCATCAGGTCGATGTATTGAATCGATTCATCCTTTGTGCCCCAGGGCTGATCGCCGACTTTGATGCGCCGCAGCCATTTGACCCATGAGACGCCTTGCATGCCGGGCACGACCAATCGCAATGGGTAACCATTTTCCGGGCGCAGCATCTCCCCATTCATACCCCAGGCAACCAGCACATCATCCAGCGCGTGCTCGATAGGAATCGTGCGCGTCAGGCTGGCGCCATCGGCACCCTCAGCCAGAATAAATCGCGATTGCTGTTTGTCATAGCCGCAGTAATCCAGCAGCACGGACAGCGGCACGCCCGTGAATTCGCAGCAGGACAGCATGCCGTGCGTGTATTGCACCGTCGGCACCGAAGGATGTCCCCACTCCATCGCGGTGTTGGCACCGCACTCCAGAAAGTGAATGCGCGAGACGGACGGTAGCCGCATCAGATCATCCATCGTGAAGATCATCGGCGTCTTGACCAGACCATGGATCATCAGGCGATGCGTGTCAGGCGCAACATCGTGCCAGCCTTGATGGTGTCTTTCAAAATGCAAGCCATTTGGCGTGATAATGCCGAACAGGGCCTGCAAGGGGGTGAACGAGGCCGATGCCTCCTGCGTTCTTGTCAGGCCGGGTGATATGCGTTTGAGAATGGCATTTTCATGGCGCGAGGGTTGCCCGTAGCCGGCCTGGGTGACGGGCTTGCCCAGCGTCGTCGAGTGTGATGGCAGTACGAGAATATTCGGATCGCCTGCCGCTGAGTCACCGCTACCCCCAGCGCCCATCTCGTTGGCAAAGCTCTTGGATGCAGAAGACACTGCAGTAGCGGCAGAGGCCACCAAAAAACTTTGTCGCAAAAAGCGGCGCCGTTCTTCATCGAGCCCTTTTTCATGGATCTCGCGCAGCAGCTGCGGATTCAGAAAATTTTCTGGTGCTTTTCTGAGGAGTCCGGGACGCTTGGTCTCTGTCGTCATGCGATGACTTCCCTAATTCTTTTTTTCTGCATTCGCCAATGGGGTGCAGGCTCAGGGCTTTACAAAGCGCAGTGTCATCCGGTCTGACTCGCCTATCGCGCGATACTTGGCCTTGTCATTCTCGGCGACGCCGCGCAGGTTGGGGAGCAAATTCCACACGCCACCGGGATGGTCTTTTGTATCGAGCGGGTTGCTATTGATCTCCGAGCTGCGATCCAGCCTGAAGCCCGCAGCAGCAGCCGCTTCAATGACGAATTGCTCAGTCATGTAGCCCGATTCGATTTGTTTGGAAAGCGGCGTGTCAGGTTTTGCTCGGTGTTCTACAACGCCGAGCACACCGCCTGATTTCAATGCCTGAAAAAACCCCTTGAACATCGACTGAGTGTGTCCGGCTTTGGCCCAGTTGTGTACATTCCGAAAAGTCACCACCAGATCAGCCGTACCGTCCGCTGTGAACACTGGGGCGGCAGGATCGTAGGTTTTGATTGTCGGCTCGCCATAAAGCTCGGGCGCAGCTTTCAGCATTTGGCGATAGGCCGCATCTCTTCGTTTCATGGCTTCAGGCATATCGTCGGCGAGCGCCGGGACGGCCGCAGTGTAGCGGCCCTGTTGTCTCAGAAGTGGCGCAATGATTTCGGTATACCAGCCGTTTGCAGGCGAGATTTCCACGACGGCCATGTGCGGTTGCAAACCGAAGAACAGGAGTGTCTCTTTTGGATGGCGGTATTGATCACGTGCTCGGTTGGCCTCGGAGCGGTGGGGGCCCTGAATAACCGTATCCAGCAAGCCCTGAACATCGTGAGCGTGAGCGATTCTGGCAGTGAAAGGGGCTAACCCGGCGGCGATGAGCAGGGTCACCGTGAGGCAGGCCATCGCAAAGCTTGTTTTTTTGTTCATCATCACATCTCCGAAAAGTGGTCAGTGTGCCAGATTCTGCTTGCCTTCATCCCCGGCAGATCTGAAACCGGGAGCTCGCTGCAGTGCACCCGCAAGCGTCGGTTCGACATCGCGCTGCGTGCCAAATGCAGCGGGGCCGAGGGCGGGTCGTGAAATGCGGTTGGCGCCGCCTTCTGCGACAATAAGGCGGTTTTTATTCCAACGAGTCTGCCCACCATGAAGAAATGGCTTTTTCTGTGCGCGTTTTTGATCGCGACACCAACCCTTGCCGAAAATTGGGTGCAATATGCGCAAACCAATCAGGTCAGCCGCTACTACGATAAATTACGCATGGTGAATATAAGTGGTAACGCCTTCATCTGGGATTTGCATGATCTTCAAAGCCCAGTGGCTGATGCGTCGGGCAAGACCTACCAGTCAGTGCTGCTACCGACAGAATTCAGCTGCCGAAAACATCAGCGTCGCATCTTGAGTACACACAAAATGTCGGACCGCATGGGCGCTGGAACCCTGATCATGGAGCAGAACACGGTGGGTGACTGGATTGATGTCGCGCCGCAAACGCCTGATGACCAATTGATGAGAGCCGTTTGCGAGAGCCAGTAAACCTCATTCGCTGCCCTGAAAATTTGAATCGATTCCCATGACCGCTTACCCGCTGACTTCCTTAATAACGCTGCTCACTGTTTTGCTGATGTTCGTGACCTCCGTCATCGTCGGCAAAGCGCGCGTGAAATACGAAATCATGGCGCCCGCGACCTCGGGACACGAAGTGTTCGATCGCGCCTATCGCGTGCAAATGAACACACTGGAAGCCGCAGCGATGATGCTGCCCTCGCTGTGGATCTATGCGATCTTCAATGGTGAGACCGGCGCTTTTGCGATGGGTGTGATCTGGCTCCTCGGTCGCGCCTGGTACGCGCAGTCTTATTTGACGAACCCTGTGCGACGGGGTCCGGGTTTCGGTATTGCGTTTGTTGCGCTGGCCGGTCTGTGGTTTGGTGCACTGGTGGGGCTGGCTCTCAGAGGCGTCTCACTGTTCTGAGTTTTTCACCTCAGGCCTCGCCGGATGGCCGCGCCAGGCAGGATCAGGGCACAGCCCGCCGTGCTGCACCGTTCTGACTGCGGCACCTGGTTTTCGATTACCCGCGCCCCACATAAGGCATGTTCGTCGCCATGATGGTCATGAACAGAACATTGCTCTCCAAAGGCAGATTGGCAATTTGCACCACGGCTTGCCCAACGTGCTCGACATCCATCGTCGGTTCCGCCTTGAGTGACCCATCCGCCTGAATCACGCCTTTGCTGATGACCTGTGTCATCTCGGTGGCCGCATTGCCGATGTCGATCTGGCTGCAAGCGATGCGATCTGCACGACCATCGAGTGCAATCGATTTGGTCAAACCCGTAATCGCATGCTTGGTGGCAGTGTAGGGCGCAGAGAAAGGCCGAGGCGTGTTGGCGGAAATCGATCCGTTATTGATGATGCGTCCCCCTTTAGGTGACTGTGCTTTCATCATGCGCATGGCTTCTTGCGCGCATAAAAAAGAACCGGTCAGATTCGCGTTCACCACATTCATCCACTGCGTGTAACTCAGATCTTCCATTGGGATCGGCGGCGATGCCGTACCCGCGTTATTGAACAGCACATCAATGCGACCAAACTTTGCTTTCAGGCTGGCGAACAGCTGTTTCACACTCTCGGGATCGCCGACATCACTGGTCACCGCCAGCGTATTGGCATCCGTGCCTCCGATGTCGTTGAGTGCTGCCTGGAGCTTGTCGAGATTGCGGCCAGTGATCACGACCTGATAGTTCGCATGCAATAAAGCTTTTGCAGCAGCCTTGCCTATGCCGGTGCCTCCGCCGGTCACCAGTGCGACGCGATTGGAATTCATGAGCTTGTCTCTGTTGTGGGTTGATCGCCAACGCAGAGCGCGTTTCGGTAAGTTGAACGCGCTTTGCTATTCTTGCCTGTGGAAGATGTGTCTGTTATTTCACACTCAGGCGTTTTGATCTTACCATCGCGCACATGACTCCCGGCGTCTGGACGGATCTCTGTTACCTTGCTTTGTAGAAGTCGTGTGATACCGTTAAAAACTAAACAATAAAATCATGGCCACTCTCATGAACCGTCAGGTGATTCTCTCCAGCCGTCCCGAGGGCATTCCTCAAGCCGAACACTTTCGACTTGTGGAGACCGCCGTGCCGCAACTGCAGCCGGGCCAGGTGCTGATACGCAATCACTTTCTCGCCGTCGAGCCGGCCATGCGCGGCTGGGTGAATGCGGTGGCCAATTACTCGCAACCCGTCGGTATCGGTGAAGTCATGCGTTCTTTTGCCGCGGGCGAGATCATCGCCTCCGAGAATCCGCAATGGCCGGTGGGCACGCGGGTGACTGGCATGTTCGGCTGGCAGGATTACGCAGCAGTCGATGTGAGCACGATTGATTATCGTGTTGATCAGGCGGACCTGCCTTTGTCGACCTCGCTGGGCGTACTTGGTATTAACGGCATTACCGCGCACTACGGACTGATGCGTATTGGTGAGCCCAAATCAGGCGAGACCGTGCTGGTGTCCACAGGCGCCGGTGCGGTGGGTTCTTGCGTGGGTCAGATTGCAAGGATTCACGGATGTCGCACCGTCGCGATTACCGGGGGGGAGGTCAAGCGTCAGTTGTGCATCGACCGCTTTCAGTACGATGCCGCGGTGGATTACAAGCGCGAGAATTTTGCCGAGCAGTTGGCGGCAGCTTGTCCGACGGGCGTCGATATCTATTTTGACAATACCTCGGGTAGGATCAGCGATGCGGTGATGCAGCACCTGAACGTGGGTGCGCGTGTGATCATTTGCGGCACCGCTTCCATCGCCAACTGGAATCCCACGCCACTCGGCCCTCGGGTGGAACGCCAGCTGCTGGTCAAGCGGGCTCGCATGCAGGGCTTCGTGATACTTGATCACCGGGACCACTATGCCGCCGCGCGCGTCGATCTGGCCGAGTGGGTGCGGCAGGGTCTGATCCGGTACGAAGAGGACGTACTCGATGGTATCGGCCATGCCCCGGATGCCATTGCCGGGCTCTACCGGGGCGAAAATCTGGGCCGGCGGTTGATTCGGGTCATCGACTGAGCAAGCTGCGCCACGCCAGGCACCGGGGTCTCTTCTGGTCGGGGGAGTAAATTTTTATTCGCCTTGCCAGCGCGGTAGGTGCAGCTCAAGCGGCCCGACCTGACAACCGGGGTTTTGCTCCCGCGCTATCTCGCCGCGCCTGAAACGCTGCGCCAGTGCCGCTTTGCGTCGTAGTGAGTCCTCGCGTGACGCAATTCCTGTCGTTTTGCCGATCGCCGCAGCGCATTGTTCAGATAATCTGAACTTACAGTAAAGAAATATTTATTTTTCCTGAAGTAGACTCATCAGTACAGTTCAAGCCTGAGCAGTATTGGCGGCTTGCACGGGCGCCGCTGCACCTATGCGAGTGGCGCTTTCGCCCGCACCGAGACCCCAAACAGGAGAATAAATATGCTCACACGAGTCAGCCCCGCCAACTGCGCGTTTCCGGATCAATTGGATCTGGCGCAGAGCGACCCCGCGCTCTGGGCCGCAATACAGCAGGAGGCGACTCGCCAGGAAGATCATATTGAGCTGATCGCTTCTGAAAATTACACCAGCCCAGCGGTCATGCAGGCGCAGGGTTCGGTGCTCACCAATAAATACGCTGAGGGTTATCCCGGCAAGCGCTACTACGGTGGCTGCGAGTATGTCGACATCGTCGAACAGCTGTGTATCGACCGACTCAAAGAACTGTACGGCGCAAATTTTGCCAATGTGCAGGCCAACTCGGGTTCGCAGGCCAATCAGGCGGTGTTCCTGGCGTTGCTCAATCCCGGCGACACCATCATGGGCATGTCACTCGCCGAAGGCGGTCACCTCACGCACGGCATGCATCTGAACATGAGCGGCAAGTGGTTCAACGTTGTCAGCTATGGCTTGAATGACAAGGAAGAGATCGATTACGAGGCCATGGAGCGCACCGCCCAT
>JACCDJ011466381.1_pt1 | contig 11366 bp, 10 predicted proteins | sample 7444481 | NCBI WGS metagenome assembly JACCDJ01 (sample SAMN15323435, study PRJNA562643) | freshwater metagenome | isolation source: river surface water | place: USA:Blue River Watershed | collected 2017-08-15 | reverse complement strand
GGGAAGTCCTTATCTTTTCTATCACCTGAATAGCGCGATGTTGGGTGGGTTTTCCGCTTACTCCACCGGCTCCGATGTCCTCTACCTTTTTAGCAGCTGTTTTTAATCGACTTCTGTCGATGGTAGTATTGCATGCAATCACTCCAGCAATTTTACTTTCTTCAAGCACTGTGATTACGTCAGCCAAAGATTCATCAGTAAGGTCGGGGGCAATTTTAAGAAAGATGGGTTTTGCTTGCTGCTGTTGCAATGGATGTTGTTGGAGCGTATTGAGCAAATGTAGTAAGGGTTCTTTTTCTTGCAACGCTCTTAATCCTGGGGTGTTGGGAGAACTGACATTAACAACGAAGTAGTGCACTTGGTGATGCAGTTTTTCAAAACAAAGCAGATAATCTTGCACAGCCTCTTCATTGGGCGTCCATTTATTTTTTCCAATGTTGCCGCCAATGATGATCCCAGGCTTGGACTTTTCAAGAGACCTTGAAAGCGCAACCATCCCGTCATTGTTGAATCCCATGCGATTGATCAAGGCATGATCTTTAGGTAATCGGAAGAGTCTGGGCTTTTCGTTACCGGGTTGAGGTTGCGGGGTAACGGTGCCTACTTCAATATGCCCAAATCCAAGCAGGGAAAGTTCGTTGATCCATTTTCCGTTTTTATCAAATCCTGCAGCTAGTCCGATTCGATTAGGAAAAGTAATACCCGCTACTTCGACAGGCTGGAAGTAGGCTTTTTGTTTTTGGTTGTAATAAAAAGCAACACCGGGAATTTTAGTCAAGAATTTCCACAAATCCATTGCCAGATAATGTGCTTTCTCTGGAGTGATTAGAAAAAAAAGAGGTTTGATCAACAGCCGATACCACATTATCTCACCAGCTTTTTGTATTTTATTCTGGTAGGTCCGACGTCACCTTTACGCATCTTCTTGTTTTCTTCATATTCAGAGAAGCTGCCTTCGAAGAAATACACTTCTGAATCTCCTTCAAATGCTAAAATGTGCGTGCAAATCCTGTCTAAGAACCAACGATCGTGGGAAATCACTACCGCACAACCGGCAAAGCTCTCAATCCCTTCCTCCAGCGCACGCAGTGTATTGACGTCTATATCGTTGGTGGGCTCATCCAGCAACAATACATTGGCTTCTGTTTTTAATGTCATTGCCAAATGCAAGCGATTGCGCTCACCGCCAGAGAGCACGCCACATTTTTTTTGTTGATCCCCTCCAGCAAAATTGAATTTGCTGCAATAGGCGCGTGAATTAATCGTGGTGCCTCCAATTTGGATCACTTCATTTCCTCCACTGATCACTTCATACACCGACTTGTTGGGGTCTATTTCTTTGTGTCGTTGATCAACATATCCAATTTGAACGGTCTCACCAATTTTAATCGTACCCGAGTCAGCGGTTTCTTCATTCATGATCATGCGGAACAAAGTAGTTTTACCCGCACCATTGGGTCCGATAATTCCTACAATTCCTGCTGGGGGTAATTTAAAGGAGAGGTTTTCTATCAACAGGCGATCTTCAAATCCTTTGGTTACGCCATTGAACTCGATTACATCATTTCCTAGGCGTGGTCCATTGGGAATGGGAATTTCCAATTTAGCCTCTTTCTCTCGTTCTCCTTCTGACATCATTTTGTCATAATTCTGAATACGCGCTTTGTTTTTTGCTTGACGCCCTTTAGGATTCATGCGCACCCATTCTAACTCTCTTTCTAAGACTTTTCTTCTCTTACTCTCTTGCTTTTCTTCTTGAGCAAGTCTTTTGGTCTTTTGCTCTAGCCAGCCGGTGTAATTGCCTTCCCATGGAATGCCTTCGCCACGATCTAATTCCAGTATCCATCCTGCAACATTGTCAAGGAAATACCTATCGTGGGTTACGGCTAAAACGGTACCGGGATATTGTTGTAAATGCTGTTCTAACCACAACACGGATTCAGCATCCAAGTGGTTAGTGGGCTCATCGAGTAATAAGACATCGGGTTGTTGTAATAAAAGCCTACAAAGTGCTACTCTTCTTCGCTCTCCACCCGAGAGTTTTTCAATTTTGGAATCTTCGGGGGGACAACGCAAGGCATCCATGGCGATGGCCAGTTTGGTATCTAAATCCCATCCGCCTAATGCCTCTATTTTATCTTGTACAGTGGCTTGTCTGTTCAATAGAGAGTCCATCTTGTCTGGATTGTTCAATACTTCCTCATCCATAAAGAGGGCATTGATTTCCTCGTATTCTTTCAAAGCATCTGTAATGGGTTTTACTCCTTCTTCTACAATTTCACGAACGGTTTTTTGTTCGTCTAATTGTGGTTCTTGTGGAAGGTAACCTACGGAATATCCGGGTGACCAAACCACTTCTCCCTGGAAGGATGGATCCAACCCTGCTATGATTTTCATAACGGTGGATTTACCTGCACCATTGAGACCGATGATGCCAATCTTGGCACCATAATAAAAGCTCAAATAAATATCTTTGATGATGTGTTTTCCTTGTGGCGTGTACTTGTTGACACCCACCATAGAGAATATGATCTTCTTATCTGTTGACATGACTTTGAATTTGAGTGCAAATATACTAAGCCAGCGCCCTATCTTTGCCACATGAGTTATACAGTTGCCATCATCGGTCGTCCTAATGTGGGGAAGTCAACCTTATTCAATCGTTTGACAGAAACCCAAGAGGCCATCGTCGATCCTACCGCGGGAGTAACCCGCGATCGGAAATATGGCACCTCGTCTTGGCGAGGCAAGGAATTTATTGTAATTGACACTGGCGGGATGGTTTCAGATTCAACAGATGAATTTGAGAAGGATATCAATAATCAAGTGAAATTAGCCGTGGCCGAGGCAGATGCTATCTTTTTTGTGGTGGATGTGCGGGACGGATTGTCCGAGTGGGATGAGGCCGTGGGCAATATGCTCAGAAGGATCGATAAACCGATCTTTATCATTTGCAATAAAGTGGATACCAGTGATAAGGAGATTTTATCGCATGAGTTTTGGATTTTAGGATTGACCGAAAAGCTATACAGTATCAGTGCAAATAATGGATATGGAACCGGGGATTTGTTGGATGACCTGTTTGAATTGATGCCTGAAGAGCCGGAGCGAGATGAGTCTGATATTCCACGAATAGCCATTGTGGGTAGGCCGAATGTGGGTAAATCTACGTTGATCAACACGTTGATGGGGCAGAACAGATCCATCGTATCAGATGTTGCCGGAACGACAAGGGATTCTGTAGATACTTATTTCAATGCCTTTGAAAAGGAGATGATATTGGTGGATACGGCGGGTTTGAGGAAACGGAAACAAATGGAGGGTGATATTGAATATTATTCTTCCATCCGAACGCTCAAGGCCATTCGAGGTGCAGATGTTTGTATGTTGCTGATAGATGCACAGGAAGGTGTCACCATTCAGGATTTGGCCATTTTTCATGAGATAGATGAAGCCAACAAAGGGGTGGTGATCTTGGTGAATAAATGGGATTTGGTGGAGAAAGATCACAAGAGTGTTCAAGTGATGACAGAGGAGATTAAAAAGCGTTTGTCTCCATTTACGGATGTACCTATTTTCTTCACTTCGAATGTTACGAAACAACGTCTTTTAAAGGCATTGGAAATGGCCTTACAGGTATATGAAAATCGTTTTCAGAGAATCCCTACTTCCAAATTGAACGAGGTGTTGTTGCCTCTGATCCAAGCCTATCCTCCTCCCATATACAAGGGAAAGGAAGTAAAGATAAAATTCGTTACTCAATTGCCTACCAAATCGCCGGCCATTGCTTTTTTCTGCAATACACCTCAAAATGTAAAATTGCCTTACCAGCGATTCCTAGAGAACAAGATCCGGGAGCATTTTCATTTTAGTGGAGTTCCTATTCGATTGTACTTCCGCCAAAAGTGATAAATACCTTTTTTTAGGTATTGCCACAAGATTTTTTTTAAATCAATTTTGTATTGTGGAAAAAAAGCTTCTCTCAAAATTAAACATTGGTGAACATGGGGTCATTGGTACTGTGAAAGGTGGTTTTTTAGCACCCAAATTGGCAGATCTAGGACTTTTTGAGGGAAGTGACGTCGCCATTCTATACAAAGCTCCGCTGGGCGATCCATTGGCTGTTGAGGTGCAGGGTACTGTTGTATCTTTGCGCCGCGAGGAAGCAGATTGGATCACAGTGGAAGCATGAGCTCTAAAATTCAGAAAATAGCATTAGTAGGCAATCCGAATACGGGAAAAAGTTCTCTGTTCAATTGGCTTACAGGATTGAATCAGAAAGTGGGAAACTTTCCTGGCGTCACAGTGGATAGAAAGAGCGGCACCATGTTTCTCCATGATCAGTCTGTTGAAGTGATCGATTTCCCCGGTACTTACTCTTTTTTCGCGAAGTCAGAGGAAGAGAAAGTGGTGCAGGATGTTTTGATCAATAAAGAACATCCAGATTTTCCTGATTTATTTATCGTGGTGATGGACAAGACCCAATGGGTCAGAAATTTTGTTTTGTTTTCTCAATTGTATGATGCTGGATTACCGGTGCTCGTGGCCATCACCATGGGAGATAGAGAGGTCCCGTTTGAAGTAGATATAGATGCGTTTCATAAGAAATTGAATGTGCCAGTGGTGGCGATCAATGGACGAACGGGAGAGGGGGTGGAGGATTTGAAGAGAGCCGTTTTGTCATTTGAGAATGCAGATAAAAGGGTAATCGTAAATGACCAATTTACCCATTTGCTCAATGATGAGGAAGGACAAATAGCAGATACCAAGGCGCGTTATCTTTGGATACAACAACACGTTCCGAAGAGATCTAGATTCAATAGCAAAGGCAAGGTCAATCCGCTGGATCGATGGTTGGTTCATCCCGTTTGGGGATATGTGATTTTTGTTTCCATATTATTAGTGATCTTTCAATTTATCTTCAGATTCTCCACCATTCCCATGGATTGGATAGATGGAGGATTCACTCATTTGGCCTCTTGGCTCCAAAGTGCCTTACCTGCCGGAATTCTGAGTGATTTGATTACACAAGGGTTGATTCCGGGTATAGGCGGTGTATGTGTATTCATTCCTCAAATTGCATTTTTGTTTTTCTTTTTGTCGATTTTAGAAGAGACAGGATATATGTCTCGAGCGGTTTTTATCATGGATCGCTTGGTAAGGCCTTTTGGTCTCAATGGGAAAAGCGTCGTACCCTTAATGTCGAGTGTGGCTTGTGCTATACCTGGCGTCATGTCCACCCGAACGATTTCTCAAGGGAAGGATCGTTTGATTACCATTCTAGTGGCCCCCCTCATGAGCTGCAGTGCCCGTATTCCTGTGTACACCCTTTTGATTGCATTGGTGATTCCTCAGGAATATTGGTTAGGGTGGATTGATTTACAAGGGATGGTGCTCTTAGGGCTGTATTTGTTGGGATTGGTAACTGCGCTTTTGGTGGCGTTGGTGGCGAAATGGTTATTAAAAACAGTACAGCCGGGATTCATGGTGATGGAAATTCCTCCTTTGCAACCACCGTTGTGGCGTCAGGTTTTACTCACCATGTGGGAGAAGGTGAGGGTATTTGTAGTGGATGCGGGAAAAGTGATTGTAGCATTGTCGATGATCATTTGGGCTTTGGCCACTTTTGGTCCTAGTGAAAGAAGAGAATTGGCTGTACAACGAGTGGAACAGAGTTGGCAAGGTAGTGAGGAGGAAAAGGAGAAAGTGCTAGCCGCAGTCAATTTGGAAAACTCCTACATTGGCATCATGGGCAAAGGCATAGAGCCCATCATAGCACCGCTGGGATTTGATTGGAAAATAGGTATTTCCATCATCACATCCTTTGCCGCAAGGGAGGTGTTTGTTGGATCGCTTGCCACCATATATGCTATTGGAGATGATGAGGAGGATAACGATCGATTGATGGATAAGATGAGGAAGGACGTTCGCTGGGATGATGGTACTCCGGTGTACACTTTGGCGAGTGGTAGCGCTTTGTTGGTGTTTTATGCTTTTGCTATGCAATGTTTGGCCACCTTTGCAGTGGTATATCGCGAGACACAATCATGGCGCTGGCCCATTTTCCAATTGGTGTACATGGGCGTGTTGGCGTATTTGGGAGCTTGGTTAACTTATATCTTACTGGCATGATTCAGGGGATACTGGCCACTTTGCTTATTGTATGGGCCGCTTTTTTCTTAATCAAAGAAGCTCGAAAAAAAATCAGTACTCGGGACAAGGGATGCGGAAATTGTGGGAGTTAGTGGATCATTTTTTATTGAAGGATCTCCCAATTATTAAGAAAAGGTTTCAGAGGTCCGTGATTCACTGTCTCTCTATCCGTTCCCAGACTCGATCCATAAAAATGGGGGAGGTCGGCGAGTAAAATGGATCCCAGTAAAATGAAATAATCTGGCGCCTGGTTTTCATTGTTTAGATAAACAAAGATGTAGGCGCAATTTTGTTTGATTTTAGAAGAGTGGAGAGTAAAACAATTGGGTTGTTTTCGTAGCGTTTTGACTTCTACTTCAAACGTTTTTTTGCCATTAGGGGTGGTGACCAATAAATCGACACCTTTGGCATTACCCAATGAAATCGCAACTTGAAAATTTCTTTTTGCGAGTTCCGCCGCTACAAAAAATTCTCCTGCTATTCCAGTCTTTTGATGGGTCGTTGGGGAAGCAGACATGCATTCAAATAAACATTTGATTCACAATTCTAGGGTCCAATCAAATGCTGTTCAGCATTCTTTGCACCTCTTTGATGTCTTTTTTCAAGTAACCCTTAGTGTCGTATTTTTTGGCCTCGTTGAGATGCATCATCGCTTCTCTCTTCTTGCGTTTATTGGCGGCGAGCACAGATAGATTCAAATAGACAGCGGCTTTGTCATGATCCATTCTCAATCCATGACTCAAGGCAGCTCTTAAGTTTTTCTCACTGTTGGCCATGCTTTGATTTTGAATATCAGTAGTGGCAGTTAAGAAGTAATAATATCCTTTTTGTTTTGCCCACAACTTATCTGGATTGATTTTTTGCAACCATTGTTTTGCCTTCTCCATATTTTGACGCTGCATGTAATAAAAGACTACCATCAATCGAGTGCTTCTGAAGCAAACCAACACCAATACTGTTGAGACCAAGGTCATGAAAATTCCCTTGCCCCAATAGCCATCGACATATAACCAAATCGTGTAAAATAGAGAAAGTGCAGCCACGACAAATTTGATGATTCTTGTATCCATTTTTTAATAATTGAGAAGCAAAAATACAAAATACTCGGTGCGAAAAAGGATTAAAATGGTGAATAACTCTGTTGAAATGTAGGTGAACAGCTGCTGGATAAATGAAAATAGGAAGGGCTATTTTTGAGAGAAAGGAAATTAAATATTTGTTTGATCTATGTTACAAATTTTTGGAAAGAAGAAATTAAATACGGAGCGAGCAGCTCACCATTTGGTCAATGCCTTGCTCAATAGTGTTGAAGAGGGTTTTGAAAGCATAGCCGAGTACATTGCATATTGTCCTGAGTTTGTTACCACTCCTCCTGTCAATAAGGAGGACAGCGGTAAGTTTTTAATGATCGTGATCGCAGGTAATTTTAATTTGTTGCCGAAATATTTTGTGAATGGAGAAGATCAGGAAATTATTACGGAGAGTATTAAGAAGCTTGCTCCTGTGTTCGATCTGACCCCAAGCCAATTCCAAGGGGTATTGCATGATTACAAAGAGATGATGTCTCGCGTGAATGCTCCATCCAAGAATACTCTGTACGCTATGTCCAAGGCGGTTTTCTTCAAGTATAACTTAAGCGAGTATCAACAAGATTATTTCAAGATGATGCAAACGCCCAATCCTATTTTTTTGAAAAAAATGGATGAGATCATGGCTAATTTTTTATTCAATTGGGAGAGCTTTACCGTTAAATACAAGGTTGTCAATCAGTCTGCCGCATAGTATTATTTCTTCCTGTGCAGAATCGCTTTTTGCATCAAAGTGGGTTCCATTTTTCCAAATACGTGCTTTTCTTGTGGTAACGGATATTGGGTTACCATCATTTCCAGTTGATTTCCATTCGATAATTGGAAATTAGTATTTCGCGTCCATGTGCCTTCTTCGCCATCGATGAGATAGGACGAGAAGAGGTGATGGTCAAATAATCTAAAATAAGATACAAACCCATTCTCTTTTTTCATTGCATAAGGGGTAGCAGAGGAATCTTTGAATTGTAAAGAATAGCGTAGCGTAAATTTGGGATAACCCAAGGCTATGTTTTCATGGTAAAAAAAATCCCAAGCCCATGTATAGTTGTTAGTTTTGGAAATGACAAGGGTTACCTCAACCGTTTCAGATGTTGCGTTGATAAAATCAGTGGTATTTGTTCCTTCCCAAATCCCCACCCATTCGTCTAATGCATTTTGGCTTAATACCTTCGGTGTTGTCATTAATAACAACATCGCGGTCAGGACAAAGGCATTTATTGCGCTTGCTGCAAAAGCCCGCATAAATGAAATAGCAATCGTGCTCCAACATTTCCATTCCAATCGTTCTCACCGGGAGAAACCTCCACCAAATCAAAACCGATGAGCTTTTTTTTCTGCGCAGCCATGTTCAATAAATAGAGGGCTTGTGCAAATCCCAATCCACCGGGAACAGGAGTTCCGGTGTTAGGGCACAGGTGCGGATCCAATCCATCAATATCAAAACTGATGACAAAATGCTCTGGCAAATGCGCAACAATGGTTTCGCATTGCTGTTGCCATGAAGTACCTTCAAAAGATTTACTTTGTAAATCAAAGTCGTAATGAACCTCCACCTTCTCTGCGTATTGACGGGCCACTTCAAATTCTTGAGCACAAAAATCTCTAATGCCTACTTGTACTAACTTAGAGATGGCAGGAATTTGGATGGCATTGTACATAACAGAAGCATGCGAATATTGAAAACCTTCGTAGGCGATTCTCAGATCCATGTGGGCATCGATATGCAAAATCCCAAATGCGCTTTGCTCTTTTGCGATGGCCCTGTAATATCCCAGTGGCGTGCTGTGATCACCCCCCAATACCGCTACTTTTTTTCCTTTTGATTTCCAATAAAGGGTGCGCTCTGTCACCCATTGATTCATTTTTTCACAGGCGTCATTGACCTTTTGTAATAATCCCTGTCCATGTTCATGTACGCTCAAATCAATCCCCAATTCGTGTAGCTCAATGATTTCCTCTGCCAAGGGGCGCATTTGCTCGCTCAAGGATTGTATTTCCTCTGAAATTACATCCATTCCAATTCCGGCTTTCCATAATTGGGGGAATTGCCGATGGAACAAATCCACTTGAAAGCTGGCTTCGAAAACATGTTCAGGGCCTTGGGCCGCTCCGCTTCCGTAGCTCACCGTTACTTCCCATGGTACTGGAATGATGATGATATCCGCATCTTCATTGGAAAAGGGAAGTCCATAAATATTGGCATCTTTCAAACCCGCGCTATTCGGGTCAAATTGATCGATAATGCTTTGTTTTGTTGTCATTGTTCAAAAGAGATATAATCGGTGATTTCTATTCCATATCCACTCAAACCAGATCGTTTTACTGGATTTTGTGTGAGAAGAGCCGCTCTGCGAATCCCTAATTCTCTGATAATTTGTGCGCCTGTTCCGTAATCTCGATTGTCCATCGGTAAATTTTTTTGCGCTTTGTTGGCGTGCATATAAATCAAAGCTCCTCTATCCAGTGAGCATATTTTTTGAATGCCCTTGCTCAATAAATTGCTATTGGGATTCTGAATCATTTGTATCAAATCGGTTTCCAAATGGCCAGAATGCACCCGAACAGTCACCGTATCTTCTTCATTCCAATTGCCCTTGATCAAAGCAAAATGTTCTTCACCGGAGATGGTCTGCTTGAAAGTATATTTTGTCAAATTTCCCCAAGGAGTTTCAAACGGAGTTTGCCCCATTGCGACGATGAGTTTTTCAGATTGTAAACGATGCGCTATCAAATCTTGAATGGAGATGATTTTGAGATCAAACTTTTTAGCAATTTCTAATAGTTGGGGCAGTCGGGCCATGCTCCCATCTTCATTCATGATTTCCACCAAAACCCCTGCAGGCTTGAATCCCGCCAATTTTGCTAGGTCAATGGTGGCTTCAGTATGGCCAGGTCTTCTCAATACTCCTTCTGATTTAGCGATAAGCGGAAAGATATGCCCTGGACGGGCTAAGTCCCTTGGCTGCGTGTTTTCATCCACCAATGCCTTCACTGTTTTGGCTCGATCATGAGCGCTGATGCCCGTGGTGCAACCATTACCGAGTAAATCTACAGAAACTGTAAAGGCGGTCTTGTTGGGATCAGTATTGTGGGTCACCATCAAATCCAATTCTAGTTGCTTGCACCTTTCTGTTGTGAGCGCTGCGCAGATCAATCCACGCCCTTCTTTGCTCATGAAATTGATGACCTCAGGTGTGACATTCTCAGCCGCTGTAATAAAATCCCCTTCATTTTCTCGGTCTTCGTCATCTACTACAATGATGATTTTACCTGCTTTGATATCAGCTAAAGCGCTTTCAATACTATCCAATACAGTTGACTTTGTTGCAGAATTCATGCTGCAAAGGTAGGTCGTTCTTACCTTTGCATCGCAAATCAAAAATGCAGAATTATGGAATCATTGATCAATCACATTGCAGTAGCGGGTGAAACTCTTTTTCAAGTGAAATGGGACGCGAAGCAAATTCAATTTCAAGAGACTCGAAAGGAATTTGAGGGTGATACAACATTGGTGGTTTTTCCTTTGGCCAAGACGGCGGGAAAAAATCCCGAGGAATTAGGAAATGCCCTCGGTGCCTACCTGCAAGAGAATGTAGATTTTGTGGAGAGTTTCAATGTGGTGAAGGGATTTCTTAATATTCGTTTTTCGGATCATTATTGGTTGACAGCATTTGAGCAAATGAGGAGTGCTGAAAGTTGGGGGTGGGCTACGCCCAACTCGAAACCTCGAATAATGGTGGAATACTCTTCTCCTAACACCAATAAACCCTTGCATCTTGGCCATTTGCGCAATAATTTTTTGGGTTATGCCGTGGCTGAATTGCTCAAAGCCAACGGCCATAGCGTTACGAAGGTTCAAATAATCAATGACAGAGGAATACATATATGCAAGAGCATGTGGGCTTGGAAAAATTTAGGAAACGGTGAGACCCCACAATCTTCAGGAATGAAGGGAGATAAATTGGTTGGGAAGTATTACGTGGAGTTTGATAAAACCTACAAGTCTCAAATCACGGACTTGATGAGTCAAGGAAAAACCAAGGAGGAGGCCGAGTCTCACGCTCCTTGTATGATGCAAGCACAGGACATGTTAAGGGCTTGGGAAGCAGGGGATGAAGGGGTAGT
>JACCDJ010185441.1_pt1 | contig 11374 bp, 9 predicted proteins | sample 7444481 | NCBI WGS metagenome assembly JACCDJ01 (sample SAMN15323435, study PRJNA562643) | freshwater metagenome | isolation source: river surface water | place: USA:Blue River Watershed | collected 2017-08-15 | reverse complement strand
TCTTGGCTGTACCTCAAGAATGTTTGATTCTGACAATGCAAACCAATCAGAAATACTTTGCCATGACTAATTCCGATGGCAAACTTTCAAATCAATTCTTGATTGTTTCTAATATTGAAACAAAAACACCAGAAGCCATTATTTCAGGCAATGAGCGCGTGGTCAGACCCCGCTTAGCGGATGCCAAGTTCTTTTATGAGCAAGACCGTAAAAAGACTTTGATGGAAAGAACCACTTTGTTATCTAAAGTGGTTTATCACAACAAACTTGGCACTCAACTTGAGCGCACAGAACGTGTCACCAAGATTGCGCGTCTGATCGCTACTCAACTGAAGCAATCTCAAAGCAATATCGATGTTGCTTTAGCAGAACGCGCTGCGCAATTAGCCAAAGCTGACTTGTTAACTGATATGGTGGGCGAATTCCCTGAATTGCAAGGCATCATGGGACGCTACTATGCTCTCAATGACAAAGAGCATCCTGATGTAGCGGCTGCATGTATGGAGCACTATGCTCCTCGTTTTGCAGGTGACTTATTGCCACAAACAGATACAGGCACCATCCTAGCTCTTGCAGACAAGCTTGAAACCTTAGTCGGTATTTGGGGTATTGGTTTAGCCCCAACCGGAGAAAAAGACCCATTTGCGCTTCGCCGTCATGCTTTAGGTATTTGTCGCATTTTGCTTGAGAAGAAATTACCTCTTCACATTGGATCAATGATTCAAGGAGCGTTAGATCAATTTAGCCAAGCCGAAGTGAAGGAAACTGCTCAGGTGGAAGTGATTCATCAATTTATTTTGGATCGTCTCAGAGCTTATCTGAAAGATCAAAAATTAGATGGTAAGAGTTATTCAACGAATGAAGTTGAATCCGTGGTGAGCCAAAACCCACAAGTTCTTAATGATGTTTTACAAAGACTCGAGGCTGTAAGACGCTTTAGTGATTTAGATGCAGCTCCAGCACTTGCTGCCGCCAATAAACGTATTGGCAACATCTTAAAGAAAGTAGATTTTGAGATTCCAACATCTGTAGATAGCCAATTGTTAAGTCTAGACGCTGAGAAATCATTAGCTAAAGCACTAGAAGGCATCATGCCTGAAGTGAATCAGGCTTTTGAAAAGGGTAACTTCACATCAGCACTTCAAGCTTTTGCATCTTTGAGAAATGATGTTGATCAATTCTTTAATGATGTCATGGTGATGGATCCTGACACATCATTAAGAAATAATCGTTTAGCACTTCTATCAAAAATGCACAGCCTCATGAATCAGGTGGCTGATATTGGTAAGTTAGCGTCTTAAGAGCTATGGCAGTCAAAGCCCCTCACGCCAAATTGGTGATTCTTGATAGAGATGGCGTTATCAACCAAGATAGCGACCTCTATATCAAGTCGCCAGATGAGTGGATACCTATTCCTGGCAGCCTTGAAGCTATTGCGAAACTCAATCAAGCTGGGTATCACATTGCTGTAGCCACTAACCAATCAGGGGTAGGTCGTGGTTTATACGACATGGATACGCTTAATGCCATCCATGAAAAGTTACACCGCTTGGTTGCCAAAGTAGGCGGGCATATTGATGCCATCTTTTTCTGCCCACATACAGATGCCGATCACTGTAATTGTAGAAAACCTTTACCGGGCATGATTCAACAGATTTCTGAGAGATATGGCATTCCTATTAAGGGGGTGCCCATTGTGGGTGACAGCGTTCGTGATCTGGCTGCAGGGGTTGCCGTAGGAGCAGAACCTCACCTTGTATTAACTGGTAAAGGTGAAAAAGCAAGAGCAAGTGGCGAACTACCGCCATATACAGCAATCCATCAAGATCTCATGGCTTTTGCCAACCACTTTATTCAACGCTCATGACCTTTATTCGTTCGATTGCTCTATTTATTTGCATGTTGGTTTTTACGCCGTTTTGGGCAACCTTATGCTTTTTGGCATTTCCATTCATGAGTGCTGCCAAACGTTATGAACTCGCTCGAGTTTGGAACAAAGTGGTTGTTTTCTTAGCTGAAAAAATCTGTGGGATTCAATACGAAGTGCGTGGCATGGAAAATATTCAAACCATGCTTGATCAACCCGTTATTCTTTTATCCAAGCACCAGTCTGCTTGGGAAACTATTGCATTTTTAGCGTTTATGCCCAAGCAACTATGCTTTGTTTTTAAACGCGAATTACTTTGGATTCCATTTTTTGGGTGGGCATTAGGTCTATTGAGAATGATCCATATTGACCGTTCTAAAGGTGCAGCAGCTTCTCTTTCGATTACATCTCAGGGCAAAAAATATTTAGCTCAGGGATTGTGGATCATTATTTTCCCTGAGGGCACTCGCACGCCTGTTGGCGCACAAACCACCTACCTTAAGGGTGGGGCCCGCTTAGCGAGCGCAACAAATGCTTGGGTGATCCCTGTTGCCCACAATGCTGGTCATTTTTGGCCAAAGAATAGCTTCTTAAAGCATCCTGGAAAAATTATCGTTTCTATTGGACCTGCTATTAGCTCAGCTGACAAATCGGCCGGACAGGTTCACCAAGCGACTGAAGATTGGATTGAAGCAGAGATGCGCGTTATTGATGCGCCAGCTTACAAGCCCAATTAATGTAATCCTCTACAGGGATATCCTGAGCCCTCAAAGATAAAACAGCATCAGGAAGCGCCAAACGATCTTTCACCGCTGATAGATTATTTCTGAGCACTTTACGTCTTTGCGCAAACGCCATTGAAACCAAACTTGCCAATGACTCATACTCTTTAGGCGTGAGAGCGATATCTTTCCTTGGGATCATTTTGACAACCGCCGAGTCCACTTTGGGTGGTGGATCAAAAGCCTCTGGGGGCACATCTAATACATTCTCCAGATGATATCTAGATTGCAACATCACTGATAAACGACTGTATTCAGAATCACCATGAGTTGCCACCATGCGATGAATCACTTCGGCTTGCAACATGAAAACTTGCTCATCAACAAATTCAGCAGCTGACATTAAATGGAATAAAAGTGGTGATGAAATGTTATAGGGTAGATTACCCACAATCTTGACTCTAGCTGCAATACCCTTTGCTTGGATTTTGGATTTAGCTTCTTTAGCCCAAGCTTGAAAATCAAACTTCAAAGCATCTGCTTCAAAAATAGTTAAGTTGCTAAGAGATGCAGACTGCCAGTGTTTCACTAAATCTCGATCTAGCTCAACTACTGCCATTTGCTCTAACGATGCGAGCAAAGGTTTTGTCATAGCACCTAAACCAGGTCCAATTTCAATCACAGCATCTTCGTAGGCAGGCTCAATGGCTCTCACGATGGCATGAATGATCCCATCGTCGACCAAAAAGTGTTGTCCAAATCTTTTACGAGCCTGATGTGCCACGAGTATTCCTTGCCATATTGAGAGCTAGATCTAAAGCCGCGAGCATACTGGAAATATCAGCAATCCCTTGACCAGCGATATTCAATGCAGTGCCATGATCAACAGATGTACGAATCATGGGCAAACCTAAGGTGACGTTCACTCCCTCACCGAAGGTGACAAATTTAAATGGTGCCAAGCCTTGGTCATGAGACATCGCCAAAATAACATCGGCTTTCTTTAAATTCTGGGGGCTAAATATCGTATCCCCAGGTAATGGACCCACCAAACTATAACCCTCAGCTTGCATAGCTTTAATCGCTGGCTCAATGATGTCCATCTCTTCTCTACCAAGATGCCCAGATTCTCCCGCGTGCGGGTTCAAACCCGTGAGATAAATCATAGGTTTAGCAATATTGAATCTTGTTCTCAAATCATGCTCAACAATTCTCACTGTTTCTTGAATGAGTTCTTGGGATAAGAAATCAGGCACCTCTCTCAAAGGCATATGAGTGGTTACTAATGCAACTCTTAATTGTTCTGGCAATAAGGGAGACTCAAAAACTGGCTGACCACACAACATCATCACAACCAAAGGAACCTGGCATCGCTCAGCCAAGTACTCTGTATGACCTGTAAAAGGAATCCCCGAATCTGCAATCACACTCTTTTGGACAGGGGCTGTCACCATCGCTTGATAGCTTCCTGACAAACAACCATCAATTGCGTGATCCAAAGTAGCAATCACATAAGAGGCATTTTTTACATTGAGCTGCCCTGGAGTTACAGGCTCTTGTAAAGAACAATGTTCGATCTTCAATCGATCAGAACTAGAGCCCAGCAGGGTTTGATCACCGATGAGGTGAATCACCACATCTGGGTGATCACTTAAAAATTGCTGCGCTGCCTTAACGCTAATCTCAGGACCAATGCCTGCAGGCTCCCCCGTGGTTAAGGCAAGGTGAATCATTATCGATCTAAAGAGCGGATTTCTACAGTGGCACCATCACGAATCTGACGAATCCAATCTTCGTAGGCTTGCTCTAATTTTCTTTCACGTAGTGCGGCACGAGCGTAGTCTCTTTGCTTATCAGAAGAAAGCTTAGTGGTACGACGCTCAACCACTTGAATCAAATGCCAACCAAACTCAGTTCTAACAGGGGCACTCACCTCACCAATATTTAATCGGTTCATAGCTTGCTCGAACTCCGGCACCAATTCACCTGGAGACATCCAACCTAAAGCACCGCCATTAGGCGCGCTACCATCTTCAGAATATTTTTTAGCTAACTGAGAAAAATCAGCTTCCTTAATTTTTATCTGATCTCTAAATCCGTTGAGACGACGCTGAACTTCTTGGTCGCTAACACCTGAACGATGCTTTAACAAAATATGTTTAGCTTGGGTTTGTGTCACTGATATATCAGCAGCGGCACTTGCTGTTGATGGTGCACCTTTACGATCCATGACCTTAACAATGTGGAATCCTGCCCCACTTTGTAATAGCTTTGGCACCATTTGATTAGCTGAAAGACCACTGGCAGCATCAACCAATAACTGTGGCAAGCGGTCTAAGGTACGGTACCCAAGATCCTCAGACCGAACACCTGAACCAGCCACGGCGACACGCTTACTAAATGCTAAAAAGTCTTTTTCTGAGCTAGCCTGCTTTAGAAGTGCTTCAGCTTTTTCTCTAACGGCAGCGGTATCTGATTCTGACGCTCCACTTGGCACCGCGATCACTAACTGCGCTAAATAAATCTCATTAATTTGTTCTTGACCTGGCTTACCTCTGTTTTTCTCAGCCACGAAATTATCAATTTCAGCTTCACTCACTCGCACGCGAGCATCGACTTCACGCTCACGCAATCGTGCAGCTACCACCTCTTTACGCAAGTCTTCTTTATATCTATTCCAAGAAGTGCCATCTTTTTCTAATTTGGCTTTGAATTCAGCTTGAGATAATTTGCTTTGAGCAATCACTGTCGCAAGGATGCGATCTAACTCAGCATCCACAACTTTTAAACCCTGCTCTTTCGCAATGTTTTGTTGAATTTGCTCAACAATTAATCTTTCAAGCACTTGCTTTCTGAGTTCAGTAGCTGGCGGTAATGGGCGATTCGCTGTTTTGAATTGCTTTTCAATCAAAGCCATACGTCTATCTAACTCAACCTTAGTAATTAAGCTCGTATCAACAACCGCGACCACTTGGTCAATAGCTTGACTAGTTTTTTGAGCAACTACGCTATTGCTAAGGAAAGTAAAACCAAGAGCGCAAAGAATAATATTAGCTAGCTTCATTCGTAACTTTCAAATGGTGAAATAGGTGCTGGGTTAGGGCTTACTGGTTCATAACCAGGGACATTAAAACGAATTAGGTCGATGGAGTTATTACCAAAACCTGAGAAACCTTTGAAATCAATTTGCATATAAATTTCTGAGGTAGCCATCACTGAAGTATTTTGATAACGACGTTGAACCAAACGCATTACCCAACAATCGGCATCATACTCAAGACCTGCTACTCGGTTCAAAACGCGATTGGAGATTAAGTCAAAGTTATATCTTGCAACGCCATACCACTGACGAGTGATTGGCCACTGACCGGATGCCTCATACTGGTCAGTCGTTGCGCGGTTATAAGTATCTACTGTGCGCTTGTAACTTAAGTTTAATAACTTTCTCACTTCTGGACGATAACTAGCAGTCACACTTTGTTGCACCAACTTACTAATTTGTTCGTTGTATTGCAACAAACCATCTAAGTTAAAGTTACCCACTAAACGGGTTGATAAGCCTGCTAGTAAATCTGATCGTTTAGATTGAGCCTGAGGCTGGCTTGTTAGCGTGACACGCTGACCTTCCATATCAATACGCTGAGCCAATACTGCACGCAAACGCTCAATCCCCGTATCAGCATCTAGCACTCGAGAGGTCACACCAAAAGTAACCTTATTGTTATCAGCAATACGATCGTTACCTGAGAAAGTATTTTCACTAAAGATCTGTGAAATACCAAAACCCGCATCACCAGTATCAAATAGTGGTAGATCAGCTTGATATCTGTAAGGGGTGTAAACATAGAACGCTCTGGGTTCTAGCGTCATCAGAATATTTCGATTAAAGAGGCTGGTCAGTTCTAAAGCATCACGCTCAAGCACCAAACCAGAATCCAAACTAAAGGTTGGCAAGGTCACATTACGATTTAAATCAGCCTGACCTGGAAATGGATCAACCGTGTATTGAGTGGATCTCAAGGTGACCTTAGGTGTTAAGTAATAACCGGGGGTCATAAAAGGTTTAGCTACTGATGTCACTGCATAAGCACGATTACCTGCACTAAATGTTCGATCAACGCTTGATAAACCTTTATAGGTAAATCTAGTGGCATCAGACTCAAATGAGAAGTTCAAGCCACTCCAGTTATTACGAACATATTTGACATTAACTTGTGGCTCACGGTCATAAGGCAAAACAACTTGATTATTTGGATCAGGTTGAAGCGTCTGGAAACTTTGTACGCGAGTCAAAATATTCCAACCCGCATAGTTATATCGAGTACCCACCTCTTGGTTGAATTGGCGATTAATCACACCATTCAAACTTTTACCTAAATCATCAACGTAAAGGTTGTCAGAAACTTTACTAAAGTCGGTATATCCCACTAAACCAGTGGCTAAGTTTTGCGTGTGCTTCAGACTAAATGCCCAGCGATTCTTTCCGTATGCAGCATCATCCAAAGACTCTGCTGTCACAACACCAGAATATTGACGATCAAGATAACGGAATTCCGTTCCTAACTGCTCACCACGACCCTCAATATATCGAGGGAATAAAGTCATATCGCGATTAGGTGCGATGTTGACGTAGTAAGGAACTGTGATATCCCAACCTTTAACACCACCGCGACTCACCGTACCATAGGTAGGAGACAAGAATCCTGAGCGACGCTCAGAGCCGACCGGCAGTGCAAAAACAGGGGTATATAAAACAGGGACGTTGAAAAAATGTAAAACAGCATTAGTACCAACAGCTGATTTTGTATCTTGCTCAACATCCATACGGCTGGCAGCTAAATACCAATCGAGGTTATCTGGTCGGCATGTACTGTAAGTTAACTTGTCCAACTCAAATTCATTGTCTTCTTTAAAGTCAACGCGATTAGCATGACCAAATCCGCCAATATCTCTTAACTCGTAATCAGGCTGGTCAATCCAACCCTCTTGTGCATCTACTCTTAACTTTGCCTTGGTCCCCTTAAAGTAAGTCGAGTCCTTCAGCAAAGTAGCATTGCCATCAATATCAACAATGTCAGTGTCAGGGTCATACACAATCGTGTCGCCTTTGATGACTGTGCGACTTCTACGAATGACCGCATCACCTTCCAAGCGCATTTGGCGATCCATGACACCATCCAACTTCTTTGAAGATGTGAATGTTGGTGCTTGGTCATCAGGAACAACCGGGCGCACGAGTAATTGATCTTCTAATCGAAGTTTTAATGCCTCACTTGGCACTTCAGTCGGCTCTTGTGCAACTGCGCTATTGGCAGCCAATAAAGATACGGAAACGCCCACTAACAATTGCTTGATTAGCGGGCTTTTTCGATCGAGAATCAGGCTCGGAGCAATAAAAGTTTTAGGCATATGACTTAAGTGCTTTTATTATACGAATCCATGAAGACTGATAACCGCTTATCTGAATTAAATAATTGGTTAGCCACTTTAGCTACCAAGTGGTCCATTGACCTAAGTTCCATCCATCCTGCCTCAAGCGATGCCAGTTTTAGGCGTTACTTTAGAGTTTTAGCGAGCCAAAACGGTCAAAACACGAGTTTTATTGTGATGGACGCCCCTCCGCCACAAGAAGATACCCGCCCATTTGTCCATATTGCTGGCTTGCTAGGGCAATCTGGGGTGAATGTTCCAACCGTTTTAGAGGCTGACATTGAAAAAGGCTTCCTATTACTCTCAGATTTAGGTCATCAAACCTATCTTTCAGCATTAAACCCAAATTCCGCGCCCAAACTCTATCAAGACGCCTCCAGCGCGCTGATTAAGATTCAGCTAGCATCTAAGCCCGGGCAGATCCCTAATTACGATCAAGCCCTATTGCAACGCGAATTAGACCTATTTCCGGAGTGGTATTTAGGCAAACATCTCCAACTAGCGCTGAGTGAAGCGGAAAAGCAAGATTTAGCCAAGGTTTTTAGCCTCATTCTTGAAAATAACCTGGCTCAAACCCCTGTTTTTGTCCACCGGGATTATCACAGCCGCAATTTGATGGTGACTGAATCGAACAATCCCGGCATTTTGGATTTTCAGGATGCTGTATATGGCCCGATTACTTACGATTTAGCCTCTCTATTCAGAGATGCCTATATCGAATGGGAAGAGCCTGAGCAAATGGATTGGCTGATTCGTTACTGGGATATGGCTAGAAAAGCGGGCTTACCTGTTCAACATGAATTTGGTGAGTTCTATCGAGATTTCGAGTGGATGGGTTTACAGCGCCATCTAAAAGTTTTGGGTATCTTCGCCCGTCTTTACCACCGAGATGGAAAAGACGGTTATCTCAAGGATATGCCTTTGGTCTTTAAATACACCAGAAAAGTGGCTGAACGATACATCCAACTCAAACCTTTAGTACGTCTTTTAGATCGTATTGAAGGAACAGATCATCCTGACGGCTTAACTTTCTGACGATGGCTCACATTCAAATTCCCTGCATGGTTCTAGCGGCTGGTCGCGGGGAAAGAATGCGCCCATTAACTGATCACACACCCAAACCACTTCTAAAAGTTCAAGGGCAAGCTTTAATTGATTGGCATCTTGATCATTTATCGGCTAATGGTGCTCAAGAGATTGTGATTAATCATGCTTGGTTAGGCGAGCAAATTGTGGCTCATGTGGCGTCAGCCAATTACCCTCAACTACATATCCAGCTATCCGCTGAAAATATAGCGCTTGAAACAGCAGGCGGGCTGAGACAAGGTATGTCTCTCATGAAAATTCAGGACTACTTCTTTGCTATTAATGGAGATGTTTTCTGCCCCGAATTTCCTTTTGCCAAAATTCAAGAAATTGTTGAGACCCTTCGACAAAATCCACAAAAGATATTGGCCTACCTATTTTTAATACAAAATCCTAGCCATCATCCAAACGGAGATTTTGGTTTAAATCAGGGCATCGTGAGTGATAAAGCAAGCGACCAAAGTTACACTTTCTCTGGCGCAGGCATCTACCACCAAGACTTACTAAATGGTATTAAGATAGGAGATGTCGCCAAGCTAGCACCCCTTTTAAGGCAAGCGATGGCAACCCAACAAGTCATGGGTGAATTATTAGATGTTATGTGGGTTGATGTTGGTACACCCGAACGATTAGCTGAACTTAATAAATAGAAATGATTCAAACGCCGGAATTTCCTCGAGATATTTATGCCAGTAGACGTTCTCGTCTAGCGCAAAGTATTCGACATCAAAATGGACAGGGCGTTGTCATTCTTGAAACTGCTAGTGAAAAATATCGCAACCGAGATAGCGATTTTCCATATCGTCATGACTCTGATTTTTACTATCTAACTGGCTTCACTGAGCCAGGTGCCACATTGGTGATGGTGGTTAGTAAAGAAAGTTCTCAATCCATTTTATTTTGCCGCCCCAAAGATCTTGAACGAGAAATCTGGGATGGTTGGCGATTAGGTCCTGAAGCAGCACCTTCAACTTTAGGCATTGATGTAGCTTTTGCTAATACCGAAATCAATCAAAAACTCCCTGAGTATCTAAGCAACCAGCCAGCGGTGTATGCCCGTCTTAGCAATACCGCTGAGCAAAATCAACAACTCCAAAATTGGTTAGCTCAAGTGAAGTCTCAATCTCGCGTAGGCTTAACAAGTCCTGCTGCATTATTTGATATTGAAACAATCATCCATGAGATGAGACTTTTCAAAGATGCTCATGAAATTCAAATCATGCGCCAAGCTGGCAAGATCGCAGCACAAGGTCACATTAGAGCCATGCAAAGCTCTCGTGCTGGTTTGCGCGAATATCACTTAGAAGCTGAATTACTTCATGCATTCCGTCACGCAGGAGCCCAAAGTGTGGCTTATAACAGCATTGTGGCGGGCGGCGCCAATGCCTGTGTACTTCATCATCGTGCAGGCAATGCAGAATTAAAAGATGGTGATTTATGCCTAATTGATGCAGGTTGCGAGTTAGATGGGTACGCCTCTGATATCACTCGAACCTTTCCTATTAACGGACAATTTACTCCCGCGCAAAAAGCAGTCTACGAGATCGTTCTAGCAGCTCAAGAAGCAGCCATTGCTGTCACGAAGATTGGCTATGATTTCCAAACTCCTCATGATGCAGCCCTGAAGATCATTACTCAAGGTTTGCTCGACCTAGGTTTAATTAATCGACAAACGATTGGCAGCGTCGATAACGCGATTGAAACAAAAGCTTATCAACGTTTTTATATGCACAGAACTAGTCACTGGTTAGGCATGGATGTTCATGATGTCGGATCTTATCGAGAGCCTAGCAGTAAGTCCTCGCCACAACCTTGGCGTTCACTTCAAGAAAACATGGTTCTCACGATTGAACCAGGCATTTACATTAGAAAATCTGATGATATTGATCCTCAATACTGGGATATTGGCATCAGGATTGAAGATGATGCTTTGGTCACATCTGCTGAATGTGAATTAATGAGCCGTGATGTCCCAGTTAAAGTATCAGAAATCGAATATCTGATGAAGCATCCATCATGAAAAGAATTGCCATTATTGGTGGAGGGCCCGTCGGATTAGCTTGCGCATCATGGATACTTGAAAAAACTCCTGGCGCGCAACTAGATTTATATGACCGCTTACCAGAATCCAATGATGTTATTACCCAAGGTGATAGTCGTGGTATCGCAGTCTCACAGGGCAGTCATCTACTCTTAAAAAATATCGGGGCATGGCCTGCCAACTCTCCAGCCATTCATAAAATCCATGTATCTCATCGAGGACATTTTG
>JACCDJ011519157.1_pt1 | contig 11375 bp, 6 predicted proteins | sample 7444481 | NCBI WGS metagenome assembly JACCDJ01 (sample SAMN15323435, study PRJNA562643) | freshwater metagenome | isolation source: river surface water | place: USA:Blue River Watershed | collected 2017-08-15 | reverse complement strand
GCATTTGCAGACAATAGTTATTATGAGCCAGGTGATGTAATTAGTTATGGCAACAGTGCCTATATCTGTGTTCTTCATGCACATGATCAAAGTATACTTGATACAAATTATTTTAATCTTCTAGTCCCAGGTAGTAAATTTGAAGGCACATATAACGGCGCCACTGCATATCAATATCAAGATATTGTTAGATACGGCGGATTTTTATATATTTCCAAAGGCGACACCACCGGGAACTTACCAACTAACACAACTTATTGGAGTGTTTTAGTTGAAGGATTCTTAGACAGAGGCAGTTTTAATATTGGTACATTGTACCTACCAGGCGACATTGTTGCTTGGGGTCCCAGAAAATACAAAGTCAAAGGCAGTGTTGCTAGTGTAACAGGACAAAAGCCCAGCAACACAACATTCTGGGAAGTTTATGCATATGGTAATGAATACCGAAGCACATATGCTGGCGGTACACAATATTATCCAGGTGACATTGTTTTATATGGCGGTAGACTTTATGAAACAGTAACTGACCCTCTTGGAGTTGACCCAACATATACTGCAACATGGACTACATACTTGCCCGGTTTAAAATGGATGGGTGTTTATAGTTCTAGTGCAACATACAAAGTTGACGAAGTTGTTGAATATCAAGGCTCTAGTTATGTTTGTACACAGCAAAGTACAAATAATCAACCAAATATTTCAGGAGCATACTGGAATCTTGTAGCACAAGGCAGCAATGATACTGTAACAACAACTCGTGGTGATTTAATAGTTCGAGGCGCAGTAGCAAATCAAAGATTACCAGTTGGCCCAGCAGGTTCGTTTTTAATCAGTGATGGTACAGATGTAAAATGGGGTATGCAAGCCCCAGAAGCAACTTTTTATGTTGCACTAACGGGTGACGATACTAACGATGGACGTACACCTGCCACTGCATGGCGTACAATTCAACATGCGGCCTCGCAAACATTTAATTATTTTACAACAAATGCAAATCCTTGTAGCATCAGTGTTTTTGCTGGTGTATATGAAGAATTATGCCCAATTAAATTAGGCAAACATGTAGTTATAGAAGGTATGGGCGGTCTTGGTTCCGTATGGGTTGAACCAGACTCAACTAATGACAAAGGATTTGGCGTAGGCAAGTCTAAAGACGGATCTACAAATAACGCAAACAGCGAAGTTTTCCAAATGAACAACGGTACTCGTTTGCGTAACATAGTGTTTAGAAATTTTAGTACAGGCGCAGTATTAGCCTGTTTAGATCCAGGCACTGGTCCTAATGATACTAGTGTTTGGATTACAAGTCAAAGCCCATATGTACAAAACTGTACTAACCTAAGTGCAAACTGTACTGGTATGAAAGTGGACGGTGCTTTACACAATGGTGGTTACAAATCCATGGTGGCCAATGACTGGACACAGATTAACAGTGATGGTATTGGTATCCATGTATTAAATGATGGGCGTACTGAGTTAGTATCTGTATTCACTTACTACTGTCATATTGGTTACTTAGCAGAGAGTGGCGGTAAAATTCGTGCCCTAGTAGGTAACAACAGCTACGGTGAATACGGTTCTGTGGCCAGAGGCTACAGCCAAAATGAAATACCTCTAAAGGGTAATCTACAACTAGAAGCAGACGTCATTGATTCAGTTGTAACTATAACAAACGACGTAACTATCAATAACAGTTACAAAGACGATGACGGTAATATTTGGCTAGCAGGTTATACAAATCCAAACTTGGCTTCAGGAATACCTGGATTGACCAGTGGTGCCAGTTACATGTTTGTAGCTGGAGTCACAGCCGCAGGCGCTTTGATATTCCAAAGTATTATAGCTGGTTCAGGCGATGAAAATAAACCAGGATACTTAAATGCTATTTTAGAATTAGATGGCGCTTTATATGTTGTTGGATCTGTTACAGACAGCGGACAAAAAGGTTTTATAGCAAAACTTAATAAGACAGGTACTGTACAATTTGAAAAAACTGTTGCTGAATACACAGCATTTACTAGTTTGACCACAGACTTTAGTCAAATTTACGTAGCAGGAAACAAAGCTGGCGGCGGAGCCGGTGTCCTAGAAACCAGCGTAGCAGGTATCATAGATTGGAATAGTTATATTAGCTATAATGATAGCTCTTTGGCCACATTGTCTGATCCAAAAATTGTACACGCAAGTCAACCAACATCCAGCACAGAAACTTATGCCAGCGCAGGTGATGCAAACGCAGCCGGCAAATTATGGGTAGCATGTAACGATACAACCAATGACAGAGTTGTTCTAGTTGGTATCACTACTTCAGGTAGTTACTATAAATCATATCATTATCCAAACATTAGAGTAAACAATCTCTACTTGGATAGAGGATCGGGTGACGGCATTTATTTTGCACTGGCTGGTTATGATCTAAACGGTTCTACTAAAAATGCTTATGTAGCAAGAATAACAATGGCTGGAAATGTAGCATGGCAGTTAGTAGACAACAGTGCAACTATCGATACAGAATATTTTGGTGTTCTAGCTCAAGGTGACTCCATTTATGTTTCTGGATGGAAAGAAACATCTAACGGATCCGGTGTAAACGTTGGTTTACTAAGAAGAATTACATCTAATGGCTCTGTAACATGGGGCAGAACTTTAGCTGATGCTGGAACCAGCGTTGGATTTAGGCAAGTACACTTAGACGGTGTTAACGTTGTGGCCACAGGTTATGGCACCGGCGACGATATCGTAATATTAAATGTACAAAGAGATTTAACTAACGGAATTGGTACAGTAAATTCTGGAACATGGACATTTAGTAACTATACTACTGCACCATCTAATACAACAATCACAACAAAAGCCGTTGAAGGCGCATATGTTTACGCATCTAGCGCAACGTTGAACGCAGTAACTTATACTTCTAACATAACTGCGGTATATACTGCCGCAAGTCAAGCTACACGAGCAGGTTTCGCTGGTGTTGGTAGAGGTATTAATTTTGCTGTTAAAGGCTTATTACGCAAACCAAAAGAAGGTTCTGTTGTACATATCAGCGGTGACAACGACACTTATTTCTGTGTTGGAGTCAGCAACTTTGTTGATCCAACCAGAACCAGCGGTAATAATCCAAATGCAAGAGTTCTTTTAACTTCAAATAAAGAGTTCTTAAAAGCTGAAGTTATTGCATACATTAATGCCACATATCCAGCATTAGTATATGACCAAGCAACCTGTGCCAGAGATGTTGGATTAATAGTTGATGCGCTTGATGATGATTTGGATTATAATAGCAATGCAAGTAGCATTGATGCAGGCTATGCTTATTACAATAATTCAAGCGGCATATATGCGATCACTACGCAAAAAACAGAAACTTTGGCAGCAATCACATACTTAAAAACTATTGTTGACAATGTATTAAAAAATACAACACCTGCAACTGTTAGAAGTGCAATACCACAGTACAAAAACGTTGCATTGGTCTACGAAGGTAGCAGTGATACAAGATGTTCCAGCAACTTAGACGAAGTTTATAATATTATAAATCTTGGTGTTGGTGCTGCTTCAGAAAAAGTAGGTTTAGGTACTTGTGAGATTGCTTTAGATCCACCGATCCCAAGCAATAAAGTACCAAACGACAATCAACCAATGGTATTCCGAGAAGCGTTTAGTCAGGTACGTATGACTGGACACGACTTCTTAGACGTTGGTACTGGCGGTTTCGCTGATACTAACTATCCAGTTATTATTCAAGAAGATTACACACAAGCACCAGATCAAGAACGCGAAGTGTTAGCTGAAAATGGTGGACGTGTATTCTACGTAACTACTGACCAGGACGGTAATTTCCGTGTTGGTGATTACTTTAAAGTTGAACAGGCCACAGGTCGTGCAACACTGAGCTCTGAAGAATTTGACTTATCAGGTCTTAACGAACTACAACTTGGTAGTATTAAAGCAGGTAAGCAAGGAGCTACAGTTAACGAATTCAGTACTGATCCAGAAATGGCAGATAACAGCGACACTGCTGTACCTACTGAAAAAGCTGTAAGAGGATTTATCAAAGGCGGCTTTATGGGAACTGACGCTATTTGGGTCCCATCCGGAACAACTGCACAGCGTCCTGTAAGTCCTCAAGAAGGTATGGTTCGATTCAATACCACACTTAACACCTTAGAATTCTATGATGGTGTTACTTGGAGTGCGGGCGGCGGTGGCGGAATTATTGTGGCCAGCGTGAGTCCAAATATTGTTGACCCAAGTGTTAGCAGTACATTGACTATTTTAGGTGATAAATTTACCAATCCAACAACAGTGGCCATTGGCGGAATCTCGATCCCATCGGGATCAGTGACATACGTTAGTGCTAATAGACTAACTGTTGCCACAGGTACATCAGTTCTTACAGCATTAAGTTCTGGCTTAGTTGATTTAACATTAACAGGTTCAAATGGTCAAAGCGCAACTTATCCTGAATATATTCGTATTAATAGAACACCTACCTTTACGACCAGTGCTACACTAAGCAACGTTCAAGAAGGCAGTGCGTTCAACGTAACAATTAATACTACTGACACTGAAGGTCACACAAAAACTTATAGTTTAGTATCTGATCCTAATAGCTTGTTTACAGCCAACGGTGGTCCATTTACATTGAACACTAGCACAGGGCAAATCACTGGTACTACACCATTAGTAGCCAGCGACAGTGCAAGATCCTTTACTTTAAGAATTACTGATCAATTTGGACTGTTTAATGATAGAACATTTACATTTACAATTCTAAACAACACAGCTCCAACAGTGACCAGTCCAACAGCAGGTCAAAACTTCGGTGATTTTGGAACTACCGTTGACAGTACCTATACAACAGGTGTAAACATTGCGTTTACTGCTAGCGATTCTGAAGGTAATACACTTTCATATGCTGTTGCCCCAAGCGGTGACCCAGCAGCATTGTTTAGTAATGGTCTGAGTTTAAACACATCGACTGGTAATATTACTGGTACAATCACACATGGATGGTTAAACAAGGCCTATACAAGAACTGGATCAGTAACTATTCGCGTTACAGATAATGCGTCAAACTCATTATTCACTGATAGACAATTTAACATTGTCGCTCGTTGTACTTGGAGATATAGAGTTTTATACAGTCGCGGATACATGGGCGGTGGATATAGAAACAGTGACCCATGGAACAACGTAAACAGAACACAGCACAGTACAGATACCAGCACAAACTTGGGCGATATTATGGCTAGAAAAGGTTCTTACTCAGATGGAACCTTTAGTGATAATACATTCTTCATGTTTGGATTGCAAGATGCATACGATGGCAAAGATACATTTAGCTGGAGTATGAACATGAACACTGACTCTGGTAAGGCAACATTCAATATGTCTATCAGCAGAAACGACCTTGCTGCGGTCCCTTATGATACCGTACGTGGTTATATCACAGGTGGTGATTCAAACAGTGCATACGACAGAATAGATTTTGCCACTGAAAACATGCTTGGAACCATTGCTGGCGGTTTAGGCAGTGACTATGTTGGCGGCGCATGGAACGATACAAAGGGCTTCTTCTGGAATGGTACACAGATTAGACTAACATTTGCCACAGAATCATCTACAAGTATTTTCTCAACTAGAGGAACTCACAGTAAGGGTTGGGCAAGTAAATATGGTCATTACTATATTGGCCCAGCTAATAGTGCAGATAATTTAGCCAAAGTAAGCTATTCTACTGAAAGTGTTGTAAGCACTTTGGGTAACTATCCAAATACACAAACACAGGGTGAGCATAATACACAGCTTGGCCAAGACAACGTTTATAGTATTGGTATGTGGAACAGTGCTAACTCACAAGTTAACGACAGCTGGAAACTTGCGCTAAGTAATGATACATATTCATTTGGTGTCAACGGTCATGCAACATTGCAACCAAAAGGTAGAGATGGTTGTAGCTCAGGCGGCTGTGCATCATTCGGTTAAAAGAGGATTAAAATGATAATTTATTACAGAGGCAAAGAACAATTAAACGGTTATATCCAAACTAAACAGATTTTCCAAGGCGGATATGTGGCAGAAATAGCCCCTAACGCCGAAGAATTTGTAGAGTGGAGTGCATTTGATTGGGTTAGATCATTACCAGCCAACGATGAACAATTTTTAACAGCAAATTTTGGAAAAAAGAAATTAGAATTTTGGCAAAGTGAACACGGTGAGGCTACTACAACAAAGCGCCCGCCTGTTGATGAAAATGGTGTAGCATGGAGCAAAATAAAACGAGATTTTACACAAGAAGAACATGATAAACTTTTAAAATTTGAAAAAATCGTTTTAGAGGGAATATTAGTTAGTATCTATAAAACAAGATTTGTAGAGAAGAATCTTTTCCCCACAGATTTCGAACAACAGACTTGGCATATACAAGAACAAGAAGCCAAAGAATACCTATCTACAGGGTCTTCGGGAACACTGTTAAGTACTCTAGCAGATAATAGAGGAATCAGTGTAGCAGTAATGGCTGACAAAATTTTATCAAAATCAAACGACTACAAGAGAAATGTAGGAAATTTACTAGGCACTTTCCAAAAACACAGAAGTACTATTAATGGATTTGACAAATTAGAAGATCTCAGAGAATGGCGTAAAAACCATCTAGGTTGGAATATTTCTAAAGAAAATGTCCCGTTAGATCAGTACGTTCCACCGCTAGACCCATTAGCGGGTTATATGAAAAATATCTAAACTACTAAACCACCACTTAATGGACATATAAATATCCCAGGAGGGATAATATGTCCATTACAGATCAAGATATTATAGAATACGGTCAAAATCATCTTTTTGCCTATACTGATTATCAAATTCAAAATTATGTAATTAATACTGGCATAACAGATCATAGAAAAACACGACAAGCTCTTTTAGAAATAGAACAAAGGACTAATTCGTTAATTGATTTGGATTTTTTGATTAGAAAACATCACGCAAACATAGAAATAAAAAAAGAAGAGTTGGCTGCTGAAACCGGCACAGCAAAAAAACAGTTAATCCAAGTTGAAATTGATGAACTTGAATTTGCATTAAAAAAATGCAATATTAGAAAAATTGCATTAGAAGAAGAAAGAACTGTCTTTTTAAATTTTGTAAAAAACTTTATTACAACTAAAGAAGATTTAGACAAAGTCTATAACGATCCCGAAGAGGACAAACAGTACTGGATCTCACGTATGAGTAAACAGGCAGCTGTTGATTTGCTTTCTTATGGCAAAGTATCTGCAGGCAATATGGAAAGTATCATACAAATGCCAGTGGAAGACCAAGTGCAGACCTTGGCAGGCGCTATTGAATTTAACAAAAAAATGGAAACCGGACTACTTGCACTACAGCGCAAAGTAGAAACACAGTTACTGGAAGATATGAAAACAAACATGAATCCAGAATTACTTCCTAATTTAGAAAAAACAGTCAAACCTTATGACACGAAAAATCTTCTCGGTACCTCTGAACCCAAAACTTGATCTTGATACGTTTGAAAATGAATTTTTGCCTTGGTTAGATAGCCACAAAGATTACATTTATGACATATACTTTACTTGTAGATTAGCACCCTTCGATCAGGATGCTATGGGCGATGTGTTTAGACGCGGGGATTGGCGCGGCCTAGTAAACAACGCTATGGTTATACAAGAAGAATTAAAAATTCCTCTGTCCGCAACTTTCAATAATTATTCAGTAGCACCTACAACTAAAAATTTACAGACATTTGTTGAATCTTTTAGACCGTTGTATGAAGCTGGAATTAAAACTGTAACTATTCCGCATACTATTTGGATGTTACAGGGCGTTATACAAAGAGAATTTCCGGAACTTAAAGTAAAAAATACAATACTTAGGAATGTGCAAAGACCTAATGAGATAGTAAAATTAGCCGAAGCCGGGTTTTACTATGTAAATTTAGACAGAGACTTGATGCGTGATCAAAAACGTTTGTTAGAAATAAAACGTGCTAAGGAATATATTAGAAAGAATATATGCAGTGACTTTACTGTTAGCTTATTGGCCAACGAAGGATGCTGGGGTAATTGTCCAGTGCAGGACGAACATTTTGAATTCAATTTCACAAGACAAAATTTTGAAGATCCTACCTTCTTCTCAGACCCAATTAGTAAACCAACATGCCCAAGATGGGATAGTATCGATCCTGCCGGCCCATTAAAAGTAGCAAATTTTCCTCCCTGGAAAAAAGATTGGGATGAATTTATTGATTCACTGGGCATAGATGTTTTTAAAATGCACGGCAGAGAGCATGAACCTAGATTAAAAGAAACTATGAAACTTATTTCTAGATATGCTAAAAATGATGAAATTTTGTTTGATGATTTTAATACATACATACAGGATGCAAATTTAGAAAATAAACCCATTAATGTATGGCGTGAAAAGATTAAAACCTGTCAGTTTAATTGCTGGGACTGCCATTATTGCGAAGATGTAGTCGCAAACAAACAAAAGAACAAGTGGGTGACAAAAATCAACGAGTCATTGGTAAATGCTCAAGATCATAAAAGCAACGTAACAGAAAAATCTTTAAAAATTAACGGACTGACCAGTGATAAAATAAAACACTTCTTAAATAATCTCTGTCAGTTAGATGATATACGATTGCTTGAGATAGGTAGCTACCGCGGAAGCACGTTCTGTTCAGCAATAGAAAACAATGAAATAAAAGCCGTGAGCATTGACAACTGGAGCACTCCTACGATTAATCCAGCTAGAGACGTTGAAGGGTGGCAGGGTACTACTGATCCTTTGACAGAGTTCAAACAAAACATACAGTCAGTGCTGGGCAAAAATCAAATTATGGGCTTTAATGAAAGCATCGAAAACATAGATCTAACTAAGATCCCATTTAAATTTAACATAGTTTTCTATGACGGTGATCATACTTATGAAAGTACACATAGTTTTTTAAATAAATTTTCTTCTGTATTTGAAGAAACATTTGTACTAATAATGGATGACTGGAATTGGCAACAGATAAAAACAGCAACAGAGGATTGGGCCAAAGAAAACACATCAGTGATTTATAAAAAAGAAATACAAACCAAAGGCGAAGATCCTGAAGATTTTTGGAACGGATTGGGAATTTTTGTGTTAAGAAAAAATAGAGAACATATAACATGACAGAACAAATTAGACACATAATGATTGTGGGTGGCGGAACCAGCGGTTGGCTAGTGGCAGCATATCTTAAAAATAATCTTCCGCCGCAGGTAAAACTTAGTTTAATAGAAAGCACAAAAATTGGTCCCATAGGTGTCGGCGAAGGTACACAGCCATTTACCATGCAATTTTTACGTGAAGCTGGTATAACTCCAGAAATGTGGATGAAAGATGCCAGTGCAACTTATAAGTTAGGTGTTGAATTTGTTGGATGGCACGATCAATCATACTTTGTAGACAATGACACTTATGAAACTTTTGTCATAGGCCCTAATACTACTACCATGCCTTATTGGGCAGACAAAGGAACTAGGCAATTTTTTGATTGGTTACCTTCTTACAGACTAGCAAAAGCAAATAAAAGTCCTAAACTATCGCCTGAATTAGATCATACGCCTGGACTAGTAAGCCCTAGTTGGGATGCCGTACACTTTAATGCATTTAAAATCGGTGATACACTGCGTCAAATGCTTAAAAATAAGATCGACTATTATGATACTGAAATTGTAGAAGTTGATAAAAACGATCATGGTATTGAAAAATTAAGAGATGTCACAGGCAGAGAATACATAGCAGATTTATATATTGATTGCAGTGGATTTAAAAGCATTTTATTAGAACAGGCCTTAGGTGAAACTTTTATTGATTGCAATGATGTTCTATTATGTAATAGAGCAGTGGCAATGCCGACGCAGTACAAAAATAAAGAAACAGAAATGTTTCCTTATACTAGAGCTACTACAATGAACTATGGATGGCGCTGGACTATTCCTATCAGCGAACGAGTGGGCAACGGGTATGTTTACAGTGATCTTTTTATATCACCAGAGCAAGCAGAATTAGAGCTTAGACAATCCTTAGGTGATTTCACTACACCTGTTAATCACTTATCTATGAAAATAGGCTATCATAAAGAGATAGCTAAACAAAACGTCTTAGCAGTTGGACTCAGTGCAGGGTTTGTAGAACCTCTTGAAGCCACAGGAATAACATTTACTACTAAAGCAGTTCATTTTTTAATGGAAGCATTGGTAAAATCAAATGGTGTGTGGGATCAGAGATCTAGAAACTTAGTTAATACACAGTTTGAAACTATGTTCAGTGAAATTGTTGATTTTATATTTTTACATTACAAGTTATCAAACAAAAAAGATACAGATTTTTGGCAGGCCTACAGGGAAATGCCCATGCCTGAGGCTGTGCAAAAAAGATTAGAGTTTTTCTCTACAGATTTCCCTAAACAAATGTTCATGAAAAACAATTTTCAAATGTTTCATACAGGGCAATGGTTTGAAATGCTTCTAGGCAGCGGCTATTTCAAAGATAGATTCGTTCTTTTAGACGGGGATTATGCAAAATACGCAGATATGTATATAGATTATCAACGATATAAAACAGATAAAGTACTGAATATTTTCCCAAACCACAGCAGTTATATAGCTGGTTTATACGATAAATAATTACATGAACGCAAAATTCGTATCAAATCAAAGTTTTGAAATACTGCCTGATACAATAGCAGTAAGCGCACCAATCTTTAGCGAATATGTTAGATTAGCAACAACAGTTCCTCTGTTGATGGCTATTGGTGTGAACCCAGATCCAAGAACTGGACAGCCCTACGTTGTTCCTGCAAACACTATACAGGACATTTACGTTGAAAACAGGGGTAATAAAATAGGTTTATTACTGATAGAAGATCCCGGTATTGACAGCACGATTCAACGTGGTCATGCCAGTATAACTGTTTTAGAAATGATATGATAAATCTTTACGAAATTTTAGATTTAGACCCTAGGGCAACATACGAAGAAGTCAGATATGCCTATAGAATCAAAGCCATGCAGTATCATCCAGATAGAATAGGCCCCAATGACGAATTTGATAGAGTTTTTAAAGCATATACTATTTTAATAGATCCTAATGCTAGATTCAAATACGATATTTTATTCAATTATTATCGTAGCCAAGAAGGATCCAACGAAGAAGCTAAAGTGCATACAGGCACTTATTACAAGGATATAGATCCTGCACAGTTTAAGGGCGTATCTTACCCGTTTGGTGTTGTAGAAATATATAGCTAAAATCCGATAAATACTGCGGAGAGCAAATTTCATGGCAAATATCCGCAGAATCACAGTAGG
>JACCDJ010228010.1_pt1 | contig 11375 bp, 9 predicted proteins | sample 7444481 | NCBI WGS metagenome assembly JACCDJ01 (sample SAMN15323435, study PRJNA562643) | freshwater metagenome | isolation source: river surface water | place: USA:Blue River Watershed | collected 2017-08-15 | reverse complement strand
TCTGCGAAGTTCAGATTCATCATGTGGAAATAGGTGATCACGGCGCAGCTTTGAAAGCTGAACTCGATGTTCTATTGCACGTAGGGTCTGGTAGTGGCTTCGAAAGGTGTCCGCATCGCCGCGGCCAATTAGGCCCGCATCGCTCAGCGCGGCAACGGCAGAGAGAGTGTCGGCAACCCGCACGCTTTCGTCGGACACACCATGAACCAGCTGCAACAGTTGAGCGGTGAATTCGACGTCTCTCAGTCCTCCCCTGCCCAGCTTGATTTCGCGGTCTCGCTCATGTTGCGGAATCAAATCCAGCACACGCTTTCGCATGTTCCGAGCGTTCTCGACGATGGCCGCTCGGTTTGTTCTAGCCCAGACCAAAGGCTTGATTCGCTCCTCGTACGCTGAACCTAGTTCAATGTCACCCGCCACAAACCTGGCCTTGAGTAACGCCTGGAACTCCCAGTCCTCTGCCCACTTCTCGTAGTAGCTCAGATGGGATTCCAATCGTCTAACCAGAGCGCCAGATTTGCCTTCGGGCCGAAGATTAGGGTCAACTTGCCATAGGCCAGGCTCCAGACTGGGTTCGGAGATGACGCGAGCAAGTTTGGTGGCCAACCTAGTTCCGATGTCGATTACGTTTTCACCCAGACCTTCGACCACGTATATCACATCAACATCGGAGACATAGTTGAGTTCTCTTGCTCCGCACTTCCCCATAGCGATGATCGCAAACTGCGTTGAGGCTATTTCATCAACTGCGTAGCGCCCCTCTTCGGTCAGTTCATTTCTGGCAATCTCAAGAGCGCCCCGGAGCGCTCCCCCAGCCAAGGCACTCAGGGCAGCTGTTACTTGCTGAATGGGCAGCTTGTAATCCTTCTGACTCAGGTCAAAATCAGCGATTCGAATCAACTGCGTCAAATAGGAAATTTTGAGCGAATCCTGGCCAGATTGGTCCAACTCAAGCAATTCCCTCTCAGTCGGCAGGGCAACGGGCTTGGTGAAAAGAGAAATGAGTTCAGGATGCCTGAGAATGAAATCAGCAAGTCCATTACTTGCTGCCAGAACGCGGCAGAGTCTTTCGGCTTGCTCGTGCTTGCTGATCAACTTCGCAAGACCTTTAGAATCAGCCTCAGCCAAGCGAATCAGAGAGTCTAAGGCCCTATCTGGGGAGGCGCTGCTGGAAACTGCCGCCAACGCGGCATGCCCACGGTCCCCAACTAGTTTTACAAGCTGTTCTAGCTTTGGAACTGTTTCGCTCAGTGCTTCAAAACCCAGGCGCGCAAGCTCGCTGAGTGAAGAGCTTCGGGCATCAACCATTTACAGCGTGCGGAGGTTTTGCTCTAGCTCGAATGGCGTTACCTGGGCTCGGTACTGTGCCCATTCATTTCGCTTGTTTGCAAGCACGTAACTAAAGACCGACTCGCCCAGAACTTCTGCAGCTAGCTCGGATGATTCCAGTTTGCGAATCGCGTGATCAAGCGATTGCGGAAGCGGCTCGATGCCCATTGCTCGACGTTCCAAATCGCTCAGCGACCAAACATCGTCCTCGGTTTCAGCAGCAAGTTCATATCCTTCTTCGATGCCCTTCAGTCCCGCCGAGAGCAACAGGGCATAGGCAAGATATGGGTTAGCCGCAGAATCCATGGCGCGGTATTCAATTCGAGTGCTTTGACTCTTCTCTGGCTTGTGAAGCGGCACACGAATTAGCGCTGAACGGTTATTGTGCCCCCAGCTGACGTAACTAGGTGCTTCTCCGCCACCCCACAAGCGCTTGTAGCTGTTTACGTATTGGTTGGTTACCAGAGTGAGTTCCGGTGCGTGACGCAAAATTCCGGCAATGAACTGTCTTGCAACATTGCTCAGGTGATACTTGGCAGCGGGGTCAAAAAACGCGTTTCGATCACCCTCGAAGAGTGAAAAGTGGGTGTGCATTCCGCTACCAGGGTGGTTGGTGAATGGCTTTGGCATGAATGTTGCGTAAACACCCTGCTCAATAGCCACTTCCTTCACAACTGTTCTGAAGGTCATTATGTTGTCAGCCATCGAAAGCGCATCGGCGTATCGCAGATCGATTTCATTCTGACCCGGGCCACCCTCGTGATGGCTGAATTCGACGGAAATGCCGAGTTGCTCCAGCATCGTGACGGCTCGACGTCGGAAGTCGTGTGCGGTGCCGCCAGGCACATTGTCGAAGTAACCGGCGTTGTCAACAGGAACGGGAAGTCCGTTTTCACCTAGCTCTGGCGACTTCAAAAGATAGAACTCAATCTCCGGGTGAACGTAAAAACTAAAGCCCATCTTGGCGGCCTTGTCCAAAGCCCGGCGGAGCACATTTCTAGGATCAGCAGCCGCTGGCTTGCCATCTGGAGTTGCTACGTCACAAAACATTCTTGCGGCTGGGTCAACAGTGCCGCGCCAAGGAAGGATCTGGAAGGTAGAAGGATCGGGCATCGCCAGCATGTCTGCTTCGCTGGTGCGGGCAAGGCCCTCAATGGCAGAGCCATCAAATCCAATACCTTCGGCGAAGGCGCCCTCGATCTCAGCAGGTGCGACTGCAACCGACTTTAGGGTGCCTGCAACGTCGGTAAACCATAGTCGAATGAACTTGACGCCACGCTCTTCAATCGTGCGAAGTACGAACTCTTGCTGCTTGTCCATTTAGCCTCCTGCTACTAGCTAATAGGCTAGTGGTTGTGCCAGAAATAAAAGTGGGTTTAGCGCAGACAAACCCGGTGGTAGGTGACTATCAAAACAACGCGGAGGAAATCCTGCGTTTGATGCGAGAAGCCAGCGAAGCCGACGTGCAATTGCTGGTCTTTGGCGAACTAGCGCTGAATGGATACCCGCTAGGAGACCTCAGCTATCGAGCCGATGTCATTGGCACTGGTGAAGCTAAGTTGGCAGAGCTCATCCAGGAATCAAAGGCCTTCCCGAAGCTAACGGTCGTTTTGGGGCACGCCTCAATGGCAGATGGCACCAGGCCAGCATTGCAATCCTCGGACGCCATAGCTCACAACAGTGCAACGGTTTTTTGCGGTGGCAAGGTCTTGGGTCGCTACGACAAACAACGCCTTCCTAACTATGACGTGTTTGACGACTGGAGAAACTTCATCCCGGGGAATCAAGAATTGATCTTCGAAGTCGCGGGAGTAAAGTGTGCGATTGCCATCTGCGAAGACATTTGGGAAGAGAATTCATCACGCCCAGCAAAGCTAAAAGCTGCCGGTGTTGAGTATCTCGCTGTGCCAAACGGTTCGCCTTACACCCGTGACAAAGATCAGCAGCGCAGAGCTGCCGCTCGCAAATTCGCCGTGGGGTTCAATCTCGTATACGTCAATCTGGTCGGTGGCCAGGACGAGCTGCTCTTCGACGGCGACAGTTTCCTTCTTGATAAAGCAGGTAATGAGGTACTGAGTTCAGGCATGACGGTCGGTCTGGTAAGCGATCCCGCTACAACTGCCAAACAATCCGATCACGATCAAAAGCTTTTTGATGTGCTGGTCCTAGGGCTGCGGGATTACCTCAGGAAGACTGGCCAAAGCAAAGTCGTTCTTGGCCTCAGTGGCGGTATTGATTCTGCCCTGTGTGCCGCCATTGCTAAGGAAGCGGTTGGTGCCGACAACGTTACCGGTGTTTTGCTGCCATCACGCTACTCATCAAACCATTCGCTCGCTGATGCCGAATTGCTGGCCACAAACTTAGGTATCGAACACCGGACCATCCCAATTGACTCGGCGCATAAGGCTTTTGAATCAAGTCTCGATCTCAGCCCGCTTGCCCAAGAGAACATTCAGGCTCGCATCAGGGCCGTGATTCTGATGGGTATTTCGAACTCCGAGGGTCATTTACTTATCAGTACCGGCAACAAGTCTGAAGTCGCCGTTGGCTACTCGACAATGTATGGCGACGCCGCTGGCGGATTTGCACCAATCAAGGATGTCTACAAGACAGATGTCTGGAAACTTGCCAAAGCATACAATTCCCGCTTTGACCGTTCTGTAATTCCTGAGAATTCGATTGTTAAGCCGCCGAGTGCCGAGTTGAGACCGGGTCAGTTAGATCAAGACTCACTACCGGATTACCAGCTGCTTGATTCCGTATTACAACTGCTTATCGAAGGCAACCGAACCGTAAAAGAAGTTGTGGCCTTGGGCTATGACGTTGAAACGGTTACGAGAATCGATGGTTTGGTGCGAGCATCGGAATGGAAGCGCTCACAGGGTGCAATTGGCACAAAGACCACCGAGATAGCATTTGGACGCGGTCGCAGGGTGCCACTCACCACTAGATTTGGGAAACTATGAAAATCAGAACCTCAACCTTGTCTGCCCTAAAGCAAAAAGGGCAGAAGTTTGCTTGTCTAACTAGTTACGACGCACTTACCGCCGAGATCTTTGACCAGGCAGGCATCGAGGTGATTTTGGTAGGAGATTCAGCTAGCAACACTGTTCTAGCGAATGACGGAACCTTGCCAATCACTCTTGATGAGATGTTGGTATTTGGTCGCGCCGTATCAAGAAGCGCCAAGAGCGCTCTGGTAGTTCTGGACATGCCATTCGGAAGCTACGAGGTCTCCCCCACTCAAGCTGTTGAGAACGGTATCCGTGCCATGAAGGAGTCTGGTGCCGCAGCTTTGAAAATTGAGGGCGCAAGGACGGCGCAAATAAGCGCTTTGGTGGAAGCTGGCATCCCGGTCATGGGGCACGTGGGTTTTACTCCGCAGTCTGTTCACGCTCTTGGCGGATTCAAGGTGCAAGGACGCGGTGATGATGCCGACAAGGTGATGCAAGAGTGCCTAGAAATTGAGGCAGCAGGTGCTTTCGCCATCGTGCTTGAGATGGTTCCGGTAGAACTTGCCGCACGTATTACGGAAGCGTTGAGCATCCCAACCATTGGGATTGGCGCGGGCAATCAGACCGATGGCCAGATCCTGGTCTGGACAGACTTTGCAGGATTGGGTGCGAAAGCCCCATCTTTTGCAAAACAGTACTTGAACCTAAGGTCAGACCTTCTTGCGGCCGCCAACAGTTACCGCGCAGAGGTGCAGGCAAGCGAGTTTCCAAGCTCCGACAAGAGCTTCAACTAGCGAAATCCTCTTGATCTTCGTCCCGGATAGCCTTGGCGCGGAGGGCAATTGTCTCCAAGGCATTCTGGGCCTCTTCGTAAGTAGGAAATGGACCAATTCGATCCAGCGACAGCGATTGCTTCCCAACTTCGACGGTGTTGGTTTTGGTGTTGAACCAATATTCTGCTTTTGCCATGGTTTGAGCCTAGTAATCGATATTCAAAAATAGACTTTCCCACGTGCCAAAAGACAATGCTGGAAAGCTAATCCCTGGGAAGCTCTCTCCCCTAAGAGCGGTACCTGCTGGCATTCAAAGACCTGAATATGTTGGAAAGCCTGGGCCTGCCGCGCACATCGGTGGCGACAAGTATGACTCGACCACCGTCAATAAAATCCGCAAAGCAAGCAAAATTGCCGCTCAAGCCCTCGAATTGGTCTTGGCTAGCGCAAAGCCAGGAATAACTACTGATGATCTTGATCGAATTGGTCATGAATTTTTGATTTCGCAGGGAGCTTACCCTTCCACGCTTGGTTACCGAGGTTTCCCTAAGTCACTTTGCAGTTCGATGAATGAAATCATTTGCCACGGAATTCCGGATGACACCGTCTTAGCAGAAGGCGACCTACTCAACATCGATATCTCAGCCTTCATTGATGGCGTGCACGGCGACACCAACGGTACTGTCCTGGTAGGTGAAGGTCCACAGGAATTGGAAGACTTGGTGAGTAGGACCAAAGAGGCGATGCACCGTGGAATCAGGGCCGCTTTACCGGGCCGAGAAGTGAACATCATTGGCCGGGCAATTGAGAGCTATGCCAAGCGATTCAACTACGGCGTAGTGAAAGAATTCACGGGTCACGGTGTTGGCACCAGCTTTCACACTGGGCTGATCATTCCCCACTACGACGAACCTGAATACAACACAGTGATTGAGGTTGGCATGGTCTTCACCGTCGAACCGATGCTCACCCTGGGCTCGGCGGATTGGGACATGTGGGAAGACGGTTGGACCGTTAGCACAAAAGACAAGCAACACACAGCGCAGTTTGAACACACCATCTTGATAACCGAAGATGGTGCAGAGATCCTTACGGAGGCATAGTGGGTAAAAAGGCGGTTGGAATCGACATTGGTGGCACAGGCATCAAGGCTGCCGTGGTGGACACCAAAAAGGGCGAGCTGGTTTCAGACCGTGTCCGAGTGGAAACCCCTGAAGGCGGCGAACCGGAGGACATTGCAAAGACCTGCAGGGACATCTTGGTTCAACTTGGGGTCTCAAACAAGAACCACCCTGTTGGAATTTGCTTTCCCGCCGTTGTCAAACACGGATACACCCAATCGGCGGCGAATGTCTCGAAGCGCTGGATTGGCCTCAATGCTGATGAGCTTTTTGACAAAACTCTCAACCGTCACACCCACGTCATAAATGATGCAGATGCTGCGGGGCTAGCGGAAATCAAATTCGGCGCAGGAAAAGGCTCTCATGGCCTGACTATAATGACGACCTTGGGCACTGGCATCGGAACCGCACTCTTCTACAACGGCGTTCTAATCCCCAATGCAGAATTAGGACACCTTGAAATTGAAGGCGTTGATTATGAAACTAAGGCTGCGTATAGCGCTATGGAGCGGGAGGAGCTTAGCTTCGAGGCCTGGGCGCAACGCCTCCAGAAGTATTACTCAACCTTGGAACGACTGCTGGTTCCAGATCTCTTCATAGTTGGTGGCGGTATATCCAAGAACCACGAGAAGTTCTTGCCGCTATTGGATCTGAAGACCAAAATTGTGCCGGCGACAACCAAGAACTCCGCTGGCATAATCGGCGCAGCATCGTTGGCCTTCGCGTCCAGCGAAGATTAGTAGATGGGCCAACCGATACGCCGGGTTCTGTCGTGGACGATCATCTATCTCGGCTCGCAATTGCTCGCGAGCTCTAGCGACCTACCCGAAGGCTAAGCGAGCAGCTCATAGCGCCTCCTGCTTGGTCTTGCTCCCGATGAGGTTTACCTAGCCAACCTAGTCACCTAGATTGCTGGTGGTCTCTTACACCACCGTTTCACCCTTACCCTTGCGGGCGGTTTACTTTCTGTTGCACTATCTCTCGGATTGCTCCGGGTGGGAGTTACCCACCATCGTGCTCTTTGGAGCCCGGACGTTCCTCGACAATGTCGCGATCGCCTGGTTGACCCATCTAGCTAAAGCCTACTTAGTTGGAAGATGTTGGCAAGAGTTTGTAGCAAAGACCTCGGCAAAATTAGGACCAAAGTACCGGACAATTGAAATTGATGCCGGAGCGAATTGAAGTGTCCAATTCAGTGAATTCGGTCCGCCGAGCGCATGTCTCATGATTGCTCGAAGTGGCATCATGTGACTAACAATGGCGACGGTGCGGCCATTGAACTCCGAAATAGCCGAAAGTAGAGCTTCCCCGACTCGCGCCTCAAGGTCTGCAACCGATTCTCCACCAGGTGGCTTTGCGGTCATCGAGCCTCGCCACCGCTCAATCTCGACCGCACTGACCGCTTCCATCTCGGCCATCGAGTGGCCCTCCCAATCACCAAAACCGATTTCCTTTAGACGAGCATCAGCTTCTGTTCCAACTTCAAAGTGTTTAGCGATGGCGGCGGCGGTCTGGGTGGTTCGGAGTTGCGGTGAATGCAGCACCCTTGACACATCCGCTAGTCCGAATCTAGCAAGCAGCTCGCTAGACGCCTTGGCGGCTAATTCGGCCTCAAGAAAGCCCAATTCGCTCAGGGTTGGATCCTCGCCGTTGCTGCCACTAATCAAATTCGATTCAGTCAATTGGGTGTGGCCGTGTCGAATTAGAACAAATGTGGTTGGCTCAATCGACTGCCTTGGAGATCTGATGCTTTTAGGTTGAATCGAACTTAGAGACAACTCAGCACTCTGGCCGAAATCACCGCTATCTAAAGCACGATTAGCTGCAGCATCCGCTGCCGAATTCTGCTCACGAGGAACCCATTCAAGTTTCACTGTGAGGGATCGCATAATACGAATGGCTTCCTGGGCTAACTCTCTGAGTTCAGGGTGCTTGATTTGCCATCTGCCGCTAAGTTGCTCGACGACCAACTTGGAGTCCATCCGAACCAAGACTTCAGAACCTGGCCAGGTCTGTGAAATGTGCCGCAGTCCTGCAATAACCGCTTGGTATTCGGCGTAGTTATTGGTGCGGATGCCCAGATTCTCACCAAGTTCAGCGACTAGATTCCCCGAGTTGTCATAAATAACGGAGCCGTATGCTGCAGGGCCGGGATTTCCTCTTGACGCACCATCGGCGTATAGGACAAAACTCATCGAATTAGCATCGCCTGGCACTCAGGACAGCTGGCCAGCTCATCCTTTGGAACGTGGTGCAAATCAGAAAGTGCCGTTGCCGTAATGCTCATGTTGCATGCAGTGCATGTATTTCTCTGAAGTCTGCCAATAGCTAAGCCACGCGATAACTTCGCATCAAAGCGCTCGGCCAATTCACTGGAGATGCTCCCCCGCAGCTCCGAGGCGGCTTTTTGGTTTGCCTGGAACTGGGCCTTGAGGTCTGAAAGTTCAAGCTGGACTCTAGCCTTGGTGAGCTGAAGGTCTTGTTCCAGCTTTTCACCCAAAACTTCTAGCTCGTGCATTCGAATGTCGGAATCGTTCTTGCGCTCCAAGAGCTCGAGTTCAACATCCTCTAAGTCCGAAGCTCGCTTCGCCAAAGTTTCTAACTCGTGTTGAATGCCTAGTGCATCACGGGCTACGGCTGTCTTGCCAAGGCGATCTTTGTCACTCGCGATCCGTTTAGTGACCAGCGCTAGATCAGCTTCCAAGCGCTGAAGTTCCCTAACCAACGCTTCGTGCTCTGACCTGGCTTGACTTATTTCGGCGGAATTCGCCAGCTGCGCGCTTCTCGCAGCTTCTAGATCAGCGCCAGTCGCTAACTGCTTAGCCTGCGCCTCCAGCTTGCGATTTAGAATGATGAGCTCTTGTAGCTCGAGGAGTTTTTCGAGCTCGTCGCTTTTTACCTTCATTGCATCACCGCAAACGTCCATGGGTCAGTATTGATTTCACTAACCACGAACTCTACATCCGGAATCAGACTATCGAGATGCGCCTTGGCGTTGTCCAGCCAAACCCATTCCGCTGCCCAGTGCGCTATGTCCATCAAAGCTGGACCTTGAGCCAACTTACTCTGTTCGGCAAAGTCCTGGGCCGGGTGATGGCGAAGGTCTGAAGTGATGTAGAGGTCCACATCGGTGCCCGATACTGCATTCAGGTAGCCATCTCCAGAGCCAGCCAGAACCGCTACCCGCTTGATTTCGCGATTGGGGTCACCAGCGACCTTTAGGCCTTGGGCAACCGCAGGGAGTAGCTTTGCCGCTCGCCGAGAGAAATCAAGCAGTGTTTGCGATGGCACCTCGCCAACAACGACATGATTGTTTGCACTCGCCAAGGGCACAAGATTTGCAAGCCCGAGTCTTGTGGCAAGTGACTGAGTCACCCCGCCCTCCTGAAAATCCGCATTGGTGTGGGCAGCAAACACGGCCAATTGGTTTCGCATTGCTAAAGCAGCGTTAGCGCCCTTCACCCCTTGCTCAGAGAGTTCAAAAACTCCTCGCATAAACATTGGGTGGTGTGAAAGCAACAGCTGGCAGCCGATGGAAACAGCTTCCTGGATCACGTCCCCTGTCACAGCAACACTTAGAAGTACTTTGTTTACGTTTTGCAAAGGACTTCCAAGCATCAGACCAGGTTTATCCCACTCCTCTTTAGAGGCCAATGGCCATAATGAATCAAGGTGCGAGATTAGGTTCTGAAGCAACATGACTACAAGCCAAGCAGATTATCCAGATTCATGTTGCGAATCTCGACATTTCGAATCTCTTTATCCTGGGCACGAATAACGAAGATGCGCAGGAGAGCGAAAGCCAATCCGATAGCAAGACCAAATACCAGCGCAATTTCGTGAGTAGTAAAGCTGCTGCCCGGTAGCAAAAAAGCCTGAATCGGTGCTAGGCCAAATAGTGCGGCGCAAATCAGCCCAATCCAGGTAACCGGCTGGAAAGAGCCATAAAAGCCATAGCTGGTATCAAGGGATGGAATGTGAAGCGGGGTTCGCCTGAACAACTGATCTCCAAAAAGCAGCACCAAAAGTGCAGCCAAGACTGATACCGCCGGGCCATTCACAAAGTCCAAAACTGGCAATGCGAGAACGGGAAGCAAAAACGCCGCCCCGGCCCAGCGACCGATTGCTCGAGCAGTCAGATCGCGTCCGGCAAATGCCATGCTCAAAAAGACGGCGAAGAGCGTACCCACAGCAGCCATCCAGCTCTGCCCGAGGTAGACCAATCCAATACTGATGCCAATCACAAGAGGCACCTGCAAGGTAAATGACCATGCCCTGGTCTGGCTGTGCGGCACCCCGAATAACAGAACCACGATTGTCATTAGCCCAACTGCGAAGCTTGCCCAACCAACCTGCTCCCAGTCGAAAGTATCCCCTGGCATAAATGAGGAATGTGAAAGTGGTGCGTAAGCGAACCAACCGGTTTCTTGATTAGGAATTTGGCCAGAGAACGCGAGAATGCCAATGGCAGTAACAGCAACAATCAAAATTGACCACCAGTGCCACGATCTAGGAAGCAATTGGCTAAATACCAACGCCCCTAGCGCGCAAACCAATACATCGGTTCGATAGCCAGGAATCAGCTGGATCAGCAGATCTTTTTCGACGATGTGCAGCACGCCCTCAAGCAATACCAAGGAGCTAAGTCCGATTGCCAGTGCCGCACCGAGATAAACACCCCAGCCGCCAAAAAGTGCAGCAGATCGAATCAATGGATGCAGACTGTGAGTCTTAGTGAACGAAAGCACCACTCCAGCAGCGATGGAACCAATTGCAAAGGCAGCGAAGGCCTCAGCAGAATTCAGTTCAAGCCAAGTGGCGATCAGCAGGTTCACTAAACCAACCAACAGCCAGGTCGCTATGCCTGGCAGCAGCTTCCGAGAGATCTCATTTCTTCGAGAGATTTGCCGTCTACCGATGATAGTAATTTCTGAGGTGAATACCGGAACTTCAGGTTTTGCAATCGAGGCAACTTCTGCTGGCTCCACGGGTTCAATGTTTGCCGGCAAGACATCTAGTGCAAGCTTTTTCAATGCTGCCAATGCCTGCGCGGACCCATCTGCCTGCAGTCGGGCAATCCAGGAACTTAGTGCCTGCGAATCTTGCTCTCTGAGTAAGGCTTGCTCGGCAATAAGTCGCTCAGAATTGGCAAGACCCTCCGCGGAAGAACCGAGGAGGGTTATGGCGCGATGTAATTC
>JACCDJ010029092.1_pt1 | contig 11376 bp, 9 predicted proteins | sample 7444481 | NCBI WGS metagenome assembly JACCDJ01 (sample SAMN15323435, study PRJNA562643) | freshwater metagenome | isolation source: river surface water | place: USA:Blue River Watershed | collected 2017-08-15 | reverse complement strand
TTCGCTTGTACTCCGCGAAAAAATAACCTGTATGATATATGTGGATATAAATTACAATTAGATATAATAAAATAACAATACTTAAAATTGACAATTTAAATGAACCCAATAAGAAAAGGGCAAAATACTTCAAAAATGCACTAAATATTATTAAACAATAACCAAGAATTTGTTTGCCGTTCACAGACTTTGCTTCTTTAATAAATCCTTCAGCAGCAATTGGATCTTTTTCTATAACTGCTAGATTTAAATATCTACATTTTTTGGATACTTTATTGTGCAGTAATTGTGCTCCTACAATATCAAATACTATAAAAAATAATGCTGTTAATATTGCGATAAATCCCCATTCTCCCCCTCTACTATAACCGCCATTTACCGTTAGAAAGAAGGCTAATAATTCAATGAAAATAGCTAGATTGAACCAATTTTTATCTCTTTTGTAATGATCTGTATGAAAGTAACCAGGCATTGTAAAGCCATATGGTAAAATTCTTGGAGTTTTTCTGGTGGAAAGAAACAGCTCTATGTATTCGCTAGAAGGTTTAAATTCGTTTACTAGATTTGAATTTGGATTCATTTTAAAATACTTTTTAACTGCAATAATAGCATATTTAAATTTAAATTTGTACAACTTAGTGGGTTTCAAAAATATATATAGTTTTTTAAAATTATTTGGGAATTACCTCACCCAAGCACCTTGTAATAGCAATTCTGATATCATCTGCTTCAGTAGACCCTTGACCTTCAGCGGTGCAATTACATGCAAGTTCAGTAGTTTTGGCGGATAATATTTGAATAGTAACTTCAATCGCGTATCCACCTAAACCAGTACTCCTTCTTCCACTTTCACCATAATTTATCAATAATGTTTTATCATTCCATTCGGGTTTTAACTCAGGAATTCTTATTAATCCCTGTTTAATTAAAATACCTGTAATAACATCACTAGGATTGACGGATTTACTGGATGAAAAATATATTCCATTGATAGTTGATCCGGTACTCGATGTTAAACTATTAGTTGGTGTGATATAAAAATACTTGTAGTTTGAAATACTATCTCGTATCAAGCCTGTAGCTGGTTTTAACTTAGATTTATTGTTTTTTGTCGATTGCGCGTGTAAGGTTGTACACCCAGTATAAAACAATATAAAGAATAAAAGATGATTATGTAATCTCATTTTTAGATGAATATATTAATGTGGCTTGTGGATATATTTTTCGAAATTATAGTTTTCTAATTAAATTTCTGATGTAATTTCAATGTAAAATAGAAATATAGAATAAATCAAATTGAATTTAAAAATTAAAATGTTTAATCGGATCAACTGCAAGTTATTAGTGCTCGCCATTGGGGATGCACTTGGGTGCCCGGGAAGTTCTTAGGCAGAATCCTGTTACCGATTACCGAGAATTTGGAACACATACCCAACGAGCGGGTACCTTCTCCGATGATGCTTCCTTGTGCTTCTGTTTGGTGGAATCTCTTATTGAAAGGTATTCCTTGGATAACCTAGCACAAAAGATGGTCGCCTGGCGCTACAATCATTATTGGACAACCGGCAATTATGCTTTCGATTGTGGACTCAATATTTCCATCGCGTAACCAAGATATTTCCAATCTCGCCGATCGATTCGTGCATAAATTATCCCAACTGCCCGTTGGTTAGGGTAGGGAATTTGGCTATTTTCACCCAATCAAAATCAACTATGCAAATCCCAATGCACATGGGGAAAAACTCCCCCGAAACCCTATACATTTGCTCTATAGACCTTCCCGCGGCCATTGGTTTTTTTGTTCCGCATACCGATTTTGAAATATTGGAAATATGCGAATTTGCCTCCAATCCGGATGGATTCGCAAATCCGGAAATTAGTTTGCTCGACGAAAATTTTAGCCACCAATGGAAAGGAATCCGGAAGTATCTGTTCGATACTATCCGGGATACATTTTTGGTGAGATTAAAACTTAAAGGAGTCAATGAAAGCCAAGGTCAATGGGAGTTTTTCTACAGCCATGGGGAATTTCATTACCGAAATACCGATGCCCAGGATTTAAATATTAGACTCACACAGTTCCTACATTTTTCTCATCTGCCAGTACAGGGAGTAATGAACTTGTTGGATACGTGCATGCCCAAAACGATTCTGATTGAGGGCTATTTCGGCATGGAAGAAGTCGATTTACAGGGTAGAATGCAAACGGAAATAGAATTCCAACAACAAAATTCTTGGCGAATCCAACACAACGAGTACGAATGGGAAAACCGCTTTTTCGAAGATTATGTTCCAGAGCGTTTGCTGCCGATGGATGTGCAGATATCTGCGATCTTTAATCGACACCCACCGGTTTCGTTTTATCTCCGAAGAAGCACCCACTTTACCAATACAGTATTTTTGATTTTTGTAGATGATAATTGGGAACCACTCAATCCATTGTATGAAAAATGGTTGGATGAGTTTTACATCGGGGATTGGAAAAGTCGATTACAACAATCGGTACAACACAGCATCGCTACCAATACCCACAACGATTTCTTCGTTTTGGAATTGGAAAACAATCAACATCAATACCAATTTTCGTTTCTGAAATTCCCCAAAGGATTTAAGCAAATGGAGTTGGAGGATTTTGAGTCGTGGTTTTTGGAACGATGGAATTGGACCTTAAATGCGTTGGATAGATCGGTGGATTGTGCCATATTTAGTTTGGAACTGTACGAAGGAATGTCCAATGTTTATTTTTCGAAAGAGGTGACGTGGATGATGGAGTCATTTAATAGCTGGTTATTGGATGGTAGTAAGCAGCATTGTCTATTTGTATTGCCCCAAACAAGGGATGATTACGAACGCTTGATGATAGAGAAACAGAAATTCATTCCGATGGTAAAAGACTTAAATCCCGCCGATGAAATTGCGTTTCGATTCTACTCAGAGATTGAAATGTTGAGAGGATCGTTTACCCCAAATCTCAATTTGAATGACGATCTGAATAATCCATTTGTTACACAGTAGATTAAATGAATAATTTATTGAAAAACAGGTTGTTTCGTCGCCTAATAATTGGCTTATCCATGGCATTGTTGATGGTGTTCTTTGCATGGTTTTGGTTGAAAACAATCATTTTGTTGGGCATTTATCCAGGAATTACGGAACAGCAGTGGGAGGGGACAGCCTATCAAAGCGGATTATTTTGGCGAGTTGTATTGGTCACAGTTTTCTACAATTATCCTGGCTATTGGTTATTTGTTTTAATCAATAAAGGATTAACATCGAAATGGATTAAAATAACTTGGTTAGCGCTTAGCATCGTAATTTCTGCCATCATTTCGGGAGTTTGGGTTTATAGCCAATACTGTGGACATTCGGGTGTTCATGCTCCTTTTCAAGAGATGGTATTTATAGTTTTTACCGATTTGGTTATTCCGTATTTGGTTTGCACTCACTGTGCTCGTTTGTATTTGGAAATTATGTTGTTATCTTTCCCGAGAATAAGTGATAAACCAACAAATCTCAGAAAATGAAAAATGATACAAATAATAATTTTAATCAAATGAATAATCCGTTATACATAGATGAATTGAAATCCAAATTGTTGAATAACGACATTTTTAACCAAGATTTTTTATTTACTAAGTTAACAATCAAAAGAAAGAACAATGATTTTATCACTGACCATAAATGGCGTTGGAGCGGATTGATTGCAATGTTGGCTGTTTTTTTTATATTGTTTTTCACTATAGTTATTCTGTTTTATCCAAATTTTTTGAATGTTTTGCATCTTTATGAAAATAGTGAAAATTATTTGAATGATCTAAAAAAATCAGAATTGATTAAGGATTTGAGCATTCCTATTCCATTAATAATAGTTACTATTTTTTCTTTTCAGTTATTCAGCTCCATTGATGGGTCTAAGAAGTTTAAAGAAGAGATTGAAATTGAGTTACGTATTATGAAATTGGATTTTTTTAAATAGCAAAGTTCATGGTTACTTAATCAGTTGGACAAAAGTTATTATTGATTTAACATCCTATATTTTTTATTATTTGATTTCTTATTGATTAAATTATACAAACTTCAATCAATGAATTAGTAGATTTTACATATATCAATATCTCTTGGTAGATTGGATTTGACATTTGATTTATAAATGCTAGTTTCGTAAGAAATCAATTAAATGGTGATTAATTATAATCTAGTTGTATTGAGAAGAATTAGTACTTTATAATGTAAGTTAAATTAAAATGAAATTTGATAAGGTATCTCTAGAACATATAAATAAAGCTATCATGGATTTCAATGTGAATGGAATTCCGGATGGTTTTGGTGCTTCCAATTATTTTGACGTTGAGATTGATGGTTCATTATATCCCCCGAAAGTTATAATGGCGTATGCCAATTTTTATGCTACCGGTGAAAAACCGACAAATAACTTTAGTGGTGGCAGGGAAACTCCTTGTTTTAAAGCGTTTAAACGATTAAAAATAAAAATTATACCCAAAGCAAATCTAGAAAAAATCAAGTCGTTTATAGATCTCTATAAGAAGTTAATAACTAATCAACTAATAGATCTTGAATACAATGAATTGTATAAATGGGAAACATTCCAACACTTTCAACTTAACTGGACTGATAACCATAACAAAAACACAATTCTGCAGAACCTGAAAAGTTCTTTTTATAAAGAAAACAACAACAATCTGTGGAGCGGAAGTCATTACTTGCCCTATAAACTTATAATAGATTTTGCTTCAAAATATCCAGAAAATGTAAGTGAAATGTTTCGTCAATTATTCGATGAGAGTAAAGATTTACATGAACGAATATTGTATTTTGAAACTTCTGCAAAAGAGATTTTAGAAAAAGTTTATCCAGGTAAAAACTATGACCATTACCAAAGTGTGAGGGCAATAATGCTTTACTTGAGTTTGCGATTCCCCAATAAATACTATTTGTATAAAAATGGGATGTTCAATGATTTTTGTAAAGTATCTAATTTTTGGGAGCCCTACGGATTAGCTAAAAAACAAGATTATTCTATTATTGATGAGTTTATTGCAATGTGTAATGAAGTCAAAAAAGAATTATTGAAAGATAATGAACTTATTGATTTACATAGAAAAAGATTGTCACCCAGCATCTCATTTGATGATAATAATCTTCTAGTACAAGACTTTATATATGCAGTAGCAACTTACTTGAATCCAAACAATAATAAGTCAGGTGAACCAATTAATTTTATTCTAGCCAATATTACTTGGAACAGTAAAGACTGGAAAGAAGTCAGCGAGGATACGAGTGGCCATTCTTGGGTTAGTAAAGAGAACATTCCTCATGAAAGTTGGAATTTTGATTTTGATAATTACAGAAATGAAGATGGTAAGATCTTCGGATTTGCACAGTTTACGAACCCTCCAAAAGTAGAAGGTTCCAATAACCTAATTATCTTTTATTCAAAAGGACAAATTGTAGGCTTTTATGGAAAAGCGCAGGTTTTAAAAGAGTTAGTTAATATCAACGATAACGAATCCTATAATCTCATTGGTGATCAGGAATATTCAATTGTGTTAGAAACCAAAATTGAAGATGCAAAAGAAAAAGGGTATTTGGAGGGTCATGAAAGAGTGGGTCGAATAGGGTTTAACTATATTCAAAATAGTTCTACCGTACTCAATATTTTACAGGAAGCACTAAGATTAAATCCATCGCAGACAGAACAAATTCATAAGATAATTGAATGGGTAGAAACAGCACCATTTACCGAGAAATACATTTTTGAAAAAGCATTTAATAAAGAAATTAAAGAACAGGCTATGAGTTTTGAACTAAATCAAATCTTATATGGCCCTCCGGGAACGGGTAAAACCTACCATACAGTTCTTAGGGCGGCACAAATAATTGAATATCCTAAAAAAATTGATTCATACCAAGAAGCGTTAACAATTTTCAAGACCAACCTCCATGAACAAATCGAGTTTATCACGTTCCATCAAAACTATAGCTACGAAGACTTTATTCAAGGCCTAAGACCCGATACGGAAAATGATAATCAACTTACTTTTCATAAGAAAGATGGTATTTTTAAAGTCATTGCCGATAAAGCGTTACAAAATTTAAAAGAATCCGAAAAGCCAACAGCAGCTAAAAAAACGTTTGAAGAAGTTTTTAATCAATTCATCAATCCCCTGGTTGAAGGCGATTTGGAAGAGATTGAGGTGAAAATGAAAAAAGTTTCTTACTTCATTACCGCAGTTTCGGAGCGATCAATCGACTTTAGAAAATCGAGTGGTGGGACTGCTCACACACTTAGCATCGGAACACTTAAAAAAATGTATGTAGCAGAATCAGTAATGGATATTCAAGGATTATCTCCCTACTACTCACCATTATTGGATACCCTGTTGAAGATGGGCAGAGACAGTTCCGGTAAAATATCGGAAGTAAAAAAGAAGAATTACGTTATCATTATCGATGAAATTAATCGTGCAAATATTTCTCGAGTTTTCGGCGAATTGATCACCCTAATTGAACCCGATAAAAGATCCCACGGAACGATCCCCATGGAGGCCAAACTTCCATCAGGTGATACATTCATAGTCCCATCCAATCTATTTATTATCGGCACAATGAATACAGCCGACAAGTCCATTGCGCTTCTGGATATTGCCTTAAGAAGACGATTCGAATTTGAAGCAATGTACCCGAAATACGAGATAGAAGGGCAGGAAATTTACGATGTAGATATACTTAAAAAAATCAACGAACAGATAATTAAAACCAAAGGACACGATTTCCAGATCGGACATGCGTATTTTATGGGAGAGAATAAAGATTTAGTTTCTCGAATGAATAAAAAGGTTATTCCTCTTCTTCTTGAATATTACATGAATGACGAAAAAGAAGTAAAAGGCATATTGCAGTCTGCCGGTTTAACGGTAGAAGAAAACTCATGGCCACTTAGAATTATTGGTACCAATGATTAATCTGTTTGAATATCAAAATAAAGTTGATATTCAAGCTTCTTTCCAAGGCTTGGAAGAGTTTCTTGACGAAATTTGGAAGAGTCGTGAAAAGAATTCTTTTTATTCGGATAACGATATCGATCCATCAGAATCGCAACGATTTCTTCAATTTCTACATAAAACTAATGAACTGAAATCCAATAAATATGTTGGGGTCATTCATTATAACGGGAAAAAGATCAATCTTCTTCCTAAGATATTTTATGAAGGTGAACGAGACTATTCAGAAAATGAAGTCAACCAAATTCAAAATCATATTCTTTGGTGGCTAAGTTATTGCAGAAAAATAAAATTCCCCAATTATCAAGCCTCTTTAGGTAGTGCGAAAAGTGATTTCTTCGAAGTTTTAATTTATTTGTTTTCTAAATACACTCGAGAGTTGCTAAGCTCCTCTATTTATCAGCAATACGAGGAAATTAATCGTGAGTTATCTTTCATAAAAGGTCGCTTAAATACACACCAATATATCCACCAGAATTTAAGCAAGGGAAGATGGCACCAAATCAATTGTACCTACGATGCATTTTTGGTAGACAATGAGTTTAATCGCATTATAAAATATGTCTCAACGCTACTATTCAATGTAACAAGTAATCCAGATAACAAAAAGAATCTCCGAGAAATACTATTTATCTTAGACGAGGTTTCGGACGAAAGAGCTACCGCAGAACAATGCGCACGAATTTCGTTTAATCCAATGTTCGGACAGTTTGAAACAGTCAGGGACTATTGCCAGTTGTTTCTCACAAACTGTGTTTCGTTTGATTATAAGAACGATTTAAAACTTTTTGCTTTTTTACTTCCGATGGAATATGTATTCGAAGATTTCATTTTTGGTTTTATCGATAGGGAAATGGAAGATGTGACGGCTAAAGCACAACGAAGCGACTTGTATTTAGACGAAGATAAAATTTACAATTTAAAACCAGATTTATGGCTGAAAACAAAGGAGAAATCCTTGATTGCAGATACAAAATACAAGATTGTGTATTCCGATGAGAAAGATCCCAAAAGAGGTATTTCTCAAAACGACCTGTATCAAATGTTAGCCTATGCGATTCGGTTTGAGGTGGATGAAATCATATTGCTTTACCCCAATACGTTGCGAGCTGTGCAAGCGGACAATTCTCAATTAATCATTAAAGATAAACTTGCACAAGGCAAGGAAATTTCAATAAGAGCTTTTCAATTACCAATAATTAATCGTGAGCTACTAAACTTAGAGTTAAAAGCAAACAGAGGATTAAAGGAACTATTCGAAAATACTAAGGAGGAATTGAAAATTAAACTGAAAACAGCGCTCACAAATAATTGATTAGGCTTGCCGCTGAATTTGGGTACATCACTCCCAACTATCTGAGCCGTATTTGTTGAATACATTTTGAACGTCCGGGGTGTTGTAAACGTATAAGCGGATGCGGATCTCGCCGCCCGATTTCTGCACAATCTCTTGCGACGGATGGATGGGAACCGTCTGCACCTGACTCGCCGCCCAACCCCGAAACCAACGATGGATGTATTCGGGCTGTGCGTGCTTCCCAAATTCTCGGTACATCCCAATGCAATGCCGATAATGGTTCTCGAAGTCGGTTTGCTTTACCATCGCTTGCCAATCGAAAACCAACGGCTCCTCCGATTCATCGTCCAAGGCAATGTCCACCCTTCGGTGAATCCGGTCAATAGGGAAGTGCTTGATGTTCTCCGCCGATACCGCCTGGCCCACTTCGATTCCCACCAAATAATATCGGTCTTCAAAGGTGCGCACCTGCAAGGGGTAAATTCTTCGATATACTATGTTATCGTCCTTGTGCTCAATGGCCCCCTCGGTCACCTTGTGGTAATTGAACTCCACCGCCACCTGCTTGTTGATGCATCCCAAAATGTCTACAATTCGCTGAATCATTCCGTCCGATAAACTTCGGGCCGTTTTGCCAACACCCCACGTGAGCTGCTTGATTTCGGCGTCGTTCAGCTTGTGTACCTGAATGAGGTTGGTGAGCAATGCCGATACCGCCGGGAACCGCTCATACGGCTTTAATATCGAAAACAAGAGGGGTAGGGTGCCTCGCTCGCTGTCCTTCAAGCTGTGAATGCTGAAATCATTGTCGTTCAGCAAGGTGTATTTTCCCTCCATCACCTTGATCGATAATCGCCTACCGTTTAATCCCTCGTTCCGAAGAAAGTTGAGATCCTCCCGCAGCATCCGCATTTTTATGGGGCCGAATTTCTCGGAAACCAATGCCAACATTCCCTCAAACGTGGGTTGATGCCCCTGCCGTAAGTAATCCTGTATGAATTGAAGTCGGTCTATCCTTGCTTTATGCATATTTCAAATATAGTGCAATATTTTATTGCATTAATGCATTATTTGATTTGCTCTAATCCGCGGAGTTTTGAATCATGAATTCAAACAAATCAAACAAGCCAGGCACCGGAATGAATTTCGTGGCCTTACGACAGACCATTCAAAATCGTCCATTAATATTTGGTGGTGGATCGGAGCAGTCCGAAAAATCATTGGACGAACCGGAGGTTTTTAGGCATATAGACGGTGTGCCTGTTTATCATATAGCGAAATCGGAATTTCATTTGCCCATGTTCGAGGATCATCGTTGGTCGATTAAACCCCATCGATGGGGCTACTTTTATCATCCGTATCTGATGATTGGAATGCCTGATTTGGGTGGCGAAGTTGTTCTCCATGTGGTAACCCGCTTTCCGGGGTGGTACTGCATGACCGCAACCGTGAAATTGGATGTTTGGGGCAACGGACCCAGCGATGCGGCCTTGGACGTAGTTTGTTGGACACCCAAAGTGAAAGGCGATACCATAGACCGGGCAGGGACACGTTTGTTCAAGGCCTTGGTGTACAAAATGGATTTTGTGGAAGACGATGCCGAACATTCAGGTTTATTCGATAACGAAGCGTGGCAAGACGATTGGAGTGCGTCCGACAACTGCATGGAGGTATTTAAAGCAATCAGGAACGTTAATGAATGAACGCAAGCTTAGGTACGAGTAACCCTAGGGCAAATACAAATAAGTAGTCAATTTCTGGGGCAAAGGTTGCGATTATGCTTGACTTTCGGGCTGAAATTTTGTATATTGAAGGATTGAAAAAAATGACTCAAAACCCGCTAAAAACGGTGGTTATCGGCGATATTCACGGTAGAACCACCTGGAAAGAAATTGTGGACGGGGAGCAGGATGCCGATGTGGTAGTATTTATGGGCGATTATTTCGATTCCCGAGACCGAGTAGCCGGTGCCAAACAGCTGCAGAATTTCCTCGATATCATCCATTGGAAGTTGGAAGTGGAATCCTTGGGTAAAAAGGAGGTGGTATTGCTCTTCGGCAACCACGATTTTCATTACATGCCATGGTACACGCGGGAGCCGTATTCGGGGTATCTGCCGTACATGGCGGCAAAGTATCGAAAAGTGCTGGTAAGCAACCTGCAACATCTCACCATGGCTTATGCGATGGGGGATGTGTTGTTTACGCACGCAGGGGTTTCGGTGGAATGGTTAAATCGGTTTGCGGTGAAGCCCGATGCGGAAACGCCGTGGTTGCGGTTATCCGCAGCCGATATTGCCAAAGCAATAAACGACACGTTTGAACAGTTCCCGAAGCGGTTCGATTTCAACGGGTTTAACCCCTTCGGTGACGATCCCCAGCAATCGCCTATTTGGATCCGACCCTGGGCCCTCGAAATCGCCAACATCGCCCGATTGAATGCTGGTTTGGTACAAGTGTTTGGCCATACCGTACCCAAAGACCCGCAGGCGGTATTCCAAAAATCCATGGAAAGCCAGGGTCACAAATATTTCCACGCCGATCTATTATCCCACCGCATGTATTTGGTCTTGGAAGGGGATACCTTTTTGTTAAAGAAATCTTTTACGACTACTTCACCTTAGCTTAACCAATTCACGTTCTTTAGACTGACAGGTCAGCGTCATAGTTAGAACGCAGGGCTTATTTTAATTTGCTATTTAAATATATTCTTTTTCGCAATTAAGGTCATGGTTTTTATTTAAACCCTTTAAACCAATCCCTTGTTTCCTTGTCTTCGGAGAAAATATAACAACCCTTCATTCCTCGGGTCATTAAAGTGCGGTAAGTGTTTTTGATGATCAAATCTAATTCTTCAGCAGCACGGACAGGGTCTTCCTTGCTTAACTTCTTCCATCCAAATACACTTTTGTCCGTACTTGCCCTCTTGCTTGGATCCGTTACTACTTTGCCATCACGAATTACCAAGTCCGGTCCTATTATCACACCTACGTAATCAATTTCCAAGCCCTGACAAGTGTGAATGCAACCAATTTGATTGATAGATTCTTCTTTCACA
>JACCDJ010026759.1_pt1 | contig 11378 bp, 15 predicted proteins | sample 7444481 | NCBI WGS metagenome assembly JACCDJ01 (sample SAMN15323435, study PRJNA562643) | freshwater metagenome | isolation source: river surface water | place: USA:Blue River Watershed | collected 2017-08-15 | reverse complement strand
TGGCACCCGGGCTTTGGGGGGGCGCGGGTTTGCGCCCCCTCGAACGTTTGGCCGAGGTCGTCTCCATGGCGACGGATGCTAACTATTGTTAGGTCGCAATCAACCGAATCGCGTCATTTTGCACGGGGGCCGTCGATGAACGATGCTTGCCCTTTGCAACGTCGGTTCCGCATGTTAGTTAGGTTCAGCGCATGACCACCAACGGCAACGCCAAGCTCCGAGCGTGGCGCGAGAACCACGGGAAAACGCAGGCCGACGTCGGCGACGAGATCGGCGTGAGCCCCGAGGCCGTCGCCCGCTACGAATCGACGTCGGGGTCCGCGCTCTCCCCCGGGCTGCTCGTGGCCGTGCAGATGGAGCTCATCTCCGGCGGCGACGTCGCGCTGGAGGACTGGGGGTTCGGCCCCGAGGTGTTCCAGGCGCTCGACCGACTGTGCCGGGCCCGCAAGCGCCGCGCACGCAGCAAGGGCGACAGCCCGGCGGGGGATGAGTGATGTCCGCGGACGGCGACCTGCTCTCCTGGCGCGACACGCGCGCCCACGCCTACCCGCTCGGTAGCTTGCACCGCGATGTTCGCGCCGCGGATCCGCCACCGCCACCGCCACCGCCGGCGCGCCCGCGGAAGGCGAAGCACGAGCCGACGACGGAGGATGAGCGCGGGGCGCCGCGGGGTCGCATCCGCCCCGTCGAGTGGTTGCCGTGGGCCGACCCCCGGCGCTTCGAAGCGATCGGCGCGCTCTGCCAGTTGGACGCATTCGTCGACGGCTCCGGCAAGGCGTTGAGCGAGCCCTACTGCGAGCCCGCCGGCGCGGGCGTGGTCATCGTCGCTGACGGCGTCGTCGTCGCCGAAATGGCGGTCGACATCGGGTTCGGCTCCAACAACCGCGCGGAGGTCGAGGCGATCGTGCACGCGATCGGCCTCGCGTGGCGCGTGTGCGGCGGACGGAAGAGCAGTCCGCGGGCGCCGCTCACCATCTACTCGGACAGCGAGTTCGCCATCGGCGCCGTCAACCCGATGTGCAACTTCAACGTGCGCGCGCCGGCGCTGTACGCGAGCGTCGATGCCGCGCGCGCGGCGCTTCTGGCGTACGGCCCCGTGACCCTCTGCCACGTGAAAGGGCACCGGCGCCTGCCCGGCGCCGACCCGTTCGACGAGTTCAAGATCCGCGGCAACAACCGGGCGGACGAGCTCGCGACGATCGGCCGACTGCGGTGCGAGGCGCGCGTCGAGCGCGAGCTGGCGGAGAGCGAGGCGGCTGCGAAAGCTGCGGAAGCTGCGGAAGGGACCGGAGGGGCGTAGGTGGATCTTCGACCTCGGATGGTGCAGGTGCCCGTGCAGGACGACGGGCCCATCGGGCGGCTCCCCATGATGGCCCGGTGGCTCCTCTGCTACCTCATGGTGCGCGGCGCCGACGGCGCGGGGGCGATCCACCTCCCGCCGGGCGAGCTGCACGACGCCATCGGGTTCCGCTTCGGCGTCGACGTCGGCGGTCGGCGCGTGCTCCGGCGACTCCTCCCGCTCATGGTGCAGGCGGGGAGCGTCGTCCGGTCGGAGCACGGCGTGGTGCTCCCGGAGTGGTCGGCGTGGAACAAGCACGGGCAGGTCGACCCGTGGCGGCGCGCGTACCGGGCCGAGCCCGGGCGGCTCGCCGACGCGAGCGTCTTCGCACGCGGGGCCCTGATCTACCTCCTGAAGGTCGTGTCGGACGACGGCACCTTCGACGGCGTGCCGCTCGACGCGCGCGCCGTCGTGCACGCGCTGCTGCGCCGCCGGGGCGGGCGCGAGGGGTGGGCGCTCGACCGCGCTCTCGTCGCGCCCGTGCAGGAGCTCATCGACGCGGGGCACGTCGTACCGAAGCGAGGGCAGGCCGCGATCCTCCTCGCGGGCCCCGGTCGGCGCGACGCGGCGGCCGCCGCCACGCAGCCACCACCCGACGACCACGCGACGGCCACGCAGTCACCACCCGACGACCACGCAGTCACCACGCAGTCACCACCCGACGACCACGCGAAACGCGGCGTAACACCGCGTAAAGACTACGGTGACGCCCCCTCTGTCTTTCTTTCTTCCCTTCCTTTGGACGTCCGGTCCCCCGCCGCGGAGGAGACTTCCAGAACGACACCGATGCAGCTCGTGCTCACGATGCCCGAGCCCCCACCCCCGAAGCCTTCGCGGCGGCGTCGAGCCACCGCCCCCGCGGCGGAGGCGCCGCCGCCCGACTCGATGCCCCGCGCCCGCGCGCTCTACGACGCGATCATGGGCGACCCGATCCTGCGCGACATCGTCGCGCTCCCGGCCGACTTCGCGATGCGCATGGAGGTGATGTTCCCGGACCTCGACCTCGCGTTCCTGGCCCGCGACGCCGGCGAGTTCCTGGCGAGGCCGTCGACCTCGCGCCCGACAGACGGTCGGCGCTTCCTGCGCCACCAGTTCACTTCCGTCCCCGCCCACAAGCTGCCGCGCGCCACCGCGCAGGCCCCGGCCGCGGCCCCCGCGGCTGGGGCGCTGGCGCCGCGGCCGACGGCGTCCCTCGGCCTCACCTACGACCCGTTGGCGCGGCCCCGCGCCGGGGCCCGTGAATAGCCCGGCGCGGCCCCGCGTAGAGCCGCGCGTGGCCTGGACGCACACGTGGGCTTGGCGCAAGAGACCGACCGACCGGCCGCGCCACGGCATGCGGTGCCGCGTGCTCGCGACCGGCCGCTTGCAGTCGGCCGCGGTGCTTTTCGAGGATGGCGTGGTGCACATCACCAGCCTGCGCGGGCTGCGGCTCGCGCAGGCTTGAGAGGAAGGAGAGGGAGCGTGACGGGGCAGACGGTTGCGGACCGGATCGGCGAGTTGGAGCGCGTCGCGAACGGCGGCGGGACGCTGCGCGAGGCGCGCGAGTGGGCGGGCCTGACGCCACGGCAGGTGCATATGCTGACGGGCGTGCCCGAGGCCCGCGTCGAGCGCGTCGAGGCGGACGGTGCTTGCGACGCGCAGGAATGGGAGGTGCTGCGCGCGATCTACGGCGTCGACGGGTTCGCCGGCGGGCGCCCCGAGGGCGAGGCCGGGGCGGTCATGCGCTGCGAGTTCTGCCACGCGGCGTGGGTCACGGAGTCGTCCTCGCCGCACGTGCCGTCGGCGGGCGCGCGGCACACGCGGCAGTGCGACATCCGCCGGGAGCTCGCGGCACGGTGGGCGTCCCGTGGACGTTAGCGCCGTCCTGCGCCGCCTCGCGTCCGTCACCCCTGCCCCCCCGCCGGACCCCGCGGCGGAGGCCGCCAAGGAGGCTCGGGAGACCGCCGCGGCGCGCGGCATCCCCGCGGGCGATCCCGCCCGCATCGCGCTCTCCCACGCCGTCGCCGTGACGCCCGCGGTCGCTGCCATGGTGCAGCTCTCCCGGGCCCGCCGCCGCGCACCGTCGACCGGGTGCGTTCTGGTGGCCGGCGGCCCGCGGCGCTCCGGGCTCACCTGCGCGGGTTGCTGGCTTCTGATGCGGTGCTACGGGTCGGCCCGGCGGGTGACGCTGGCCTCCGTGCTGGCGATCCCGAAGAGCGAGTGGAGCGACAACGTCGCCGCCCGCGCGGAGCTCCGCGAGGTCCGCACGCTCTTCGTCGACGACGTGGGGCGCGAGACCGCCGACGCGCGCGACGACCGCTTCCTCACGTTGCTGGCCGACCGCGCGGCCGCCGGCCTCGCGACCGTCGTGGCGACCCACACGCCCGAGGCCGATTTCATCCAAAATTACCTGCGCACGGCGGGCGTCGTCGACCAGCGTTTCTTGGACATCAAGGACACGCAGACCGAGGAGTGCGGGCTCGGATGGTGGGCGCCTGTGCCCGCGCTCTCGCCCGCGAACATCGCGGCGGCCCGGACCCTGGCAGTCCCCCCGAACCCGAGGCGCGCGTGAGGTACGAGTTCGACGTCACCGACCCGTCCGCGCCGGGGTCGCTCTGGCGCGTCGCGTTCGACGGCGACCCGCTCCCGAGCGGCCTCCCGCAGTGCGCGCTCCTCCTCGCCTCCGGCGCGTGGGCGGGCCTCGGCGAGGAGGAGCGACGCGAGGCGGAGTTCGCCGTCGGGATCAGAGCGTCGCGCACGGGCAGGAACCTCCGGTGGGCGGAGGTCGACGCGCGGGGGCCCGGCGGCGCCTCCCGCGCGATGGTGTGCGTCGGGCCGATCGCGTACGGCGGGTCGCTCCACCGCGAGCTCCTGGCCGCGCTCCCCAGGGGCGCCCCCCTCGTCGCGGTCGACCCCCTGCGGGGCGAGCCGTTGCCGGCGCGCCCGCGCGCACGCCGCCCGTCGGCGCCGGCGTGCGACACCTCGAAGTGGCGCGTGGTCGGCTACCCGGGGTCCGTCGGCGCCGAAGAGACGCCGGCCCGGCTCGACCCCGTCGTGGTAGACGGGGGCGGCGCCTTCGTGGACGAGTCGGGCGCGCCCGACGTCTCGCGCGCGGGCTTCTCGGGCGTGCTCTACGACGGCACCGCGGCGGGGCCGTGGCCCTACCGGGCCGACGCATCGGTCGTCGTGCTGGGCCCCGACGACGTCGCGGCGCTCGCGCTGCTCGCGGCGTCGCAAGGGGCGAGCGCCTCGCTGCTCTCGGGCGAGGAGCGGCGGTTCGTCGAGGCGGCTTCGCGCGCGACGTTCGGCGACCCGTCGGCGCTCTCGGGCTGGGCCGCCGCGCTGTCGACGTCGCCGGCCCGGGGCGTCGTCTGGTACGCCCCGGACGCGACCGCCGACGCTCTCCTGGCCGCCCTCGCCTACGTGCGGCTGGTCGAGCTCAACCGCTGCATGTACGGCAGACCCGCCGACGCCCTCATGGCCGCCGCGCGGCGGCTCATGCGCGCGGCCGTGACCGAGGAGGCTGCGCTACACGCGGCCGCCGGGATGGAACTCGCGGGCGCCGCCCGGGACGAGGTCGACCGCGCGCTCGCCGAGCGGACGCCGAACATGAACGACGTCACCAGGGCCCGCGGCTACGCCCGCGTGATCGCCTTCTACCGGCCGCGGCGCCGCCGGTCTGGGTGGTCGTGAATTCGCGCGCGCCGGGCGACGTCGATGCGGGCATGCCCCACCTCGTTGAAACACTCCGGGAGACCGCGACGCGCGAGGCGATCGACGCCGCGCTGGAGCAGTGCGGCGGCAACCGCGTCGCGGCGCGGGCCCTGTTGAAGATGAGCAAGACAACCTTCTTCCGGCTGCTCGCGTCGTTCCCCGACATCGCGGAGCGGTACCCGACGCGCGCCGGGCGCAAGAAGGCCGCGCCCGAGGCCCCGCCCAGGCGCGCGCCGCCGATGAAGGTGCGCGCCGCGATCCAAACGCGCTTCGAAGCCTTCCACAGCGCGCACCCCGAGGTGTACGAGGAGCTCGTCAAGGTCGCGCGGCGGCAGTTCCGCGGCACCGGGCACATCGGGATCGGGTGCTGCTGGGAGGTGCTGCGCTGGCGCCTCCAGAGCCGGCGCGGGAAGAAGCTGAAGCTCGACAACACATGGCGGAGCCGATACGCCCGGATGATCCAGGCGCGGGAACCCGAACTCGCCGGCGCGTTCCGCACGCGCCGGCTGCGGTCGTGAGGGCGAAGATGGACGAGACGAAGACGGACGAGATCGAGGCCGCGTGGGCGCGCTACAGGGCGTCGCTCGACGCCCTCCGCAAGGCGGGGATGTCCACCGGCAGGGGCATGGCGGAGGTGAACCACAACGAGCCGGCGAAGGTCGAGATGATGGCGGCGTGCGACGCGGTCGCGCTGCTCCACAAGGACATGCCAGAGGCGGCGAGGCAGGCGTGCGTGGACCGCATCGCCCGGGAGATGAACGAGTTTCTCGCGCAGGTCTCGTGGGACGTCGAGCTCGCGGCCGCGGCCGCCGTCACCCCCGGCGACCTCGGGGAGGCGTTCGTCGCGATGTCGGAGACCGCGGTCCGCGTGGCGGCGACGTGCGGTCGCGAGCTGCGCGACCTGCGCAAGGAGTGGGGAGCGCGCCTCACCGGCGCCGCCCGGGAGGAGTTCGAAGGCTTCGCCGGGTCGTACGGGTTCGACGCACCGGACGCTCCCGTCCCGCCCTTCATCCTCCGCAGCCCGAAGCTGCTCCTCGGCATCTGGTCGGTCGCCGCCGAGTCGTCGGACACCGCGTCGGCGGCGCTCCTGGCCCGCATCGAGTCGCAGCTCCCGCCGGAGCCCGCCGCGCGCCCGGTCCCGGCTATCGACGACCCGGCGTGGCGCGCCTTCCTGGCGAGGGCGGAGGCCGTGACGCCGTCGTCGTTCGAGAAGCTCCAGGCGGAGCTCGGGTCGCACCTGAACCGGCTCATCGACGAGGGGCACGACGCGCGCGTCGTGATGATCGACTTCTGCGCCCACCTGCCCCGCGTCCCGCGGCTCTACTGGGCCGAGCGAATCGACCGGATCGCCGAGCAGGTCGCCGCGATCCGCGCGGCCGCCCGGTCGCCGGGCGGCGCCGAGAGGCTCGCCAAGACCTTCGGGCAGGCCATGCAGAGGTCGTCGCCGCGCGTCCGCGAGCTCGCGATGGGCGTCATGCGCGACGCCGTGGCCGAGCACGAGTCCCGCCAGCAGCGCCGCCGGCGCGAGCGCAAGGGGCGCGGGAGCGCGTAGCCGCGTCAGATGCGCGCCGCCCCGCGCGTCCACGGGGCATGCACACCGACCGACACGAAGCCTTCCGCCCGAGCCCCCTCCGCCTCGCCGCCGGCCCCAGCGTGGCCGCGTCGCTCGCCTCCCTGGCAGGCCGCTGCGCCGAGATGCTGGCGCTGACGCTCGGCCTCGGCGCGCGATCGATGGCCGACGTGTGCGCGGTGAGGTCGATCATCGCGCGGTCGACCGGGGCGCCGCCCGAGGTGGCGGCGGCGCAGGCGACGCACGCGATGGTGCTCGCGGCGTGGGCGGTGTCGGGCCTCCCCCGCGTCGACGTCGGCCACAAGCACGCCGCGGCGCTGGCGTCGACCGCGATGCCCCCCTCCGTCGTCCGCGACCTCCTCGCGCACCTCCCGTGGGACGTGACGGCCGTCTCCGCCCCGTCGGGCCTCTTCCGCGCGCCGCTGGCGTCCGTCGCGGGCGGCGTCGAGCGCGGCGGCGTCTCGTCCGTCCTGGTGTTCCGCGAGGGCGCCGCCGGCGACCACGTGGCGCTCTTCCTGGTGCCCGACGACCCCGGGCGGCACCTGCTCACCGTGAGGGTCTACGAGAGCGAGGGCGCCGTCGCCGAGCTCGTCGGCGCGCGCCGCGACCTCCTCGCCTGCGAGGACGGCGCCGACGTCGCCCTGCTCATGCGGCACGTGCTCGGCGCGCTCGCGGAGCTCATGCGGCACCGCCCCTCGCTCCGTCGCGAGGGCGGCGCCCCGCCGGCCGCCCCGCGGACGAAGTCCGGCGGCCGACCCGCGCCGACCGTGTTCCGCGTCGACCGCCCCGTGCGCGTCGACTGCCGCCCCCAGGTGCTCGCGTTCCAGCGGGCGGCCGACGCCGGCGGGGCGTCCCCGACCCGGGCGGGCTCGACGCCGGCGGCGCGCGTCACCGTGAGGGCCCACTGGAAGATGCAGCCGTGCGGCCCGCGCGCCTCGATGCGCGAGTTGATCGTGGTCGAGGACTACGAGCGCGGGCCCGAGGACGGGCCCGTCGCGGTGAGGTCGCACGTGCTCGTCTCGGGGTGAGGCCCCGGGCGCGGCGGGGAGGGGCGGACGTGGTCGAGCGCCGCGCGGACGGCGCGCTCGGCGAGGCCGCCGCCCGAGACGCGGATCACGGACCACCGGGAGGGCGGCGCGCCGCCGTCGTTGTCGGCGCAGGTCACCAGCGCGGCGCAGGTCACCAGCGCGGCGCGGTCGACGCCGCGCTGGCCGAGCACGGCGTCGCCGAAGAGCGCGGCGTCCGCCCCGGCGCCCGGCGCGGCCTTCCTCACGTCCTCCAGGAACCGCTCGGTGCGGCCCGCGCGGGCGTCGAACGTCTCACGGCGGCCGGAGGCGATGCGGGCGCACTTGCGGGCGTTGGCCCAGAGCACGGCGCGCATGCCGACCGCCAACCCGGATGCGACCTCGCCCTCCAGCGCGCGCCAGAACTCGCCCAGCCGCTCGTCGGCGGCGAGCACGTTGAACTCCTTGTGTTGCAGCGCGCGCTTCACGACGGCCGCGAGCCGCGCGGCCTCCGCGAGCGGGCGCCCGGGGGCGCCGGGCCTCGCGCACCACGACACCGGGTCGCCGTCGGAGCGGAGCGAGCGGGCGAGCATGCAGGCGTACCACGCCGCGTCGCCGGCCTCCTCGACGCGCGCGCGCATCGGTTGGGCGGCCGCGTCTTCCAGCTCGCCGGCCTCCTCGACGAGGCCGATCGCGAGGTAGGCGAGCCGCTCGCGCAGGTTGCCGCTCACGGCGAGCCCGTCGGCCGCCGCGTCGATGGCCTTCGCGTAGTCGTCCCACGTGAACGACTCCGGCGGCTTCGCGGTGAGGTGCGCGTCGCACGGCCACCCGTCGATCGCCAGCCCGAAGGCGCACGAGGGGCACCCGGAGTACGCCTCGACCACGGCGGCGGCGACGTCCTCGTCGCGTTGGCCGTCCCGCCACGCGATGGCGCACATCCGCGCGAGCGAGCGCCACGGCTGGCCCACGCGGTTGATGACTGCGGCGACGATGCCGTCCGCCGTCTCCTGGCTTCGGACGTCGGCGTCCACCAGCGCCGCGGCGGCGGGGGCGTCGACGGCGCGGAGCCACCGGGCGAAGGCGTAACAGGGCGAGCGCGCCGAGCCGGGACCCGGGCAACTCATGTGCGCGGCCGAGGGGTGCAGGGGGCGCGTATGGGGGGAGGAGAGGAAGGGGGTGTCGTATCCGATGGGGGCGCCGCAGGCGGCGCACGGCTCCATCGCCTGCGCGTCGAGGGCCTCGCATCCCACGTGCGTGCACGCCGAAAGGCACGGACCGTCCCTGTGCCCCGGCTTCTTGATCTGCATCGTCATCGCACTCTCCTCCCGGTCGCCCGTTCGATCGCCCGCAGCGTGTCCCGCGCGTCGCGCGCGGGTGGGTGGCGTCGCAGGATTCCGCGCACCCGTTTGAGCATCTCCGGCTGGGGGCGGGAGAACTCCCGCGTGAACTCGCCCGCCGCGGCGCGGGCCTCGAACTCGCCCGCCCTGGCGACGTCCCCGCCGTAGTCACGCTCCATCACCGTCACCGAGAGCGCCGCGGTCGTGCCGGTGACCAGCGCGGACGCGCTGATGACGAAGCAGCGGGGCCCTAGCACCCTGCGCACCACGCGGTCGGCCGCGACCGCCGCCCGCACCTCGTGCTCCAGGCGCTCCGCGGCGGGGAGGGCCATCAACGCCGCGTTGATGGCGAGTCCTTCCCAGGGGGCATGGAGGCCGAGGATCGTGGAGTGGGCGATCTCATGCGCGAGCTCGCCCCACTGCAAGACGGTCGGGCGGGGCACCGGCGTCGGTCTGTAGTGGGGCGCGAGCCTGCTCCAGAGCGCGAGCCCCTTCCTCGGCTGCTTCGAGAGGCGCGCCAGACCCGCCTCCATGCCGTCGTACACGCGCGTTGCGTCGCCGGTGTCGGGCGTCACGCGACGACCTCGCCGCGACGCGACGCGCGGGCCTCGGCCACCTCGCGCTCCCGCTCGTCGAACTCGTCCGGCGCGTGTTCGACGAAGCGCAGGACCGTCGCGGCGTTCACGAACACCTCGTGGTCCTGGTCCCTCGCGGCGTCGGAGACGCGCAGGTGCAGCAGGTCGCCGGTGCCGAGCACCGCGCAGTGGCGGATGGGGAAATGGCCGTCGACGAAGTGGCACGAACCCCACGTGACGCCGGCGCGCGCGGGGGCATCGAAGGCCCACCCCGAGCGTTCGAGCACGTTGTCGACCACCTCCAGCGTGAGGCGCACCCGCGCGGGGAACCGCAGGCACGCGACGAACTGGTCGCCCGTCGGGGGCCCGACGACGCGCGCCCTCGGGAGCGTGACCGACTGCGCGACGCCGCCGTCGTCGACGAGGTCGATTCGCGTGCAGAACTGTTCGATCGACAGGGCGCGCACGAGCGCGAGCGTCGACGCGCGGGCCGGCGGGGGCCTGCCCCCCGGGATGTTCGTCATGGCTTCCTCCTGGCGCGCTCGGCGCCTCGCTCCGATACGCCCGCGCGAGGCCGCAGATTCAACCCGTCACGACGACGTGGCCTGGAACTCGACGGACGTCACGACGCCGATGGCGAGGCCCGGGTTGGTGTAGAGGCGCACCGCCCACCCGTGGACCGTGCGCTCGAACGTGCGCACGAGGCCCGCCGGCACCACGAACGACTCGACGTAGGCCCAGGTGCCCTCGAACTTCGCCATCACTTCGAGGGTGAAGGTGAGGTCGATCGCGGAGGCGGTGTTGTCGATCGTGACGCGCCAGATCGCCGCGCGGTTGAGCGGGATGCCCTCGGCCACGGTGGTGTTGTGCGAGCCGAGCACGTAGTTCGTGGTGCTCGCGGTGAGGGTGAAGGGGATCTTGTTCTGCCGGGCGGTGATCGACACTAGGGCCTCCGGCCGGGGAGCCTACCGTAAGGCGTCCAGTGCAGGGGGTTGACCGCGGCGACGAACGACGGCACGCGGCGGGAGTCGAGCGCGCCGGGGGCGTCGGCGAGCACGCCGCCGGCGACGCGCGCCGCGACGACGCCGGAGCCTCCGCCGTCGCCGTAGAAGAGCGCAGTGGCCCCGGCCCGCCGGCCCGCGAGGGCGAATTCGTGCATCGAGGCGGTGGCGGCGGCGAGGAAGACGCGCCCGTCCGCGAGCAGGCCGCCGCCGGCGCGCTTGGTGACGTTCGCGTCCGCCTCGGCGCGGTGCACCACCTCGCCGTCCCGCACGAGCTCGGGGTAGCCCTGCCACGCGACGTCCGCGGAGGCCCAGTCGGCCACGTCGCAGCCCCGCGTCGCCCTCGCGCGACCGCCGATCACGACCATGGTGCCCCCGCGCGCGGGGTACCGCGGGAGCCGAAGCGCGCCGGTCACGCCGTCGAAGATGCCGTAGTCGACCGCGCCGCATTCGAAGGTCCGGTAGTCGTGCGGCTGATCGGCGCAGAAGCCGAACATCGCCCCGTCCATGCACGCGGTCACGTAGTCGTGGCTCTCCAGGAACTCGCGCGCGGTCATCGGGCGGTTGGGCAGGAAGACGCGGAGCCAGGACGGGGGGAACGCGACCACGGTCAACCCCCCGACGTCAGCGATGACAGCCGCCACCGCTACCGTCTCCGCCCGCGCATCCACTGCGCGATGTCGTTGCGCTTCCAGATGGCGACGCCCAAGGCACCCGCTACTGAGATGCCCAGCAACCACCAGTACCATGCGACGCCGGTAGAGGCTGGCGGTGAGGTCGAAAGCGTGGGGACCAGAACCTGTGGCCTTTGCGGCGCAGGCGCCGGCGCCGGGCGTGGCGCCACCGGAGCGGGCGCGGG
>JACCDJ010601231.1_pt1 | contig 11380 bp, 11 predicted proteins | sample 7444481 | NCBI WGS metagenome assembly JACCDJ01 (sample SAMN15323435, study PRJNA562643) | freshwater metagenome | isolation source: river surface water | place: USA:Blue River Watershed | collected 2017-08-15 | reverse complement strand
TCCGCGCCGTGCTGGCGTTTTTGCGGGCCGATCCGCGCCTGGCCGATCTGGTGCACAAAGAGTCGTGGAGCCCCAAGCCGCCGTTCACCCGCATGAAGGTCAAGCTCAAAAAAGAAATCGTGACCTTGCGCGTGCCCGAGCTGGACCCGAACAAGACGGTGGGCCAGTACGTCAAACCCGCCGATTGGAACGCCTTGCTGGCCGACCCGGATGTGGTGGTCATCGACACGCGCAACGACTACGAGGTGGCGATTGGCACCTTCAAGGGCGCGGTCAACCCGAACATCAAGAATTTTGTGCAGCTGCCCGCCTGGCTGGACGCGCAGGACCACCTAAAAACCGATGCGCCCAAAAAGCCCAAGGTGGCGATGTTCTGCACGGGCGGCATCCGCTGTGAAAAATCCACCGCGCTCATGAAAATGCGTGGTTTTGACGAGGTCTACCACCTCGAAGGCGGCATCCTCAAGTACCTCGAAGAAATCCCGCCAGAGCAGAGCATTTGGGAAGGTGAGTGCTTTGTGTTCGACGAGCGCGTGAGCGTGGGCCATGGCCTGGGCGTGGGCAGCCACGAACTGTGCCGCTCCTGTCGCTGGCCCTTGAGCGCACAGGACAAGTTGTCGCCGCACTACGTGAAAGGGGTCAGCTGCGACCATTGCCACGACCAGCGCACCCCGGAACAGAAGGCCAAACTGGCCGAGCGCCAGCGTCAGGTAGAACTGGCCGAGGCCCGTGGCGAGGTGCATGTGGGCGCCAAGATGCCCAGCCACGACACGCCCTGACGTCGGCCCCGCACATGAGTGACTTCATCCCTTTTGTGCAGGAGTTGCTCGAAGGTTGGGGCCCTGTATCGGCCCGCCGCATGTTTGGAAGCCATGGTCTCTACCACGAGGGTTTGATGTTCGCCATCGTGATGGACCAGCGGCTGTACCTCAAGGCCGATGAAGTCAATCGGCCTGAATTTGAAGCGCTGGGTCTGACACCTTTCACTTACGCCATGAAAGGCAAGAACGTGGCGCTGTCTTATTGGGCGGCACCGGATGAAATGTTCGACGCGCCAGATGACGCCCAACAGTGGGCCAAATCCGCTTGGGAGGCTGCTTTGCGTGGCCATTTGGCCAAGGTGCAGGCGAGGGAAAGAGCCAAAGCGAAATTGGCGGACAAAAAGACCGCCCGATCCTCTCGGGCGTGACCTCACGCAGCTCACATGCTGGTCAGCAACATGTCGCGGTATTCGTCTGCCGAGGCGATGCGCGGGTTGGTTTTGTGGCAGTGGTCGGCCAAGGCCCCGGTGATGACGGCATCGAACAGGCCTTCGGTCACGCCCATGGCACCCAAGCCCGCGGGGAGCCCCAAGCGGGCGCACATGTCGCGGATGGCATCGGGAATGTCCGAGCCGCTTTGAAGGCCCATGGCCTGGGCCATGCGGTTGAGGCGGTTTTCTTTTTGCACGCTTTCAGCCGCTGCGTTGAACTTCACCACGGCTGGCAAAAACATGGCGTTCAAAGTGCCGTGGTGCAGGCGCGGGTTGACGCCGCCCAGGCTGTGGCTGAGCGAGTGCACGCAGCCCAGGCCTTTCTGGAAAGCCATGGCGCCCTGCATGCTGGCGCTCATCATGTTCAGGCGGGCTTCGCGGTCCTGGCCATTGACCGTGGCGCGTTCGATGTGCGCCCAGCCTCGGGCCAGGCCGTCGAGCGCGATGCCGTCGGCAGGCGGATTGAAGGGCGCGGCCATGAAGGTTTCCATGCAATGCGCCACCGCGTCCATGCCGGTTGCAGCCGTGAGGATGGGGGGCAGGCCGAAGGTCAGCTCAGGGTCGCAAATGGCCGCTTTGGGCACGATGAACCAGCTGTGGAAACCGACTTTGCGGCCATCGTCCAGGATCAAAATCGCGCCGCGTGCCACTTCGCTGCCGGTGCCGCTGGTGGTGGGCACGGCGATGATGGGGGCCACCCGGTCGGTGATCTTGAGCGAGCCGCCCTCGATGGTGGCGTAGGTTTTGAGCGGGCCTTCGTGGCTGACGGCAATCGCCACGCCCTTGGCGCAGTCGATGGCCGAGCCACCGCCCACCGCAATCAGGCCGTCGCAGCCGCTGGCTTTGTACAGGGCCGCTGCGGCGCGAACCGCCGCCTCGGTCGGGTTGGAGGGGGTCTGGTCAAACACCGCAGCAGGCAGGTCGGGCAGGGCGTCGAGGGCTTTTTGCAGCACACCGGCGGCTTTGACACCCGCGTCGGTCACGATCAGGGGCTTGCGGATGCCCACGCGCTCACATTCGGCTTGCAGCAGCTTCACCGCGCCAAAGTCGATCTGGATTTGGGTGACGTAGTTGATAAAGGACATGCGAAGACTCCAATTTGGTGCCCCGGTTCGGAAGTGACAGAACAGCGGGGCAGGGCGTTGTACGATCAAAGCCCATTTTGATGCAGGAAGGCATTGGTGACACGCCGAGGCTGTCACCCTTGTTTGCCCCTTGTTTAAATTGGCCCCTGCCGCCCAGCCCTGAGGGCATCGACAACCCACACACCCATGAGCAGCCACCACACCAACCCCCGATCGTTGTTGAATGCCGCCACACGCAGCCTGATCGAGCGCGTTGAACGCGCAGGCCGCCCGCCCATGGCGGTCATGACACCATTACAGGCGCGTGAGTTTTACGACATTGGCGGGCCCATGCTCGACCTGCAGCCCGCCCCGCAGGTGGACCGGGTGGAGGACATCCAGATCCCGGCCCGCGATGGCCACGCCATGCCCGCCCGGCTGTATGCCCCGCGCAGCGAGGTCGCCTTGCCCCTGCTGCTTTACATCCATGGCGGGGGCTTCAGCGTGGGCAGCCTGACCACCCACGATGTGCTGTGCCGCCAACTCTCGCGCCTGGGTCACTGCGCCGTGGTGTCGCTGGACTACCGGCTGGCTCCCGAACACCGTTTTCCAACGGCCGTCCACGACAGCTGGGACGCCTTGAACTGGCTGCGCCAGCAGGGCCAGGCGCTGGGCCTGGACACCACACGATTGGCAGTGGGCGGAGACAGTGCAGGCGGCACCCTGGCCACCGTGTGCGCCTTGATGGCACGCGATGCAGGCCTGGCCTTGTGCTTGCAACTGCTGTTTTACCCCGGCTGCATTGGACGGCAGGACACCGCCTCGCACCACACCTTTGCCGAGGGCTTCATGCTCGACAAGCAGACGGTGGACTGGTTTTTTGCCAACTACATCGACGAAGCCGACCGCGATGACTGGCGCTTTGCCCCGATGAACGCGCCCGACCACTCAGGTTTGGCCCCCGCCTGGATTGGCCTGGCCGAATGCGACCCGCTGGTGGACGAGGGCGTGCAGTACGCGGACAAGTTGCGCATGACGGGTGTGCCGGTCGATCTGGAGATTTACAAAGGCGTGGTCCACGGTTTCATCACCATGGGCCGCGCCATTCCCGATGCCTTGCAAGCCCATGCCGATGCGGGCCGGGCTTTGCGGGCGGCCTTTGAAGTCAGGGATGCCCGGTCAAGCCGGATATGACCAAACACCAAAAGCTTGACTTGCCTCAACCTTAAAAAATCTTGTCATACCCGCGCATGCGGGTATCCATCCCACAAAAGGAGCTGATTCATGAAACGCCAGGATTTCCGTTTTTCTCACCGCATGCGCGTGCGCTGGGTCGAGGTGGACATGCAAAAGATCGTCTTCAATGGCCACTACCTCATGTACTTTGACACCGCGGTCACCGACTATTGGCGGCAGTTGGCCATGCCATACGCCGAAACCATGCACCAGCTGGGTGGTGACCTGTTCGTCAAAAAGGCCAGCGTCGAGTACCACGCCAGCGCGGAAATGGACGACTATCTCGATGTGTGCATGCGCTGCGACCGGGTGGGCAACTCGTCCATGACGTTTGCGGGGGCGATTTTTCGGGGTGATGAACTGCTGATCACCAGCGAGCTGGTCTATGTGTACGCCGACCCGGTGGCCAAAAAGAGCCAGCCCATTCCCGCGCCCCTGCGCGACATGCTGGAAAGCTTTGAGCGCGGTGAAGACATGGTGCAGGTGCATGTGGGCTCGTGGCACGACTTCCAGAAACTGGCCAGCCCGCTGCGCACCGAGGTGTTTGTGCACGAGCAAAAAGTGCCCGCCGAGCTGGAGTGGGACCACGAAGACAAGAACGCCTTACACGCCGTGGCCCTGAACCGCATGGGCTTTTGTTTGGCCACGGGCCGCCTGATCCAGCACGCGCCGGGTGTGGCCCGCATCGGCCGGATGGCGGTCAAAAAGCAAATGCGCGGGAGTGACCTGGGCCGCCGGGTGCTGCATGCCCTGATGGACGCTGCGCAGCACCGAGGCGACAAGCAGGTGATCCTGCACGCCCAGTGCAGTGCCGAAGGTTTTTACAAACGCTCTGGCTTCGAGCCGCATGGCGCGGTGTTTGAGGAGGCAGGGATTGCGCACATCGAGATGGTGCGCAAGATTTGACCGGAAGCGGTTCAGGCCGCTTTTTCAATGTCAGCCAGTGCTGTTTTCACAACATCGGCCACTGTCGACCGGTTGATGCCTTTTTCTTTGCAGTAGTTGGACTCGAGCCAAATCCGCAAATCCTTCGCACCTTTGCTCGCATTGCATGACATGCAGCACAGTGAAATATTGGTGCGGGTGATGATGGCTTCGTCATTGATGATGTGTTCCCAAGAAGGCTTTTCCCCACGGCTAAGTGCCGGTACTGAAAAGTCTCGGCGGCAATAGACGCAGGCTTTGTCTCTCTGCAACACCTCTGCTTCTAGCCATGGAGGTATGTTCCAACGGTTCAAGTCAGTTCTCCAGCGCTGGCCACTTCAGATATCCGCGAGCAACTCGTAAGGCAGCGCGATGGGCGTCATGGCCGTACCTGTTGACAGATCCGCTCGCCAGCCTGTCTGCAGACTCTCGGTCGTGCCGCTCACCAGCGCATCAAATCCTTGTCCGTCAGGCCGCGCGGCACACAAGACCACGGTGGCGCAGGGTTGTCCGGGGTCGGTGGGCGTGAAGATGTCTTGCCCGGCTTCCAAGGCCACGGGGCTGTGCATGAGCGCCGTGCGGCGCTTGAGCGTGCCGCGAAACTGGCTGCGTGCCGCCACCTCTTGTCCGGGGTAGCAGCCTTTTTTGAAGTTCACGCCGCCCACTGACTCGTAATTGAGCATTTGGGGCACAAAGGCCTCGAACACAGGCTGGCTGACCAGGGTCACGCCGCTCATCACTTCGGACCATTGCCAGACTTCGGGCGAGACCTCGGGGCCTGCAGGCAGCGCATGGCCCGCCGGGGCGATCCACAAAGCGCGTGGGGTTTTGGATTCGCCCAGCACGGCCGGATAAAGGGCCACAGCATGCGCCCCGTCGGTGACCGTGGTCTGCCAAGGGGCAGCTGAGCCGACTGGAGCCCGAGCGCTGTCGCCCAGCAAGCCGCGCAGCTGCCACTGGCTGGTGGCGTCGCTCATTTTGACTTTGGCCCGCAGCACAAACATGGACAGGCGCTTGAGGGTCTGGGCCAGCAAATCGAGGCTCAAGACCAGCAAGACGGTGTCGGGCGCGGTTTTGACCAGGATGAAGCTGGCCTGCATGCGGCCTTTGGCCGAGCAAAAAGCCGCCAGTCGCGATTGGCCCACGGGCAGCAGCAGCACGTCGTTGCTCAGCTGGTTGTGCAAGAAGTTGGCCGCGTCCTCGCCCTGGGCCTGGATCACGCCCAAGTGGGGCAGGGGACTGGTGCCGTTCAAGAGGGCTGGAAGCTGAGGGCTGAAATCTGCAGGGGTGTTCATGGGGCGGCTCGGTCGTCTGGCAAGGCGTGAATTATCATCCCGTCCACGTTTTCAACACCCGAACAAGGACATGCCCGTGCTCAAAGGCTTGATGAAGTGGTTGGTCAGCCTGTTGCTCGTGGCCTTGGGCCTTCTGGGAGGGGCGTATTGGTGGTTGCACCATCCCATGGACACCCGTCAGGCCACATTGGATCTGTCCATCGAGCCGGGCACAAGCCCCAAGGCGATTGCCCAGGCCGTGGCCGATGCCGGGGCTCAGACCTCGCCCACGCTGCTGTATGCCTGGTTTCGCTTGTCCGGCCAGTCGCGCCAGATGCGGGCGGGCAGTTATGAAATTGCACCGGGCACCTCGCCGCAACGGCTGCTGAGCATGCTGGTGCGAGGCGAGGAGAGTCTGCGCACGGTGACGATTGTGGAAGGCTGGAACTGGCGGCAGGTGCGCCAGGCTTTGGCCAAGGCGGAAAGCCTTCAAGCTGACAGCCGGACCTTGAGCGACGAGGCCGTGATGGCCAAGCTGGGCCGTCCCGGCGTGGCCCCGGAAGGGCGCTTTTACCCGGACACGTATTCTTACGCCAAAGGTGCCAGCGATTTGGCGGTGCTGCAGCGGGCCATGAAAGCCATGGACAAGCACCTGCAGCAAGCTTGGGAAGCTCGTCAACCTGGAGCCGCCCTGCAGTCGCCCGAGCAAGCGCTGATTCTGGCGAGTATTGTGGAAAAGGAAACGGGCAAGGCGCAAGACCGGGCGCAGATTTCGGGCGTGTTCAACAACCGGCTGCGCATCGGCATGCGCCTGCAGACCGACCCCACGGTGATTTATGGCCTGGGGGAAGCATTTGACGGCAATTTGCGTCGTGTGCACCTGACGACCGATACCCCCTGGAACACCTACACCCGGGCCGGACTGCCACCCACGCCGATTGCCATGCCCGGCAAAGCCGCTTTGCTGGCTGCGGTGCAACCCGCCAAAACGGCTGCCATTTATTTTGTGGCCAAGGGCGATGGGACCAGCCACTTCAGCGCCACCCTGGATGAGCACAACCGGGCCGTCAACCGCTACCAGCGCGGGCAGTGATGAACTGTGCGTCCTGGCCAGTGGCATCGGCGACAATGGGGGATGGATTTCACACCTTTATGAGCAGCGGCACATTCATCAGTTTTGAAGGCATCGACGGCGCGGGCAAGTCCACGCACATCGCCCGCGTGGCCGATCTGTTCCGCCAAGCGGGCAGGGCCGTGGTGTTGACCCGTGAGCCGGGCGGCACGCCGCTGTCGGAAAAACTGCGCGAATTGGTGTTGCACGAAGCCATGGACCCGCTGACCGAAGCGCTGCTGATGTTCGCAGCCCGCCGTGAACACCTGGTTCAAGTCATCGAACCCGCACTGGCGCGGGGTGATGTGGTCTTGTGCGACCGGTTCACCGATGCGACCTTCGCCTACCAAGGCGGTGGGCGGGGCTTTGACTGGCAAGTGCTGGCTGAGCTGGAGCGCATGGTGCAGCAGCGCCCTGTCGACGACGCCACAACAGGGCATGCAGGGCAAGCAGGGCATACCCCAGAAGCAAACCACACCCCACATGCACGTCATACCCGCGAAGGCGGGTATCCAACTTTCAGGTCAACTTGGACCCCCGATCAAGTCGGGGGTGACAAGTCTGGGCGTTTTGACAGCGCCCGTGAAGGCGGGTATCCATCTTTGCGGCAACCCGATTTGACCGTCTGGTTCGACCTTGACCCGCTCATTGCAGCCGAGCGTCTGGCCTCTGCCCGTGTGCCCGACAAATTTGAATCCCAGCCCGCCGATTTTTTTGCGGCCGTTCGTGCCGGGTATGCCCGCCGTCAGGCTGAGATGCCAGGGCGATTTGCCCGCATCGATGCTGCGCAAAGCATCGATGAGGTGGGCGCAGATGTGTCACGCGTCGTGAGCGATTGGCTTCAGCGGAGCGCCGCATGAGCGCCAACGTGTCAGCCCCCTGGATCGCCCGGCAAGCCACCGATTTGCTGGCGCAGCGCGGTCACGCCTGGCTGCTGCAAGGCCCATCGGGCCTGGGCCAATACGACCTGGCTTTGGCTTTGGCATCGGCCTGGCTCTGCGAAAAACCCTCAGCGCATGGCGCTTGCGGCGATTGCGCCAGCTGCCACGCCATTGCCGTGCGCACCCACGCCGACCTGGCGGTGCTGATGCCCGAGACGGTCATGATCGAGCTGGGCTGGCCTTTGTCGGAAAAAGCCCAGGACGAGATCGACAAGAAAACCCGCAAGCCCAGCAAAGAGATCCGGGTCGACGCGATGCGCGATACGGTCGAATTTTCGCAGCGCACCGACGCACGCGGGCGCGGCAAGGCGGTGCTGGTGTTTCCGGCCGAGCGCATGAACACCATCACGGCCAACGCCTTGCTCAAAACGCTGGAAGAACCGCCTGGCGATGTGCGCTTTGTGTTGGCCACCGAAGCGGGGCACCTGCTGTTGCCGACCATCCGCAGCCGATGTCTCGCCCACACGATGAAATGGCCAGAGGCCGATGAAGCCTTGAACTGGCTGAGCGGGCAGGGTGTGCAAGCGCCTGTGGCGCAGGCTTTGCTGCGCAGTGCAGGGGGCCGCCCCACCGATGTGCTGCGCCAGGCCGAAAGCGGTTTGTCGCCCGATTGGTGGGCCGCCTTGCCCAAAGCCATGCGCCAGGGCGATGCCCGTCACTTGGCTGAACTCAGCCCGGCCCAGGCCATCGATGCCCTGCAAAAACTGTGTCACGACCTGGTGCTGCGCCAGTCGGGAGCCTTGCCTCGATTTTTTGACGCCAGCCAGTTGCCTGCTTGCGCCGCTTCGGTCGCGGTGTTGACCGATTGGTTCAAGCGCCTGATGCAGTCGGCCCGCACGGCCGAACACCCCTTCAATGCTGGTCTGATGCTCGAAGCCCTGACCGCCGACGCCCACCAAACCCTGATGTCCAAGGGCTGAGCCATGTACACCGACTCCCACTGCCACCTCAATTTTCCGGAGCTGATGAGCCAGCTGGACGTCATCGAGCAGGCCATGCAGGCCGCTCAGGTGACGCGTGCCCTTGTCATTTGCACCACCCTGGAAAAGTTTGATGAAGTGCACAACTTGGCCATGGCCCACGGCAACATGTGGGCCACGGTGGGTGTACACCCCGACAACGAAGGTGTGCGTGAACCGAGCCTGCAGGATTTGCTGGATGGCGCGGCCCGTCCCAAAGTGGTCGCCATTGGCGAGACGGGCCTCGACTATTACCAAATGGACGAGCGCAAAGGCGGGCGCACTGTGGCCGATCTGGAATGGCAGCGTGAGCGTTTTCGCACCCACATCCGGGCGGCCCGCCAGACAGGCTTGCCTTTGGTCATCCACACGCGGCAGGCTTCGGACGACACCATCGCCATCCTGAAAGAAGAGGGCGAGACGGGTGGTGCGGGGTGCGCAGGCGGCGTATTCCATTGCTTCACCGAAAGCCAGCAGGTAGCACGGGCCGCGCTGGACTTGGGTTTTTACATCTCGTTCTCAGGCATCCTGACCTTCAAAACAGCAGCCGATTTGCGCGAGGTGGCCAAATTTGTGCCAGATGATCGCTTGCTCATCGAAACCGACAGCCCTTACCTGGCCCCTGTGCCTTACCGGGGCAAGACCAACAACCCGTCTTATGTGCCCTACGTGGCCAAGTTGCTCGGGGAGTTGCGCGGCTCGACGAGCGAGGCCATCGGTGAACTCACCACTCGGAATTTCCTTCAATTGTTTGCCCGAACCTCGGCTGAATAACTTCATGCACAGCTTTCAGTTGTTTAAAAAGATCATTGTTTTTGCTGGATTTTTGTCTTCCTTGAGCATCACGTGGGCAGGCTCTTACGAAGACTTTTTCAAGGCGATCCAGTTCGATGATGTCAAAACAGTCCAGAGCTTGTTGCAGCGTGGTTTCGATCCCAATACGGTCAATCCCTCCGGTGTTTCTGGCCTGATGCTGGCCGTGCGGGAGCCATCGCTCAAAGTGGCGGAGTTGTTGGCGGGTTGGCCCAAAGTCAAAGTGGAAGTTCGCAACGACAAGGATGAAAGCGCCTTGATGCTGGCCGCGCTCAAAGGATATTTGCCCTTGGTCAAAAAGCTCGTGGAAAACGATGCCGATGTCAACAAGCCCGGATGGGCGCCTCTGCATTACGCGGCCTCTACGGGTCAGGTACAGGTCATTGAGTTTTTGCTCGAGCAAAGCGCCTACATCGATGCGGAATCTCCCAACGGCACCACGCCCTTGATGATGGCCGCCATGTACGGCAGCCCCGAGGCCGTCAAGGTGCTGATCCAGGCGGGTGCTGACCTGAACATCAAAAACCAGCTGGGCATGACGGCGCTGGATTTTGCTGTACGCGGTCAGCGCCAAAACGCCAAGGAGTTGATCGAAGTCGGCTTGCAGCGCCAACGTGCACGTGCGGCAAAGCTCGAAGAAACTGCAGCGCCCACACACGCTCCAGAGCCTGCCACCAGCGCAGCGGTGACTCAGCCCGCATCAGTGCCTGCCGGGGTTCAGACAACGCCGCCGACTGGACCCGCTCAGGCGGACAGTGCACCAAGGGTGCCGAGCAAGCCTTTCAAAACAGGCTGGTGAAGCTGCTGCAACTGAGCCCGTTCGCACAAGTAAATTTGATGCTACGAACAGCTGGATCTTCCCTCTGGAGGGTGTCTCTTTCCAAGTAAAGTTGATGCTACGAATTCCAAGTAAAGTTGACGTTAAGTGATTCTTCCTTTTTAATGAGTCTTGGATAGACCTTTAACTAGGAGGTTCTATGGCTTTATCGGGACGAATTGGATATCGCTCAACGCCGAATTCTGAGCTATCGAGCCAGAGCATTGACCTTAGCAGCTGGCCTATGGTGGATGAGAACAGCTTGTCAGCTGCTCGCAAAACTAAATTTTTAGCCCGAAAAAAAGCCATTGAGCTGTATCTCAAGGGTGCTACCGATGCAGTTTTGCAGAAGAAAACGGGTGAAAAACGATCCAATATCTACCGAATCATCACAAACCGATGCCTTCAAAGGCACTCAGATGGGGATATTTTTGGTTGGCGAGGAGCACTTCCACATTTCCGTGTGACCGCTTACGAGCGTCAAACTGCACCTGTTGTTCACGAAAATGGGGCTGGAGCAACCGGCGCGTTGAAGTGGCTACTTGAACGTCCACAGTTCAAAGATTTGAAAGATCGTTTTCACAAACGAATCCTCAATAACGCCGATTCTCTTGCACACCCTAAGATCAATGTTCAAACGATCTTTCGATGGTTCATTGACGAGCTAAGAAAAGCTGGCTTGGAAGATCAGAAAGCCTGGCCATTCAATTCAGAGTCGCTCGGCTATGAGTCAGTTCGTCTGTACATCAAGAAGGTTTTGGCAGAGCATCCTTTTTTAGCCATGTCAAAAATGGGGGGGCCTGACGCAATTGCAAAAGCCAAAGCCTCCGATGGAACCCGACGACCTGATTTCAAGCTGTTTGATCGGGTCGAGTGTGATGCCCACAAATTGGACTGCCGAATGGTGGTCATGGTGCCGTCTCCTCACGGCGTGTTGATTCATCAGCCAAACTGAGCCAGTGTTCACGTTGAATATTGAGCCACTGGTT